>JAEEGJ010002378.1_pt1 | contig 101718 bp, 66 predicted proteins | sample 8958761 | NCBI WGS metagenome assembly JAEEGJ01 (sample SAMN16246546, study PRJNA631951) | gut metagenome | biome: gut microbiome; feature: rumen; material: RS-attached | host: Bos | place: Iran: Karaj | collected 2018-10 | reverse complement strand
TACCGATCATCATTCCGCCCGGGAAGGCATAGTTTTCGAGCACTACCTGGTGGATGATGCCTGCACCCGGGAGCCAGCAGTCAATGCCGTACTTGGCAGAGACAGACTGCAAGAAGTCATACACTTCCTTGCTTTCTTCCTTGGCGCGGGGGAGGTCCTTTTCAACACCTTCGCGGGCTATAATCAAGTGGTCGCAGTGCACGGAGCTCGGCACTGCCACACGGGACTTGCCGGCGGTGGTGAACTGGAGGAGTGCCATCTGGGCGGTTGCGTCCTGCATGGCCACGCGGTCAGGGTGGAATTCGGCAAAATCCTTGCCGCGTTCGTAGGTCCTGTTCTCGGCGCCATCAATCAGATGGCTGTAGATAATCTTTTCGGCGAGGGTGAGCGGACGGCCCAGTTGCTTGCGTGCTGCTTCAACGCGGGCGGGAATGCGGGCATAAACGCCCTGGATCATGTCGAAATTGAAAAGCATAGTCTCTTGGGGTTATAGGTTGAATTTTCGGGCGTAAAGATAGAAAATTATCGTGCCACGATACGGTGGGCGATGTTGTTCCACAGGTTGTCGACGTGACCTTGGCCGATGCGCAGGCGTTGCGGGAGCGTAGGGTTCACGTATTGCGGGAACTAGGTGAGCCCGTGGGTACTCGCGCCCTTCAGGACGACTTGGGTGCCTTTTTCGTCGAAGAGACCGGTTCCTATTACATGGAGTTTCCCGTTTATGGAGGGGCGTGCGTTGACGACGCTGGTCGTGCCCGCAAAAGCCCATGCGGCAAGGAGTATTACAACGGCTGTAATTAAACGTAGTTTTTTGGGGTGAAAAATCATGTTTAAAAATATATGAAAAGATTATTTGCTTGCTTTGAGGGGGAGGGACGTTGACCGAGGGTGGCGGTTTTTTCTATATTTATGCATAAAATTGAATAAATGCATAAGGAAAGAAGATGACGCTACGCGAAGCTTTTGAAAGCAAGATGATGCTGCTCGACGGCGGCATGGGTTCCGTAATCCAGACTTACGGCATCAAGGGCGCGAACAACGACATGCTCTCCATCGAGAAGCCGGAAATCATCCTGGACATCCAGCGCCGCTACGTGGATGCGGGCGTAGACTGTTTGACGACGAATACGTTCTCGAGCCAGCGCGTAAGCCAGCACGAATACCACCAGGAACACCGCATCGCCGAGATGAACCGCGCCGCCGTGAAAATCGCGAAGCAGGCCGCGGCGGAGGCCATGGAAAAATACGGCCGCCAGGTGTACATTTTGGGCGACGTGGGTCCCACGAGCAAGATGCTCTCGATGAGCGAAGACGTGAACGACCCCGCCAGCCGCAGCATTACTTTTGACGAGTTGGAAGACGCCTACCTGGAACAGATCCAGGTGCTAGTGGAAGAAGGCGTCGACGCCATCCTGATTGAAACGATTTTTGACACCTTGAACGCGAAGGCTGCCGCAAGCGCTTTTACCAAGGTGATGGAAAAGCGCGCTGCCGATGCGAAAGCCGCGGGCCCTTCGGCAAGCTCAGGGACCTTAAAGCCCGTCGAAGTCATGTTCTCCATGACGGTGAGCGACGCTTCGGGCCGTACGCTTTCGGGCCAGACGGTCGAAGCATTCGCCGTGAGCGTGATGCACATGCACCCGCTATCCATCGGCTTGAACTGCGGTCTCGGTGCCGACGGCATGGTGCCGTACCTGCGCCGCATGGGCAAGGTCGCTCCCTGCTACATTTCTTGTCACCCGAATGCGGGGCTGCCGAACCAGTTCGGCGGTTACGACGACACGCCCGAAGACATGGTGCGACTCATGGGCGTCTATCTGGACGACAAGCTCGTGAACATGATTGGCGGTTGCTGCGGTACGACTCCGGAACACATCGCCGCGATGCGCAAGATGCTCGACGCCCTGCCGGCCGATTACGAACGCCGCAAGCCCGCGCCCAAATATGCGACAAGCCCATTACTCCGCCTCGCAGGCCTCGAGCCGCTGTTCAAGGAACAGGTCCGCCCGAGCGATGGCGCCGTCAGCTGCAATGCAGAAGACTTCGTGAAGGTAGGTGAACGCTGCAACGTGGCAGGTTCCAAGAAGTTCCTTCGACTCATCAACGAGAAGAATTACGACGAGGCGCTCGACATTGCCCGCAAGCAGGTTGAAGACGGCGCCGACGTGATTGACGTGAACATGGACGACGGCTTGCTTGACGCTACCGCCGAAATGCAGACCTTCCTGAACCTGATTGCATCCGACCCGGCCATCAGCCGCGTGCCTATCATGGTGGACTCTTCCCGATTCGAAGTCATCGAGGCGGGCCTCAAGTGCATCCAGGGCAAGAGCATCGTGAACTCCATCTCCTTGAAGATGGGCGAACAGGCATTTATCGAGCATGCGCTCACCATCAAGCGTCTGGGTGCCGCAGTCATCGTGATGCTCTTTGACGAAGAAGGCCAGGCCACCAACTACGAGCGCCGAGTGCAGATTGCCGCCCGCGCTTACGACATCATGGTGAAGAAGCTGGACTTCGCGCCTTCCGACATCATTTTCGACCCGAACGTGCTGACAGTCGCGACCGGCATGGCCGAACACAACGCCTACGCCATCGACTTTATCCGCGCCGTCCGCTGGATTATGGACAACCTGCCCGGCGTACGCATCTCGGGCGGTCTCTCGAACCTTTCGTTCGCCTTCCGCGGGAACAACTACCTGCGCGAATCCATGCACACCACGTTCCTGCATTACGCAATTCCGAACGGCATGGGCATGGCCATCATGAACCCGAGCGCGATTATCGATTACAAGACAATTCCGCTCGAACTCCGCATGGCGATTACCGAAGTCATCATGAACACGGAGCCGGACGCGAGCGAAGCACTCATTGAAATTGCAAGCCGCATGACCGCGGCCCAGAACGCCGCAAAGGAAGCGGGCACCAAGTACGACCCGAAGGCGATTTTCGCCATGAGCACAGGGAACTCGGGTTCTGCGGACGCGGGCAGCAACAGTGCCGCCGAAGCAAAACCCACGACGCCCGAAGAACGCCTGCAAGAAGCACTCCTCAAGGGAACCTCCACAACGCTGCAGCCCGACTTGATGGAACTCATCAACCGCGGCGATAGTCCCGTGGGAATTATTTCAGGCCCGCTCATGGACGGCATGAACGAAGTCGGCCGCCGTTTCGGTGAAGGCAGCATGTTCTTGCCGCAGGTGGTGAAGACCGCGCGCACCATGAAGAAGGCCGTGGAAATCTTACAGCCCTACATCGAAGCGGGCAAAGATGCCAATGCGTCGAGCCGTGGCAAAATCGTGATTGCGACAGTGAAGGGCGATGTGCACGATATCGGCAAGAACATCGTCTCCGTGATTATGGCCTGTAACGGCTACGAAATGGTGGACCTCGGCGTGATGGTTCCCGAAAATGTCATCGTGAAGGCGGTCATCGAAAACAAGGCCGACATCCTAAGCCTTTCCGGACTGATTACGCCCTCGCTCGAAGAAATGTGCACCGTCGCGAAGGCCATGCAGGCCGCAGGTCAGCGCATCCCGATCATCGTCGGCGGCGCGACCACCTCGCCCACGCACACTGCCGTAAAGATTGCCCCGTGCTACGAAGGTCCCGTATTCCACGTGCGCGACGCCGCAAGCAACCCGGGCCTCGTACAAAAGCTTTTGGATCCGGCGACTAGCGAGCAGACCGTCCAGGAAAACCGCGAAGAGCAGCAAAGAATCCGCGAGAAGCAGGAAGGCATCAAGGCCGGAGCCGCAAGCGCCATGGCCGCAGCAGAGAAGACTCCGCTCGAACGCCGCTACAGTTGCGACTGGAGCAAGTACCAGCCATGCGAACCGCCATTTATGGGCGAAAGCAAGCTCCCGCCCATCGCGCTCGAAAAAGTCATCCCGCTCATCAGCTGGGAATACTTCTTCTTCACCTGGAAGGTCAAGGCCGACTGCGAAGAAGCGCAAAAACTCAAGGCCGATGCCGAAGCGCTCATCAAGTCGCTCACAAAGCCCGAGTATGCGCTGCGTGCCGTGCAGGCGTTCTACCCTGCAGCCGGTACGGAAAGTTCCATCAAGTTCAACACGGGCCGTACCGGCACCGACTCCGACCTTGTCGAAGTCGCCACGGCACGCCAGCAGAATCCCGAAGGCACTTGCCTTGCCCTCTGCGACTACGTTGCACCCGCAAATGCGAACACAGCAAGCGTCTTCGCCGCGCCCGCCGGTAAGGACGTATTCCGCGACATCGTGGGCGCCTTCGCCGTCACCGTCAGCGACGCCTTCGTCAAGCGCCTCGAAAAGCTCAAGGCCGAACAGGGAGGCAGCGACTACGACGTTCTCCTGATGCAGACAGTCGCCGACCGCCTCGCCGAAGCGGGCGCCGAATACCTGAGCCAAGAGCTCGCCCACACCAAGGGCTGGAAGGGAATCCGCCCGGCCGTCGGCTACCCCGTACTCCCGAACATCAAGGAAATCTTCAACGTGGCAAAGCTCATCGACTTCGACAGCGTGGGCATCAGCCTCACCGAAAACGGCGCCATGTACCCGCAGGCCTCCGTGAGCGGCCTCTACATCAGCCACCCCGAAATCGACTACTTCCACGTGAAGCAATAAAAATTTTCTAAATTTGGCGCCATGGCAGAAAAGAAGAAGATTCTCGTGATGGTCGCTAGCCCGAAGAAGGAACGCAGCGGCACGCTCATTCCGACCAAGGCGTTCGTACAAGGGCTCGAAGAAAACGGCGACTACGAAACCGAATACCTCTTCATCGACAATCTGAACATCAAGCCCTGCCGCGGGTGCCTCAGCTGCTGGGGACGCCCCGACGGAAGTTGTTTCATTAAGGATGACGACATACCGTGGGTGCGCGAGAAGCTCATCAACTCGGACATTGTCATCTGGAGTTTCCCGCTGTTCCTGTTCAGCATTCCAGGCCAGATGAAGGTCTTGATGGACCGCATCGTGGGAATGGTGCACCCCTACATGGGCCAGAAGCTAAAGGAAGGCGCAAACGCACTGAATTCGCACCTGCACGGGCTGCAGTTCCAAAAGGAAGGCCAGAAGATCATCCTGCTTTCGAGCTGCGCCTGGATGGACATCGACGTCGTGTACGAACCCATCCGCAAGCAGTTCGACATCATCCTCGGGCACGAAGGCTACACGCTTATCGCCTGCCCGCAGATGCGCGCGCTCGACCACCGCGGTGGCCCGCGCCGCCTCGCCATGCTGCGCGAAAAGTACCGCAAGGGCGGCGAGGAACTTGCCAAGACCGGCAAGCTCTCTCAAGAAGCGATTGACGTGATGCAGAAGCCCATCTTCAGCGACGACGCCTACGTGACGCTCGTGACCGAGTTCGTCACGCACATGTTCGACCGCGACGATAATTTCTAGGCTAGTTGCTAGTCATTGGTTATTAGTCATTAGTTAATTTGAAAAAAAAGAAAAACCCTGGCAGATGCCAGGGTTTTCCGTAAAAGCAAATTCGCAGATTAGCGCTTGCTGAACTGGAAGTGCTTACGAGCCTTCTTGCGGCCGAACTTCTTACGTTCAACAGCACGAGAGTCGCGAGTCATCAAGCCTTCCTTCTTGAGGGCCGGCTTGTCTTCGGCGTTGTTCGCAACGAGAGCGCGAGCGATACCGAGACGGACAGCACCCATCTGGCCGGCGATTCCACCGCCGCGAGCGGTGACTTCGACGTCCCATTCTTCTGCGTTGCCGAGGATGGCGAACGGAAGGTTGGCGATCATGTTCTGCACTTCAGAATGGAAGTAATCCTTGAAATCACGACCATTGATTGTGCGCTTGCCGGAACCCGGCTTCAGGATCACAGCGGCGATAGCGTTCTTACGACGGCCAGTGCCGCGGTAGATCTTCTTATTTTTTGCGGTAGCGATAGATTTATCCTCCGTTCTAAATTACAAGTCTACGACTTCGGGATTCTGTGCTGCGTACGGGTGTTCGGCGCCAGCAAAGATTTTGAGTTTCTTGACCATCTTGTGACCGAGAGCGCTGTGAGGAAGCATACCCCAGATAGCGGCCGTCAGCGGAGCGGTCGGATCCTTAGCCATGAGATCGGCAAAGTTGATCCAGCGTTCGCCGGCGATGTGACCGGTGTGGTGGAAGTATTCCTTCTGCAGGTTCTTGTTGCCGGAAACGGCAACCTTGCCGGCGTTGATGACAACAACGAAGTCACCAGTGTCGACGTTCGGGGAATAGATGGCCTTGTGCTTGCCCATGAGGAGACGAGCAACTTCGCTTGCAACGCGTCCCATGGGTTTTTCCGCTGCGTCCACAAGCTTCCACTTGCGGGAGACGGACTTCGGGTTTACCGTAATGGTCTTCATGTAAATCCTCTAGTTAGGTTTCCGGAGCAACCCTTTGCCCCGTGAAAGTGGAACAAATATAGACGGTTTTTCGGGAACTTGCAAGGATAAAAATTCTATTTTTTAGAGAAAAGTCCGAAAAATAAGGGATTTTCATTCTATCAATTATATCAATTAATAGAATTATTATAATATTTGTCACTTTTTCAGGCGGTTTTTGCGCATGAAGGCGAGTGCATGGCTACGGCGGCGGGCGGTCTCCTGGAGGTTCACCGCCTCGTCGTACTCGTCCACGATTTCGCGACCGAGAATTTCCTCGAGCACGTCTTCCAGGCTCACGATACCCGCGATGGCACCGAATTCGTCGACCACGCCGACCATGTGGCCGCGCTGTTTCAAGAAACGGAGCAACAGGTTCTCGAGAGAGACGCTGTCGGGAATCAGCTGGAGCGGACGCATGAGCTTGCGGAGTTTTACGTCGCGGCGGCCTTCGGCCAGCTGGTTGTAGGCGTCGCGGCGCAGCACGATACCGATCCACTCGTCCTTCTTGTCGCCATACAGCGGGATTCTGGAGAACGGCCAGTTTCCGCGTTCGTCGAGCGTCTCGCCGATGGTCTTGTCGGCGGGGAGGCTGAAGACGACATGCCTCGGCGTCATCACCTTGCGCGCCGTCACCGACTTGAGCGCAAGAATGTTCTTGATGACGGACGCCTGGTGCTTGTCGATGACCTCTTCGCGGAGGCCCAGACTCACGAGGCTGTTGATGTCCTCGACACTCACTTCCTTCTTCTCTTCGTCCTGGTGCGTCCAGTGCTTGGTGAGCGTAAGGCAGAGCCAGATGATTCCTGTCCAGCCGAGAATCTTGGTGATGTAAAAGAACGGAACCGCGACGAGCGGGGCCGCAATCCTCGCCTGCTTCACGCCGAGTGTCTTCGGGGTGATTTCGCCGAACAGCAAGATGAGAATCGTAAGGATAATCGGGAGGGCCATCGCCGCCGTGGGCGAAAGGCGCTTGACCGCGAGCGCCGTTGCAAGAGACGCGCCTACCGTATTGGCAACCGTATTCACCACGAGCACCGAGGCTATGTAGCGGTCGATGTTTTCCTTCACGTGCATCAGGTAGCGCGCCGTGAACTTCTTCTGCTTGCGCAAGTACTCGACCGTAGACGGCGGGACGCTATAGAAAGAAGCCTCCGTCACGGAGCAGAACGCCGATATGGCAAGGCACGCAAGAACTGTCAAGACGATAGGTAACATGTGGGATATGGGGGGTTAGTAGGTTTCTCCTAGCAGTTCGGGAGCGATGGCCCAGAAGCGCGTCTGCTCGAAGTCGACCACATAGTTGACAAGCGCCTGCGGGCTCGGCACCAGGAATTCTGAGCCAGTATTGATCTGCACGAGTTCGATGTCGGTCGACTCGCCGATTCCCGCCATCTTGCGTACCGCGGCAAGCGCATCGTCAAGACCGCCGATTTCGTGGACGAGGCCCGCCTCGCGCGCCTTGTAGCCGACCATCACGCGGCCACCGCCGTAAGCGGTATCGACTGTCGCCTGCGGGATTCCCGTCGCCTTCGAGACGATTCCCGTGAAGCGTTCATAGAAGTCGTCCATGTATTCCTGCAGGGCGCCCTTTTCCTCGTCCGTCCACGGACGCGTGAAGGATTCGGCATCCGAATGACCGTGCGTCTTTACCGCTTCGGACCTTAAACCAACCTTCTGCATAAGGCCGCTCAAGTCGACCTTGCCGCCATAAATACCGATACTACCAACGATGGAGTAGGATTCCGAGAAGATGGAGTCCGCACCGCAGGCGATGTAGTAGGCGCCCGAAGCACCCATGCTACCGATGCTCGCCACCACGGGGATTCCCTGTTCGCTCACATTCCTGAGCGCATGCCAAATCTTGTCGGAGGCGATGGCGCTACCGCCCGGCGAAGAAATGCGCACCACCAGCGCCTGGGCGCTGGATGCGGCCAGCTTGCGCAGGCTTTCGGTCACGGAACGTTCCATGCCGTTGTCAATCGTACCATCGATGTTGAGGAGCGCGACCTCGGCACGGTGCGCCCAGCTCTCGTCGAACATCCTGCGTTCGGCCGGCGTCCAAGTACGGAACTTGGCCTGCGGCACATCGAGGTCAAAGAACGTCTTGAGCGCATAGGAAGGCACCTGGTCGATGTACAATGCCGTATCGACCAACCCCGCACGGACAGCATGCTTGGCCGAGACCAGCGGAACTTCGGCCAGGGAATCCAGCTGCGCCATACGCTTCTCGACACCCTGGACAGCGCCGTCGCGGTTCATGGAGACGGTCGTATTCACGACCTTCCACAAATCCTTGTAAAGAGTCTCGATGTTCGTCCGTGCCTCCACAGACATGGAGTCGGCCACGTAGGGCTCGACGGCAGACTTGTAGGCGCCATGGCGCAAGAATTCCACCTTCACGCCGAGCTTATCCAAAAGGCCCTTGTAGAACAGCGAAGCGCCACCGACACCGCGCCAAGCGAAATGGGCGGACGGCTCGATAACAATGCGGTCGGCAGCCGACGCGGCAAAGAGAACCGACGGGCGCACGTCATCCAAGTACGCGACAACCTTGCCGCCGCGTGCCTTGTGCCTGCGGATGAGCCGGGCAATTTCGCCGGAGATGCCCAGGTTTCCCTTGTATCCGGAAAAGTCTAGAATCACAAGACCGCAAGCAGGGTCGTTCAGCAGGTGTTCGAAGAGGTTACGCACCTTCAAGATGCCTATGGAGTTCTGGCGGAAAAACGCGAACCTGTCCTCGACTTCCGAGACTTCCATATCGAGCGGGACTCGCACAATCTGCGCCGAGAGGGAAGCATGGGGATTGCGTGAACGGTGGAAGCCCCACGAACCGCCCTTGGGCAGGTAATCGTCGAACACCTTCACAGACATATCGGTATAGCCGCCGAACGACGTAGACAAAGTAAGCGTATACTCGTCATCGTCGCCATACACAGGCATCTTGAAACCTACGCGGAAGTTGTACAGTTCAAGTTCCAGAAGAATCCGGTGCTCTTCCCAGTTTTCCAAATCGTAGCTCACGCCCAGATTACGCCCGAGGCGAACCGTCGCGCCCAAATTGTGCACGCGCTCCATGGACTGCGGGCCCACATAGAGCAAGTTGTCGCAGGAATATCCCAACGAAAGGGTAGTGAACGGGCGAATCATCGCGCCCATGGAATACATCCACTCCGTACCCCTAAACGCCGAACTGCGGAACGCCGTAAAGCGGCTTCCCAAGAAAAAGTATCGGTTAAGCAGGTCCCGCGAATGCGTCAAGTGCCAGCGAGACTCGTCAAAACCGTCGTCGTTCTGGATATTCTCAAAAGAAGCTCCCCAATGGTCCAGATTGCCGCCCACACGGACCGTAGAAAGCCCGTCATCGTACTCGTAGGCGCCAAGCGCACCCCAGGAATCGAACGCGGAAAGCCCCGCAGGATTACCGAAAAGCCCGTGATCGCCCTCGAGCGACACGAAGCGGGATTCGCCCGGGAGGTACGCGAACGCGGCGGAACAAGCCGCCAAAATACCGACTGCAAACTTATTCATCGTAAACATATTAGAAATTTTTTGCTAGGCCCCGAATCCACAAGGTTAGCGTAATCCCATGACGGAGCAGCGCAATCTCTATTTTCTTCCACAAAGAGAGCCTTGCACATTCCACTTTCCGCATATACTCCCGAAAATAATCCTTCCGGACTTCGCCTGACAGCCGTTTCATCCTGGTCCAGTACGAATCCGGATTCTGGGCGTTCATATAAGTTAAGCCCCAGCTCACGGTCAGCAGGCGGTAGGCCTCACGGCCAAAAAGCGCCTGGTTTGCCGCAAAGAAATCCCGATCGAAGGCGTTCAGGTAGCGGATAAGGTAAGGGAGCCCGCCGGCCTGGTAACGGTGCGTCGCCGAAGACGGATCCTGCCTATAAAAGTAGCCGCACTCGTTCAGGTACGATACCGTTCCCGCCTTTTGCATCATGGAATAGAAGAATATACGGTCTTCGCCAATGGCGAGATTCTTATCGAACAGGAACTGGTATTTTGCCCAGAATTCACGCTTGATCAGCTTGCAACAGACCGAGATGGCAGCCCCGTATTTCAGGTGCCTGACCCAGATAAACTGCTTCATGAGCTCCGTCCGTTGTTCATCGGATAGTGCTACAACGGTTTGCTTCTCGTAGGCTTCCTTTTTCTCGGTTCCATCCGGGCTGACCTTCGCCATGTCCCAAAAGACAATATCGCTGTCGTTTTCCTTGGCAAGGCGGTATGCATTCGAATAGACATCAGGCGAAATCCAGTCGTCGGCATCGACAAAGGAGAGGTATTCGCCCTGCGAATGCATCATCCCAAAGTTTCGCGTATCCGAGACGCCCCCATGTTCTTTCTTGAAGACGACAAACCGCTTATCCTGCCTTGAGAATTCCTGGCACTGCTGTTCCAGAACATCGTTATCGCCATCGAGAACCAGAAGGAACTCGGCATCAGTCAGCGTCTGCGACGACAGCGACGAAGCCATCTCTTTCAGATAGCCAACTTCGACGTTGTAGACAGGGACGATAATCGATACTTGAGACACATTGAACTCCAGTGAAGGCTCTGTCCGAAAAATATAAAAAACGAAACCTTTGAGACTGCAAGCAGGTACGGCCGGTTGACAATAAAATGCTCCCGGATGTATATTTTGGCCATGCATTTCTTTACCAAGCTCATAGAAATGTTCTCGAAGGGAATTATCCTCTTTGAGTCATTTCCAGAACTCGATGGATCCCCTTGGATGATTTACCAAGAAATGGTAAAGCGCGGGCTCAATAAAAAGTACAAGCTCGTCTGGGCCGTCGACAAAGATTTCAAGGTTCCGCCCGGCATCAAGAGTATTCCCTTTTTCGGCAAGCTTACCCGCCTTCAAAGGTACCGCCGGTCTTTTTATAGAAAGCATGTAAAACTGATTATAGACAGCAACAGGCCCATCTACAAGGAAAATCCCGAGTCCGTCCGCATCTACACACGCCATGGCGGCCCGTTCAAGAAATGCCCCGACTACATGCATTATCTTAAAAAGATGGATTACATGCTGACGCTTTCGCCGGCCATGCAAGACATCGATTTCATCGACTGCAAAGGTTACTGCGTCGACAAGCTCGAAGATATCTTGCCGCTAGGCTTCCCCGCCAACGACCGCCTGTTCGATAAGACGGACCTGTTCGGCAACGGCTTCTACCCCGCCCTGTGTACGGCGAAGCCGCAAAAGCCGTTTTCAAAAATTATCGGCTGGCTCCCCACGTTCCGGCAGCACCGCCAGGGGGGCCGTATCGACAGCGAAAAGGTATTCCCGTTCGGTGTTCCCCTGGTACAGACCGAAGAAGAACTCATCCATCTGAACCAGTTCTTGAGCGAGAAGAACATCTTGCTCGCCATCCAGATGCACCACGCCCAGGCCGCCAACTTCTCCAAGCAGGCCTTCTCGAACATCGTACTGATTTCACAGGATCTCAAATACAAGATGGGCGTATCGACCGCCAATCTGATGCAGTCTTTTGACGCCCTGATTACGGATTATTCGGCGGCGTACCACGAATACATTATGCTGAATCGTCCCATTGCGTTGACCATCGACGACTTTGAAGAGTATTCGTCCAAGACCGGGTTCCTTTTCGACTATTTCGAATGGATCAAGGGAGAGTACCTGAAGACGACCTCCGACCTCATGCGTTTCATCGAGAATGTGGCGAACGGAATCGACACGGCCAAGGCCGAACGCGAACAGGCGATGCACCGCATTCACCAATATGTCGATAACCAGTCTACGAAAAGGGTCGTCGACTTCCTCGTCGAGAAGGTCAAGCTGTAGGAGTTTTAATGCTCGTCTTCCTTGCTTTGCTCGCGGCAATCACATTTGCATCCATGAGGTTCTCGCAAGATAATTCTGCGCAGGCCTTATCTGTAGACCAAACGCAATCGATCAAGGGCATTTTTGTCGTCACCATTTTCTTTTCGCATTTTTGCCCCTATGTCATTCTAAACCAATGGTACGACACACCGATGCAGGAATATTGCCGCTGGCTAGGGCAACTGATGGTTGCGCCGTTCCTCTTCTATTCGGGCTACGGCATCTTTGAATCCGTAAAGAAAAAGGGTATTGCCTACGTCAAGGGATTTCCCACCAAGCGAATCCTGAAAATACTCTTGCACTTCGACTTAGCCGTCATACTCTTCCTGCTGTACGACTTCTTCCTTGCACCGGAATACCTGTCCGCACCCAAAATACTGCTTTCGCTATTGGCCTGGGAATCCGTCGGGAACTCCAACTGGTTCATATTCGCCATCCTCTGCGCCTACCTGTTTGGATATGTGGGACTATTGGCTTTCAAGGGAAACCTTTCCAGGGCAGCAATCTTGATAGCCGTCCTTTGCATCATCTACATCGTAGTCGTGTCCAAATTCAAGGAACGCTATTGGATCGACACCATATTGGCCTTCCCGCTTGGTTGCCTTGTATCGCTGTTCAAAGACAAGCTTTCCTTCAAAAAGCACATGCTTTGGTTTGTCGCCCTTGCCATATGCGTACTCCTATTAGTCGCCGCCAAAAACGGCCTTATCCCGACTTTTTACGGAAGAACCCAAAGCGCCCTGTTCGCCTTTTCAGCTGCACTCGTATTACTTTCAATGCGGGTGAAAATCAATAGCAAGGTCCTTTCCTGGTTCGGTAGCCAGGTTTTTGGAATCTACATTCTGCAAAGACTCCCCATGAATTTCGGCAAACACCTGCATTGGAACGAACAGAATATCTATCTTTATTTCCTGTTCTGTCTTGCCGTCACGTTGCTATTGGCGATTGCATTCAATAAGGCAACATCATGGCTTGACTCCAAACTATTCAAGAAACCGTAATTTGAAATGTCATCTGTCGCATCGAAATCTATACACGGAATTATCTGGAGCGCCATAGAGAGGTTCTCCCTGCAGGGCGTCCACTTCTTGACAGGCATCGTCTTGGCGCGTTTGCTTTCGCCGTCAGATTTCGGAATGATCGGCATGCTCTCAATTTTCATGAGCGTGTCCCAGACGCTCATTGACTGCGGTTTTTCGAACGCCCTAATCCGCCAGAAGAATGCAACAGAAAGCGATTACGGGACAGCCTTCATCATCAACTTTTCCATAAGCGTCCTCGCCTTCGGTTCCCTGTTTGTCGCAGCCCCGTTTGTGGCCGACTTTTACAATATGCCCGACCTGCAATCCATTATGCGGGTCTTTTCGGTAACGTTGATTATCAACGCCCTCTTTGCGGTACATAGGGCCAGGCTTACCAAGAATGTCGATTTCAAGACGCAATCCAAGGTGTCGCTCACGGCAGCGGTGATTTCGGGCGTTTTGGGCATCACCCTTGCCTACAAGGGCTTTGGCGTATGGAGCCTGGTATACCAATCCATCTGCAGCGCCGCCATCAACTTCTTGATGATGCTCGCCATGGTCCGATGGTTCCCGAAGCCCGTCTTCAACAAGGATTCCTTCCACGCGCTTTTCGGATTCGGCTCAAAGCTTCTCATCGCAAGCCTCATCTCTTCCGTCTATTCAAACCTGTACAACATGGTCATCGGTAAACGGTATTCGGCTAGCGATCTCGGATACTACACGCGCGCCGATTCCCTGGGGAACCTCCCGTCGCAAAACGTGGCGGGCATATTGTACCGCGTCACGTTCCCAATTCTTTCGCAATTACAGGACGACCGTGAGCGCCTAAGGTCTATCTACATCAAGTACCTACAGATTTCCTGCTTTGCCGTCTTCCCGATAATGATGGGACTCGCCGCGCTTGCAAAGCCCATTATCGTATTGATGCTGGGCGAAAAATGGATGCCATCCGTATTGCTGTTGCAAATCCTCTGCTTCGGCCTGATGCTCGACCCCATCTGCAACATCAACTTGAACCTGCTCTACGTCAAGGGCCGTTCCGATCTGGTGCTCAAGCTGGAAATCATCAAGAAGACCATTGCCGTCACCATCCTGGTGGTATCGCTCCCATTCGGCCTAGTGGGCCTCTGTATCGGCCGCGCCTGCTATGGCGTTATCGCCACCATCCTGAACATGACCTATACCAGAAGCTTTATCGACTTGTCGATGCTGGGCCAGGCAAAACTGATTTTCCCCTCCTGGTTCATGTCCCTATTCGTCGCCACAGGAATATACGGAGTGACCCTGCTTGACATGAACTACGTCCTCCAAGTCGTCGTGGGCATCCTGGGCGGATTGGCCCTGTACTTCGGCCTCGCCCACATCCTGAAAATGGCCCCCATGGAACTGCTCGTAAAATTGGCCCAGAGCAAATTTTCACGAAATAAATGTTAACTTTAACATGACGAGTATGGGGCTAACCCCATACGTGAGCTTTAATTAAGGAGCAAGGATGCAAGCTATCATTCTGGCTGCAGGCATGGGGAAGCGTCTTGGCGAATACACCAAGAACAATACAAAATGTATGGTGCCCGTCAACGGGACGCCGCTCATTGACCGTACACTCAACCAGTTAAGCAAACTCGGCCTCAACCGGGTGGTCATCGTCGTCGGCTACGAAGGCCAGAAGCTGATGGATTACATCGGTACCGAACGGGGCGGGCTCAAAATCGAGTATGTGAACAACCCGATTTACGACAAGACCAACAACGTCTACTCCCTGGCCCTGGCAAAGGACAAGCTACAAGAAGACGATTCCCTGCTCATCGAATCGGATCTCATTTTCGAAGACGGAATCTTCGAGGCCCTCGCGAAACACCCGTCCCCGAACCTCGCGATTGTCGCAAAGTACGAAAACTGGATGGACGGGACCATGGTAAAAATTGACGATGAGAACAACATCGTAAATTTCATCACCAAGGACGCGTTTAACTACAAGGAATCCGGCCAGTACTACAAGACCGCAAACACATACAAATTCAGCAAGGAATTTGCCTCCAGCAAGTACGTGCCGTTTCTCGAAGCCTACTGCAAGGCTGTCGGCAACAACGAGTACTACGAGAACGTATTGCGGGTCATCACCTTCCTCAACAGCCACGACCTGAAAGCATTGTCCATCACCGGGAAAAAGTGGTACGAAATTGACGACAAGCAAGATTTGGATATCGCGGAAGCGCTGTTCGCCGAAGAAAAGGACATCATCCGCAAGTACTATGGTAGGTTCGGCGGATTCTGGCGGTTCCCCGGGATGCTTGACTACTGCTACCTGGTAAACCCCTACTTCAACGAGTCAAAGATTATTGCCGAGATGGAGGCAAACTTCCGCACACTCGCCGGCCAGTACCCATCGGGAATGAAGGTGAACACCTTGCTTGCGAGTAAATGCTGGGGCATCCGGGAAGATTGGATTATTCCGGGAAACGGCGCCGCTGAACTCATCAAGGCGCTCATGGAGAATCTTCCGGGAAAGCTCGGGATTATCCGTCCCACTTTCGAGGAATACGCGAACCGTCGCGATAAGGACAGCCTCGTCACCTTTGTCCCACAAAACGCCGACTACCGCTACACCGCAGACAACCTTATCGATTTCTTCGGCAAGAACCACGCCGACAGCATCCTGCTCATCAACCCGGACAACCCCTCGGGCAACTTCATCCCGTTTAACGACCTGCTACGATTGGCCGATTGGGCCGAGAAACAAGAAATTAGGCTCATCGTAGACGAAAGTTTCGTTGACTTCAGCGTAGATTTCCGCAACAATACACTTTTGCGTAACGACCTTCTGGAAAGACTCCCACACCTGGTCGTCATGAAGAGTATTTCCAAGAGTTACGGAGTACCGGGCATCCGCCTCGGCATCCTGTGCAGTTCCGACGCAGAACTCATATGCAAACTCAAGAAGAACGTGAGCATCTGGAACATCAACAGTTTCGCCGAATTTTTTATGCAGATTTACAACAAGTACGAGAAGGACTATCTGCACGCCTGCGACAAGTTCATCGCCACTCGCGACGAGCTCGAAAGGGAGCTCCGGCAAATAAAGTTCCTGCGGGTCATGCCCTCGGAAGCGAACTATTTCCTCTGCGAAATCCTCCCGCCGTTCACGGCGAACGGGCTCGTGCTCGCCATGCTCAGAAAATTTAACATCCTGATGCGGGACTGCAGCGGCAAGAAGGGACTTGACGAAAAGCAGTATATGCGCATCGCCGTACGTAGCCGCGAAGACAACAAGCGGCTCATTGACGCCCTAAACGAACTGAGAAAGGGGGCATAGGATGAAAATCATTTCCGCCAGGACCATCCGCGACCTAAACATCACGCCCAAGCAGTGCGTAGACTGGATTTACGAAAGCTTCGCACTCAAAGCCGAAGCCCAATTACCCGCAAAAATCAGCGTACACCCGACAGACACGGACTTTTTCACGTCAATGCCCTGCCTACTTCCTGAATCCAAAAACACTCCGGACATACGCTATTTCGGCATCAAGGAAGTCCACCGTATCGAAGGAGCCGTTCCGAGTCTCGGAAGCGACATGCTCCTGTACAACGCCAAGAACGGAGACTTGCTAGCCCTAGTCGATGCCGACTGGATAACCACCATGCGCACGGGAGCCGTCGCAGCCGCATCGTCCAAGGCATTACGCAAAAAAAACGCGTCTTGCTATGGAATGCTCGGACTCGGCAACACCGCACGAGCCAGCCTGCTCTGCATTCTCGAAGCCGAACCCGAAAAGCATTTTGATGTCAAACTGTTACGCTACAAGAATCAAGCGGAACTATTTATCCAGCGTTTCCAAAACTACAAGAATGTTTCTTTTGAAATCGTCGACGACGTCAAAGAAATCGCCCGGTCCGTCGACGTGCTCATCAGCTGTATCACTAGCGCAAGCGGTCTTATCGTAGAAGACGAAAGCCTGTTCCCTCCCGGCATCACCATCATCCCGGTACACATGCGCGGGTTCCAGAATTGCGACACGACCTTCGACCGCGTATTCGGCGACGATACCGGCCATGTGCGAAACTTCAAGTACTTCCCGCAGTACCATGACTACAACGAAATTGGCGAAGTCTTAGCCGGCAGGGATCCGGGCCGCAAGTCCGAAAACCAGCGAATTATCGACTACAATTACGGGCTTGGACTGCACGACGTCCTATTTGCATCAAAAATCTACGAGATGGTGGTCGGGAAAGCCCTCCCGGAAATACCCATCATCAAGGAAACGGATAAATTCTGGGTATAGGAAATTGTTAAATTAGCTCATATAAGCTAAAGGTATACTATGGCATCTGCAAAAAAAGAAGAAACCGACCTTTTTGACCTTCTGAAAGACCTGATCAAGAACTGGCACATCATGTTGCCGAGCATCATCTTATCGGGAATTATAGGGGTATTCGCCGCAATGTGGATTAGGCCCATATACCAGGCAGACGCCTTAGTGCAAATAGAAAATAAGACCAACAGCGGGATGATCGGCGCAATGATGGGCGGTCTGGGCGCCCTTTTTGCAAGCTCCAGCCCCGCTGAAACCGAGATTGAACTCATCAAGAGTCGTCAAATTATCGGTGACGCCATTGATAAGATGCACCTGCAGTATTACGCTGTTCCCACAAACATTCTTCAGAGGATCCTACACAAAGAAGGGCGCATGGAACTACATCAGCTCGAAATTCCTTGGAAGAATCTTCCTCTAAAGGAACGTGGCAAGCCCTGGACAGCCGTTGTCAAAGACAGCCTCACCTTTGACGTGTTCGATCAAAACAAAAAGAAGATCTTTACAAACTGCCATGCAGGTGAAACATACAAAGCTCCCTACGCCGGTGATACCGTCACATTTAGCGTTTTCAAGATGGATGTAAAAAAGGGGCAGCAGTTCAAGCTGTTCAAAATAGACAGGCTAGACGCCATCGAAGCGTTCAAGGGCGTCTTCGACATTCAGGATAGGGGGAAGAAAACTGGCGTTTTGGAATTTACCTACCTAGACATCTACCCCGACCGTGCCACAGAAATACTGAACGAGGTCGCCAGCAACTACTTGCGGCTGAACATGGAAAGGAGCAATATCGAGGCACAAAAAACACTCAACGTCCTAGAAGAGCAACTGCCCGAAATCAAGGCGCAAATGGACAGCGCGATGCTCCGTTTTAACACTTACCAAAAACAAGTCGGCTCCGTGGACATCAACGCCGAAACAAGGCTTGTATTGGAACGCCGCAACAAACTGCAACAGGAGCTATTCGCCCTCCAACAGAAGAAGCAGGATGCCATCCGCCTGTTCCAGCCGGAACACCCGACCATCAAGACATACGAGGAGCAGGAGAACGCCATCAAACGCGAACTTTCAAACAACAACACTGAATCTAGGAAGCTCCCAACAAAGCAACAGGAAGTTCTCAAATTAAGCAACGAGGTGGAAATGGCAAAAGTCACATACACTTCGCTATTAAACAACATCCAACAGTTAAAACTGGTTTCTGCAGGTGAAGCGGGAACCGTCCGTATCGTCGACTTCGCAGAAGTTCTGCCCTACGCAGTTAAACCGAAAAAGAAAATGATTTTGGGCGTAGCTCTCTTTCTGGGAATCTTGTTCGGCATAGCGCTTGTTTCGGTAAAGCGTAGATTTAGTGAGGGCGTCCGCGATCCGGAACTTCTCGAGCGAGAAACAGGTTTCAGCGTTTACGCAAAAATCCCCAAGACCTGCATCAAAACGACTGTTGATACAGTCCCTCTCGCCGTATCCAATCCGAACGACGTTTCTATAAAAGCACTTCAAGCGCTTCGCAGTTCTCTTGAATTCCTTATAAGCGAAGGGGCCTCCCCCATTGTCGGGATAAGCAGCCTCGTTCCTGGCGCCGGACAAGTTTTCATTTCCGAAAACCTAGCTTCCCTATTTGCAATCTCCGGGAAAAAGACCCTGCTTGTAGATGCCGACCTCCGTAAAGGGTGCTTAGCCAAAAAATTCGGGATTGACGGTAATACCGGGCTATCCCAGATACTCTTGCACAACGAGCCCATTGACAGCGCAATCTGCAAGACAACCGTGGAAAACCTCGAACTAATCCCCTGCGGAGAAGCCCCCAGCAATCCCGCAGAGCTCCTTAGTTCTAAACGGTATTTGATGGTTATCGAAGAACTCGCAAAGAGATACGACCTGGTTGTCATAAACACGCCGTCCCTTGCTCTTGCAGCCGACGCGATATCCGCATGCCGTGCAGCATCGCAAATCGCAATGGTCCTCGAAAGCAAAAAACACAGCATTGAGGCCATCAAAAATGGCGCCGCTCAGTTACGCATGAGCAATGCAGACGCTCATGTCAGTGTTGTACTCAACAAGTGCTAATTTCTGAACGCATGCAATGGAATCGATGTTTCAGTGGCCGGCGTTCATTTTTGTTTGTGCTCTGCTTTGCTCCTGCATCTGGAACGAGCCCGAAAGCAGCCCCAACTTTTTGCCACTAAATGATTCGGAATACCCCTATGCAGGCATTCCGCGACTAGTCATTGAAACTGAAGACTTCGCCCAGATCCGCGACCGAGAAACAAAAATTCCCGCCAAGTTGCAAATCTACGGAATAGACACTCCCGAAAGCGCCGTACTAGACCTGACCATCAAGGGAAGAGGCAACTCCAGTTTTACCGGAATGCCCAAGCCCAGCTACAAGATTGAATTTGAAAAAAAGCAAGAATTGTTTAGCATGCCCAAGGACAAGGACTGGGCCCTCATCGCCAATTCTGCCGATAAGACACTCCTCAAGAACTTTATCACATATAAACTTGCAGAATGGTTAGGTGACGAATACACGCCTCGCAGCCGTTTTGTCGAACTTTACCTCAACAGGCAATACCAGGGAATCTACCAACTCACAGAAACAATCAAAGTCAGCAAAAATCGCGTAAACATTCCCAAGACCGATTTCAGCTACCTGATTGAACTCGGTTCAACCAATCACTCAAACGAAGTCCATGTGATTACCAAAAGGGGAACCAATTTTCACGTAAAACACCCCAAGGCCCCGTCAGATTCGTCATTGAACGTTCTACGGCAACAACTTATCAACTGGGAATATTTCCTCTACCACGAGGCGAGCCCAGACGATACGACATACAAAGACCGCATTGACATTGACGACTATATCCGGTACTACTGGATCCAAGAGCTCTCCAAAAATTTTGACGGAGCCTTCCGCAGGAGCATTTTTATCACCTGGGAACGCGGCAAGCCAATGAAACTCGGTCCCGTCTGGGATTTTGATGTCGCCTATGGTAACTGGGAGGTCGACTCCCTGCGTACGCCCACAGACTGGTACGTCAGACCATCTGAATGGAACAAACAGTTGCAGCAAATTACCGAAGTACAGGAAAAAACGGATTCTTACTGGAACGCAAATGAGCCCTTCTTTAGAACCCTGCCGGATTCGATCCGCAAATACGCCAAGGAACTATCCCCGGCAGCAAAAAACGAGTTCAAACGCTGGCCCGTACTCGAAAATACAGAAAACTGGACATATAAAGAGGCCTATGGTAGTTACGGCGAAGCCATCGACTCATTAAATAGCTGGATTAAGCAAAGAATAGAGTGGATTAACCACCATTTGTAAAAAAAAGTTACATGAATTCTCAGGCCGTTATTTGTGTATCTTTATGCATAGGCGCACAACCACTTTTTTTCCCAGCATAAGGACGACGACCATGAAAAATCTCCCTAAGATTTCCACATTCCTGCTAGCCACCGTTCTATTTGCGGCGTGCTCCGATTCCGACAATCCGAGTAGCAACGCCTCCAACGACAATGAGGAAATTTCCTCCAGCAGCTTGGCCGAGTCCTCTTCCAGCGAAGCCCTAGAAACCTTTACCGATTCGCGTGACGGTCAATCCTACAAAATGGTAAAAATCGGTGAGCAAACCTGGATGGCAGAAAACCTCAACTACGAGACCAGCAACAGTTACTGTTATCTAGACGACACAACAAAGTGTTTTGAGTTTGGGCGATACTATACCTGGAAAGAAGCACAGGAAGCATGCCCCTCCGGTTGGCATCTGCCCGACACGACAGAATGGAAAACATTACTAGAGGCTGTCGGCGGCGCAAGCGTTGCTGGAGAAAAGCTCAAGTCAACCAGCATGTGGCAATATAATGCCGGCACAGATGACTTCTCTTTCACGGTCCTTCCCGCTGGAGAGAAAGGCTCCGATGGAGTGTTCTACTATACAAAAACATCCCGCGAACACAGCAACGCCGGTTTTTGGAGCTCTGACAAAAGTACAGAAGACTATATAACTGACGAAGGCACCTACCATCACGAATTCTACATCTACCTGGGCATATCAGAATACGACAAAGGAACCTACTTTGCAGCAGAAGAGTATTTTTGGTTCAATATTCGCTGCCTCAAAGACTAGGCCTTCATCCTTTCAGGAGGCCTTCTATGCAAAAATATTTGAAAATAGCCTTTTTCACCTTCGCTTCTGCGATTCTTGTCGCCTGCAGCAACTCTGTTGACCCTAGCGACAGTGATTCCGGCGACATCGGCAAAATCTCTGAACCCGCTGAAGAAACATCTTCTAGCGATACTCTCGAAACCTTTACGGATTCTCGAGATGGGCAAACGTACAAGATGGTAAAAATCGGCGCACAGACCTGGATGGCGGAGAATCTCAACTATCAAATTGGAACCAGTTTTTGCTACGACGACGATACAACGCAATGCTCTGTATTTGGCCACTACTATAGCCGGGCTGAAGCTCTAAACGCTTGTCCCGAGGGCTGGCATCTTCCAAGCAACGAAGAATGGAACACTTTAATTGCAGAAGTCGGAGGTCCAGACAGCGCAAATGCAAAACTCAGATCTACAAGCATGTGGGCATTAAGTTCCGGTACTGATGAGTTTTCTTTTAAAGTTCTTCCCTCCGGGTCTTGTCAAACCAATAGTAATGGCACTAAAGGTTGCAGCAGCTTCAATGATAATTTCCACTACTACGCCACAATTTGGAGCTCAGACGTATTCCTTATTGATGAACATGCACTTTTCACGACTGAATACTATTACTATCTAGAAATAGGAGGATCTAACACCCGTTTAGAAAAAGATTTTTATAAATCTTATCACCGCAACATCCGTTGCATCAAGGGAAGCAAAACGAGCTCCTCTTCCGCAACCATTTCCAATTTTCCAATTGTAGAACCTTGCAAGACGGAATCAGAAGATCACTGCGAGTATGGCACACTGACTGACAAGCGCGATGGACAGACCTACAAGACTGTTAAGATTGGAGAACAATGGTGGATGGCAGAAAACCTGGACTATGCATACCTGCAACCAACTGCAGATCTTGATTCCAGCAGTTTCTATTATCATGATAACGTTCTCTTAGGACATAAGTATGATCCCGAGACCGAATCTTACTTGGAGTTTCCTTTAAAACCCGTTGGGCGCCTCTATTTGTGGAGTGCAGCAATGGATAGCGCAGGCTTATGGAGCACCGGCAGCAAGGGATGCGGAGAAGGATCAAGATGTACAGCGACATTCCCTGTGCAAGGAGTTTGCCCCGAAGGATGGCACCTTCCAACCCGGGCAGAATTTGACACACTTATTGCTGCTGTTGGAGGAGAAAATATTGCGGGAAAAGCCTTAAAGTCATCCATAACTAAATCTAGTAGTGAATCCTTCTTTGGAGAAGAAGGTGTAACTATATGGGGTAACAGTAAAGGCAGTGACGCCTACGGTTTTGCAGCTTGTCCATCCGGCCAAAGATGCCCCTATAACTATTGCGGTGGCGAAGGTAGTATCTATGGCAGCATCGACGGAGAATTTATTAATGCCAGTTTTTGGACATCTTCTGAGCTGGATAGCACTCATGCATCCTTCATGCTACTGCGTGACCACGACGCAACAAGCTTAGTCACCTATCGTAAAGGCAATGCGTTATCCATCCGCTGCATAAAAGACTAACATTCTATTAATCTCCTTTTTCTTGAGGAATTCTCCAAAGATTCCTCTAAATTGCTATTATTTCAAAATCGTAACGCCTTATGAAGATATGAGAAATAAAAAGACTACTTGAAGAATCCGAGTGGAAACTCGGGATTCTTTTAAACGGCTATGACGACCTGAAAGCAGGCAACATTAACTGGATTAACAACAGCATCTACAATAACAAGTGGTTTGCCGACCCCTATATTCTGGACTACGACGACAAGCAAATCATTGTCCTTGCCGAAGAGTTCGACTACACCGTTCACCGCGGACGAATCGCAAGATTGATTATCGACAGGCAGACTTGGAGCATTGCCGACTGCAAGATTCTCCTAGACCTCAAAACGCACCTGTCATTCCCCATGACATGGAGGGAAGGCAATCACGTATTTGTCTGCCCGGAAAACTACCAATCCGGGGCCTGGAATCTATACGAATACAATGCAGGCTCGGAATCGTTAGATTTCGTCAGGCAGATCCTGCCTGAAAAACTGACTGATGCCACGATATTCAAGAACGGTTCCGATCTCTTCATCTTGTCCACATACGAACCGCGCCCCAACGGCAACACGCTCACTATCTGGAAATCTAGTTCACCGGACGGGGCATTTGTCAAAACTCAAGAAATTAAGTTCCCCGAGAATATCGCACGAAACGCAGGAGCCATTTTCAGTTACAACGGCAAGTTGATTCGTCCTGCCCAAGAATGCAACAAGTCCAACGGGCACGCAGTCTCGTTCCAGGCCGTAACCCTTGAAAATGGGCTCGCAGTCATCGATGTCCACAAGTTAAGGTTTCCTGTTCTAGGGGGCATTTATGTCGGCCTAAAAGAACTACTTGTAAAACTCCATCTCAAAAAGCCTTTCGAGATTAAATAATGAATATTGTCCATATCGTATGGGGATTGGGTATAGGCGGCGTCGAATCCATGCTGGTAGACATCGCAAATTACCAGATTGAATCTAACGCCGTAAGCATCATCGTCATTAACGACAACATAAGTCCGATGCTACAGAGCAAGGTGGATTCACGGGTCAAGATTTGCCCTTGCCGCCGCAAGGTCGGGAGCAAGAATCCGTTCCCCATAATACGGCTCAACCTGTTCTTGCACAAGATTAAGCCCGACATGATCCACGTGCACATGGAAGGTATAGCTAGGCTCATTCGTATTAAGAATGGAACCCCCATCATTCGTACCATACACAACATTACCAGTGTCAGCAACGAATACCCCAAATTTGACAAACTCTTTGCGATCAGCAAGGCCGTACAGAAAAGGACACTTGGCCAGGGATTTGATTCCAAGGTCATATACAACGGCATCCACTTTGACCAGGTAGCGACAAGCCCGCACGCCATGGGTCAGACCTGCCACATTGTGAACGTCGGACGATTGCAAAATGACAAGGGGCAAAAAGTCCTTGTTGAAGCAGCCAAAATTCTAAAAAAACAGGGAAACATTCATTTTACCATCGACTTTATCGGCGGAGGAGAGAACGAAACCACCCTAAAAGAACTTGTCAACGCCTACAATCTTAACGACGAAATTCATTTCCTCGGTTTCAAATCCAGAGAATACGTCTACGAGAACCTCTGCCAGTACGACTTGTATGTGCAGCCTTCTATTTTCGAAGGTTTCGGGCTGACTCTCCCGAGGCTATCGCGGCAGAGGTCCCCGTTATTACCAGCGACCTCGAAGGCCCTGTCGAGGTCATTGCGGGGGGGGCAAGTACGGCACCTCATTCAAATGCGGCGACGCAAACGACTTGGCCGATAAAATTGTCCAATTTTATCGCAAAGAAATCACCATTGACACCGAAGCAGCACGACAGTTCGCGTTTGAAAACTTCAATATCAAGGCTACCGCCCAAAAATACCTGGACGAATATCTATCTTTACTGCAGCGGTAAAAAGAATGCCCGACAAGCGTAAAATCATATCGTCCCTTTTCTGGAAGTTCTTCGAGCGCGCAGGTACTCAGCTGATTCAATTCGGCGTCACCATTGCCCTCGCAAGAATCCTTGTTCCCGAGGACTTCGGGCTTGTCGCACTTATCGCCATTTTCATCAACGTTGCCGCAGTATTCGTCCAAAGCGGACTAAACACGGCCCTCATCCAAAAAAAAGACGCCGACGAACTTGATTTTTCCTCCGTTTTCTGGGCGAGTCTCGGCATCGCGCTAGCTACTTATACTGTTCTGTTTTTTGCAGCACCCTTCATCGCCGACTTCTATGACCAGTCCACCCTTACGATAATCGTAAGGGTGCTTGCACTGACGCTATTCATTGACGTTTTCAGTTCTATACAGAACGCCTATGTTTCCCGAAACATGCTATTCAAAAAGCTGTTCTTCCGGAGCGTCGGGGCAATAATTCCTTCTGGTATTCTTGGCATTACGCTCGCCCTCTATGGATTCGGCATCTGGGCACTTGTATGCCACCAGTTCTGCAATGCATTCCTGGCGGTTGCCATCATGTGGTTCACCATCCCGTGGCGGCCATCCTTCAAGTTCTCGTACACCCGCTTCAAGAGTCTGTTCTCTTACGGATGGAAACTTCTGCTGTCTTCGCTAATCGATGTCATATATACCAACCTTCGGGGCCTCATCATCGGTAAGTTTTTCTCGCCCGCCGACCTAGCTTACTACAATAGGGGCGACACATTCCCGTTCCTCATCGTCAACAACATAAACACGGCTATCGGTTCAGTACTATTGCCCTCTTTTGCCGCTGTTCAAAACGATACCGGCACCTTGAAACGGATGATGCGCAGGTCCATCATTACAAGCACATTCATTATCACCCCGATGATGATTGGGCTTGCCGTCATGGCAAAGCAGGTTGTTCTACTGGTACTTGGCGAAAAGTGGCTTCCCTGCGTTCCTTTCGTGCAAATTTGCTGTTGCATATATTTGTTCTACCCCATACACACAGCAAACCTTTCAGCAATCAAGGCCATTGGGCGCAGTGACATTTTTCTCATACTTGAGATCATAAAGAAAATTTGCGGCCTGACCATTCTTGTAGCCAGCTATTTCTATTTTAAATCTCCCATAGGTATTGCATACGGAGCCCTCGTATCAACACTTCTCTGTTCTTTCATCAACGCAAGTCCCAATAAAAAACTCTTGGATTACGGCTACATCGAACAGATATTAGACGTATCACCAGCATTGCTTCTCGCGATTCCGATGGGAGCCGTCGTATACGCGATAAATCTTATTGAATGCCCCTTACTGTTACAAATCTTTTTACAAGTTTTTACCGGCGCAATCACATATTTCGGTTTGGCAAGGCTTTTTAAAATGGAGCGTCTTGACTATTTAGTCAAAACAGTCCAAGAATACCGAAAGAGAAAGAAGAATGGATAACACCATCACCCCAAAACACATTCGAAACTCAAATCTTGAGCTTTTCCGTATAATCGTGATGTGCCTTATTGTCGCGCACCATTTTGTTGTCAACTCAGGACTGGTCCCCGTCATCACAGCAGATTTTCCCTCTTCAAAGTCCATTTTTCTCATATTCTTCGGTTGGGCAGGCAAGACAGGCATAAACTGTTTTGTTCTGATTACGGGATATTTCATGTGCACTTCAAAAATAACTCTGCGCAAGGGGCTAAAATTACTTCTTCAAGTGGAGTTTTACAAAATCATTTTCTTCTTTTTTTTCGTACAAATGGGCTATATCGAGTTAACACATAAGACTCTTTTAAAAGGAATAATGCCCATCACCAGCATTAGCGACGGGTTCGTTTCTTGTTACCTCATCTTTTTTTGTTTCTTTCCTTTTCTGAACATTCTTATAAAAGGAATGAATAGACGGCAACACCTGATTTTGCTATGTCTCTGTCTGTTGACATACAGCTTTCCATCACAAATCTTCATGGAAGTCAATTTTAATTATGTCAGTTGGTTCATGGTCATCTATCTAATCGCTTCTTTTTTCAGGCTTTATCAACCAGAATGGTCGAATAGTACCAAACTCACCGGTCTTGCCACATTGTTTTTTCTCGTACTATCCCTGTTTTGCGTTTGGGGGTGGGGTGAATATTGCCTTCTGCGAGGAAGGGAGCCTTCCTTTTTCTTCTTCGTCGCAGATTCAAATAAGCCTCTGGCGGTCGCCACCGCTGTATCGGCATTTCTCTTTTTTAAAAACATAAAAATCGGCTACAGCAAAATCATCAACACCATAGCAGCATCAGCCTTCGGCGTGCTCCTCATACATGCCAACAGCGATGCCATGCGGCAATGGCTTTGGAAAGACACGTTAAACAACGTCTCTCACTATGATGAAAACATCTACTTACACGCATTTTTTAGTGTTGGAGCCATTTACGTCATTTGCACAATCATCGACTTCATACGGATTCAACTATTCGAAAAGCCCGTCTTTAAGGCCATTGATTCGGTTTTAGAGCGCAAAGCAAGCAAGAATTAGTTATATTCTTCTAAAAAAAAGAAGAATAATATGTCTGACAAGCTGATTACAGTAACATCCCCCCTCCTTCCTTCCCTAAATGACTTCATCCCGATGCTCAAGGACATCTGGGACCGGAAGTGGCTCACCAACAACGGCCATTACCACAAGGAGTTGGAAAAAGCGCTCGCCGAATACCTAGGAGTTGAATACATCAGTCTGTTCACGAACGGCACCCTTCCGCTCATCACTGCGCTGCAGGCCATGCGCATCACCGGCGAAGTGATTACGACTCCCTACAGCTTTGTCGCAACAACGCACTCCATCTGGTGGAACGGCCTCAAACCGGTTTTTGTGGACGTCGAGGAAGAAACGGGCAACATCAATCCCGAAAAAATCGAGGCGGCAATTACGCCACATACGACGGCGATCATGCCTGTTCACGTGTATGGTACGCCCTGCAACATGAAGCGGATTCAGGAAATCGCCGACATCTACGGTCTCAAGGTCATCTATGATGCCGCACACGCCTTCGGAGTCAAGAAAGATGGGGAATCAGTCTTGAAAGCTGGCGATATGAGCACGCTCAGTTTCCATGCGACCAAAGTCTATAACACTGTTGAAGGTGGTGCTCTTATCTGTCACGATGAAGCGACCAAAAAACGCATCGATTTTCTCAAGAACTTCGGTTTTGCCGGCGAAACGACCGTCGTCGCACCCGGTATCAACAGCAAGATGGATGAAATTCGTGCCGCATATGGTTTACTAAACCTGAAACAGGTGGACGACGCCATTGCGAAGCGCAAGGTTACGGCCGAGAAGTACCGCGAAGCCCTCAAGGACGTCCCCGGCATACGCTATCTACAGGACATCAAGGGCGTACGCCACAACTACGCCTACTTCCCAATATTTATCGATGAGAAGGTATATGGTATGAGCCGCGACGCCCTGTACGCGAAACTTCAAGAGCACAACATTTTCGGTCGCCGCTACTTCTACCCGCTCATCAGCACGTTTAGCGCTTATAAGGGCCTTGAGTCGGCTAAACCGGAAAATCTCCCCGTCGCCCACAAGCTTGCCGACCAGGTGCTTTGCCTGCCCATGTTCGCGGGCCTCGACGAAGAGAGCTCGGGCCGGGTCATCGACGTCATCAGGAACAAAAGGTAGCCTAAGATGTCACAAAAGAAGCTGATGCTCCTGGGCGGGCTTAGGTACCTGCTGCCCGTGATCGAGGAAGCCCACAAGTTGGGTATCCACGTGATTACGGCAGACTACCTGCCGAACAACATTGCGCACAAGTATTCCGACGAATACTGCAACGTCAGCATCATCGACAAGGAAGCCGTGTTACGCGCCGCGCAGGAACTACAAATCGACGGCATCCTCTCGCACGCGGTAGACCCCGGCGTTACCGCGGCGGCCTACGTTGCGGAAAAGATGGGACTTCCTTTCCAATGCAGCTACGAAGCAGCCTGCATCCTACAAGACAAGTCTTTGTTCCGCAAGTTTCTTGCCGAAAACGGCTTCAACTGCCCGAAAGCGAAGGGCTACACGAACATTGAGGACGCCTTGAAGGACGTCAACTATTTCAACTGGCCGGTGATTGTAAAGCCTGTCGATTCTGCAGGCAGCAAGGGAGTCACAAAGGTTGAAAACAAGAGCGATTTGCATAATGCCATCGAAATAGCCCTCTCGGCATCGCTTTCAAAGCATTTTATAATCGAGGACTTTCTTGACAAGGTCGGAGCACAGTCCAGCGCAGACATTTTCACGGTAGACGGCAAACTTGTCTACCCGGCCTATTCCGACCAGCTTTTCGACAAGAACGCGGCCAATCCCTACACGCCAGCCATTGAAATCTGGCCAGCCTCCATGGAGCAAAAATTCCAGGACGATCTGACAGCGCAACTGCAGCGGCTGTTCACTCTACTCAACGTGAAGTCGGGTATCTACAACGTAGAAAGCCGCGTATGCTCCGACGGTAAGGCCTATATTATGGAAGTGAGCCCCCGCGGCGGAGGAAACCGCATTGCCGAACTTCAGGACATGGCAACCGGACAGAGTCTCATTCGAAACGAGATCAGGAAGGCTCTCGGCATGCCGATGGACGACATCGTCGTTCCGAAATATGACGGCGTGTGGTGCAACTATATTTTGCATTCGAACAAGCCCGGTATATTCGTTTCTATCGACATTGACCCAGACTTTCAACAAAAACACGTCCGCAACATTGGGCTCATCGTAAAGCCCGGTGATGAAGTTGTTCCCTTTACCGGAGCCAACAATTCGCTCGGAACATTGTTCCTTCGATTCGAAAACCGCGAAAAATTAGATTCCGCACTATCAAACATATCAAAAAACATAACAATAAACATAAGGTAGCCTTCCATGAAAATCTTAGTCGTAGGTAGCGATTATGGAACTGTAGATATGGTCAACGAAGCTCACAAATGCGGGGATTACGTTGTCGTTGCCGATTACTACGAGGAAACTTTGACCAAATCTGTGGCCGATGAATCATGGACGGTAAGTACCCTTGATATCGATGCCCTTGAAGATCTCTGTAGAAAAAACGGCATTGAGGCTGTCACATTTGCTGCAAGCGATTTAAACGTGACAAACGGAAGGCAACTTGCCAAACGCCTCGGACTACCGTGTTACTGTTCTAGCGATGTCGCGTGGGGTGTTGCAAGAAACAAAGGGAACTTCAAAGAAATTTGCAAGAAAATCGGAGCCCCCATTGCTACAGACTATGGCGTTTCCGAAAATTTGACCGATGAGGAACTTGATAAAATAACCTTCCCTGTCGTAGTCAAGCCTGTCGACCGTTCCGCCAATAGGGGAATGAGTTATTGCAACAACAAGGACGAACTCAGGGCCGCTTATAAGGTTGCTCGTGAAATATCGGACAATCCAAGAATTATTGTCGAACGACGTCTATACGGGCCCGAATTCGTTGCCAACTATGTCATTGCAGATGGCAAGGCCGTACTCAACCATCTTAGCGCAGAGCATCACCAGCCCGGTCAAAAAGCCAATCTCTATTCAATCATCAATACCACCTCCTGCCACCTAAAGCAGTATCTCAAGGAACTGAATGACTATGTCATCAAGATTTTTGAACTGGCGGAATTTAACGAGGGGATTGCATGGGTCGAATGCATGCTTGACCAGGACGGACATTTCTACCTGATTGAGCCCGGCTTCAGGTTCTGCGGAGAGATGACGGCAGTCCCGTATGGTCATATATCTGGTTTCAACGGAATCAAGTGGATGCTCGACATTGCCAAGGGTGTCAAGCACACCCATGACCAGCTCCCGCCCCCGTTAACAACGGCTCATTACGGCAGCGGCGTTTCTTACCTTCTTTTCGCCCATACCGTTGACACCGTCGAAAGGATTGAAGGTCTTGATGCGATAGAGAAAATTCCGAATGTAATCATAGACATCCGTCATCGAAAAAATTTCCAGACCAGATATCTCGGGACCTTGGGGGTCATCCGGTTCCCCGCTTATTCTGAAAAGGAACTTCTGGAGTACATCGCCATAATCAACGACAACCTCAGGGTGCTAAACGCCAAGGGAGAAGATTTGATAATTCATTACACAGACTACGACTCCATCAAGGAACAATACGAAAACGGATTAAAAGAATTCGGCTTCGAAGTCAGGTAGGGACCACAAAATGAAAAAAGAATTAAAAGTTGAAAAAAAATTATTTTTCCCATCATTAGCCATTTTGGTCCTAGTTATTATCGCAGTTGCGACCAACTTGGAATCTTTACAAACATCAATGGGCGCCATATACGAGAACTGCATCAGTTCGTTTGGATGGCTTTTCATATTTGCGGATATTTGCTGCCTGGTGTTCTCGGTGTGGCTTATGTTTGGCCGCTACAAGGATGTACGCCTGGGCGGACCAGATTGTAAACCTGTTTTCAGTTCGCTGTCATGGGCGGGAATGATGTTCACGACGAGTTGCGGCGGCTGGCTTGTCGTTTACGGATTCCTTGAACCAATCTACTGCGCCTCGCAAAATGCAATTGTTACAGGAGAAAATATCGCAAGATCTTATGAGCTGGGCCAATTGTATGCGCACTTCCATTGGGGATCCAATGCTTGGGCGATTTATGTTCCTATTTCTATTGCTATTGGTTATGTCCTGTATAATAGGAAAGGTCGTGAAGCTACGGTGAGCGCAGGTATCAGCAGCGTGACTCCGCAAAACAAGTGGGGCAAGTTTCTTGGTATTGTCGTAGACGTGATTGCTATTTGCAGCGCTGTGTTTGCGCCCGTGATTTCTATCGGCACAGGCATGCCCTTGTTGACGGCCCTTGTTCAAAACATCTTCGGAGTTCCGGACACCTACAAGGCAACAATTCAGATTGCCATTCTCTTTATTTGGGTGGCCATATTCGGAACAAGCGTATACCTTGGACTCAACAAGGGCATCAAGAAGTTGAGCAATTTCAACGTATCGGCGGCATTTATCTTTATGGGTGTTATAGGACTGTTTGTAGGTTTGATTCAGGTTTTCAGTTCCGAAATCAACACCGCAGGCTTGTTTGTTCAGGATATTATTCGCCTGAGCACGTTTACGGACCCCTATGGCAATGGCGGCTTTGTGAAGGGTTGGACTTTCAGTTATTGGGCTTGCTACTTTGTGTATATGCCTTTGATGGGTGTGTTTAACGCTAAGATTTCGAAGGGTAGAACGCTCAGGCAGATTGCTTTTGGCCAGTTGATTCTATGCACTCTCGGTTGCTGGGTGGCTATGGGAACCTTCGGCAACTTCGCCGTCAAGGCCCAGATGAGTGGCACCGTGGATGTGGCGGGATTTCTTGCCAATGGCGACGAAGCCGGTGCTATCATCGCCTTAATTAACACCTTGCCGATGTCAACGATCTTCATGGTTGTCTTGCTAGCGATTGCGTTCATTTTCCTTGCCACTACGATGGATTCCAGTGCGTTTGCTGCCGCAGAAATGACTGCAGTGCAAACGGGTTCCGACAATTTGGCTCCTCGTTGGCTTCGCGTGGTATGGGCGGCCGTGGCAGCGATTATCGCATTCATTGTTGTTCAGCTTGGCGGAGCAAAGGCCGTGCGTTCGGTATGTTATATTGCAGGTTTGCCGCTCGCTGTTATAGTGTTCTTTATAATGTATGCAGTCTATAAGATGCTGAAGACGGACTATAGGAGAAAATCTAAGGTTCCGTTTGTTCCCGAAGAAAATGACGAGATTGTAAAAAAATGAAGATAGCCATTATCGGAGCCGTTCTAGGGCAAGAGATGTTGTGCCACAAAGCCCGTGAAATGCAAATCGAAACCATCGGTTTTGCATGGGAAAAAGGCGCAACCTGCATACACCTCTTTGACAAATTTTATCCCGTTTCAATATACGACACCGACAAGATTATTGACATCTGCAAAAAAGAGCGGATTGACGGTGTGGTTTCGAACGCATCCGAGAAAACCGTAGACATCGTTGCCACAGTCGCCGATGCACTCGGATTACGCGGAGGTCCCCTTTCAACCATAAAAAAAATAAAGGACAAAACCTACACCAGACAGATATCCAACACCGTTGAGGGATTTACCCCCATTCCGTTCTATAAATATGACGGGAGAAAAAACGACATCTATCCCTGCGTAATCAAGCCCTGTACAGCGGCCGCCAAAAGAGGGGTATCCTTCGTTCATGACGAATCTGAATTCGAAAAAGCTCTAGCTTATGCTCAAGCTGAATCTCATAACGGGGTCACCATAGAAGCTTATATTGAAGGGGCAGAGGTTTCTGTGGAATCAATTTCATTTGACGGAAGCCACTACGTAATCCAAATTACTGACAAGGAAAACTCCGGCGCTCCCCATTTCGTCGAATTAGGACATCATCAACCATCCGCCCTCCCTGACGAAATTCAGCAAAAAATCCGTGCAGCTATTCCCAAACTTCTCTATGCCGTAAAATTCCAAAATGGAGCCACACATATAGAACTAAAAATCGGAAAGAACGGGGAGATATATCTGATTGAAATCAATCCTCGCGGAGGTGGCGACGGCATTTCAAACATTCTTGTTGAGCGCAGCACCAATTGCGACTATGTCAAGAAGATGATTGAAGTCGCATTGGGTAATTTCACCCCTCCCGTCGTCCAAAACACAGGGCATGCTGGAGTCTACTTCTTATGCAAGCAAACCCGCAAATACGCTGAAAAATTCAAGACCGTAACCAACCAACCTTGGCTGATTTCCAAGGAAGTGAAAACATACGAACTTAGCGAAGCCACTGGCAACCTGGATCGAAACGGCTATTTCATATATTGTTCAGACCATAAAATATTATTGGATGAAATTTAATGACAGAAAAACCACTCGTATCCATCCTTTGTGCGACTTACAATCAAAAGGACTTTATAGCGCAGACCATCGAAGGCTTTTTGATGCAGAAAGTTGATTTCCCTATTGAAATCATTGTCCACGATGACGCTTCAACCGACGGAACAGCTGATATTGTCCGTAAATACGAAGCAGAACACCCAAACTTGATTAAGGGAATCTACCAGACAGAAAATCAGTATTCCAAGAAGACCGGTATTTGGCAAAATTTTATTTATCCAAGAGCAACTGGCAAATATTATGCCGAATGCGAGGGGGATGACTACTGGAGCGATCCCGACAAACTGCAAAAACAAGTTGACTTCCTGGAAACCCACCCAGAGTACAGCGCATGCGTACACCGTTGCAAATGTCTTAACTGCAAAACAAATTCCTTCGGTACATCTTTCCCAAACGAAACACAAGAGCGAGATTTTTCCATCAACGAGATTATTCTCGGTGGCGGGGGCTTCTGGGGAACAAACACCGTTGTATGCAGGCCCGTTTTCTTGCCAGACTATGAAGCCGAATTCTGGAAGCTTTCTCCAGTGGGCGATTTTCCACACGCACTAAGCCTCGCCACTCACGGAAAAATACATTATTTACCGCAAGAAATGTCCGTATATCGTCTGTTCGCCAAAGGTTCCTGGTCTAGTCGCACCATGATTGGGCCTGAAGCATACAACAGAAGGTCGACTCACGTCAGCAAAATGCGAGAAAGTCTCAAGGCTTTTGACAAACACACAAATTTTGAATTTTCCAAGTTTATCCAAGAAAAAATAGACTTGAACGATTTCAACCTTTATTGGGATTTTGGCAAATGGTCCTTGCTCAAAACCACAAGCCACTACAAGCGACGCCCTTTTATCGGCAAGCTAAAAGCACTTTATCACTGCATCAGTATTTTTTTCAAGAAATCCAAGGATTGACTGCGGAATTCCTGAAGTTTCTGCACTTCTGGATCTGCCGTATTAGCCTGCGGCAGATTTTCTATATGGTTCAAGGAATCTATTTCAAGCAAATGATGTTCAGCGGAACATTGTCGCAAAAAATCAGCGATTCTACAATCATCCCCATCTATCTTTTTTACGACAGAATAAAACTTCTTCCCGAAATTCAGAGCAAATGCAGTTCCATGAAAAGACGTGGTCACTACAAATTGGGCATCCCGAAACAGTTGCAGGAATTCAAAAGGACCCGCCGTTTCAAAAGAGACGGCTCCCTCAATGGAATAGCCCTCTCTCAGCCCCATCAAGATAACCACCTTTAGGCCTAGACGTTTCGCCACTTCCTTTGTAAACGAAACAATGTTCGGATACGGATCATACGAATAGGACTGAATGTAAAGCAACAAGAAGTTCTCTTTCAAAAGAGAGGACTTCGGACATATTCCCAGCCATTCATCCTTGTTCAGCAACAGGCTCGGATCACACACGACATTGACGTCCCTGCCAGTCATTCTAGAGACTATCTCTGCAGTCGATTTTTCACGAACGGAAATCGCAGCATATTTTTGCAGACACGCTTTATACGAATTCTCAAATTCTTTGTCAATCCTACGGTTTGACATACTCGCCGCATAACTCAGGCGAGGCTTGCCAACCCCCGCAAAATCCAAAAAAAACACAGAATCTTCCGCAACAAAACGGGGATTCCAGACCTGGTCACTGCCAGTCATGTAGATATCGTAATCCGGAGGATTGTTGCAAATGGATTCTATAGAGTCGTAAAAACGGGAAAGTTTAAAGTACTTCTTGTAAAACCGCCTGTAGTTTTTTTGCAGTTCATACCGTTCTATACGTTCTTCGCATTTCGCCCTATTTTTGTTCAAACGTGCAAATAGCATCAACCGAGCTATTACATTTAACAAAAACAGCCGAAACGTCGTACGCTGCGGGAAATACGCCAGCCCCTGCTTAGCACAGTGATACTTGTTCGGATAGTGATAGTCTATAAGTTCGGCATCATAACCGAGTTCACCAACCTTATGCTGTAGGGCATAAGCCTGAAGGGCCGACCCGAAATTCGGGACTTTATGCATCGTGATTATGCCGACAGTCTTCATTCAGGCTCTCCCCAATATCTTTTTTAACACATCGCGCAATCCCTGCGGCAAAAGACGCCGGCGCAAGCGCCGGACATAATACATGAAAGGATCATCATGATGCAAAAATCTTTTTTGCAGTTCCTCAAACGGTAAATCAATATTCGCATAGATTTCATCACGAATCGGCTTATATACCGATGGATGATGCAGGTTCCAATTACCCACGCTTATCGTTTGCAAGTCCAGAGGAACAATAACAGCATCGCCTTCTATCTGTTTGAGCACATTCACGCCCTTTGGCGAGTTGACCAAGAGCATCGAAAGACCTTTCTTATAATCAAAATCCACAGGATTTTTCATATTGTGAAAGCCCCAAAAATCCCCTACCGTAAAATCACCCTCGCGATTCATATTGGCGAACTTGCATGAATAGCAGGACTTGCGAAATGTTTCCCCACGCAGGAATGCAGCGTAATAGGGATCGCAATCGGGATTTATCGCATAGGATTTTTTTCCATCGGAAAAAGATCCCCCAAGCGACCAACCGAAGAATTTTTTCGACCTAAAAACATAGGACTTTATGGTAGAACGATTCTTTTCTCCAAGCCACTGGATATACTTCCGGAACAATTTCTGGCTTGGAGTTCCATGGCATACAAGGTCCATGGTTAGCAGCAATTCCGATTCAACACCCAAAAAAGATTTTAATCCAGCCACCTGGCAGGGAGTTCCCGAAAAAAGAACAAGGCGTCCACTCTTTAATAGAGTCTTCACTTTGTTATAGGAGTCCCTCAAATCACTTGATACATATTTAGACCCCTGAAGGAGGCGTAAATCTTCAAGCCGTTCAATCGCAATATGAGACACATTCAACGAACCATCATACGCGGCACCAAAAACAACCCCACCCAGTTTCAAAACATAGCGGGCAATACAGGCAAAGGCCCCACCCGAAGTACTATTTTCTAAGCTCTCGCCATCTTTGTCCTGCAAGACAACCGAAGAAATCGGAGTCCCTCCAGAAGCCCCCTCCTTTTCTACTGGGCATTTCTTTAAACATGCCCCACATTCAATACATTTTTGTTCATCGACAGAAGGATAGGCGAATCCTTCTGCATCACAGACCATCGAAATACAGCTCCTAGGGCAAACGTTAGAGCACGTACCGCAACCGCAACACACATCATGGGAAACAAGCGAGACATTCTTCATGCGGGTTCTTCCCCTTCTTCCGATCCATCCGCCAACAAAGTCTCTTCGTCCGGTTCTCTCTCGTAGAATTCATGATATTTCAACAAGATGATCGTCAACACAAACAAAAGAGAAAGCTCTATTCCCAATACAGACGACAACGTTTTTCCCGCCAAAAAACCCAGCGGAACAAAAATCCACAATTTCACTTTTTTAAACACCGCGAGTGCGGCATTAATATTTACACCCAAGTAAGCTATCGCACCAACCAAGCCCTGGTCTAGCAATACCTGGAACCAGACACTCTCTGCACCTGCAATATCGGCGTCAACTTCTTTTACAAAAGTCCATACAAATCCATTCCCATTACCCCATATAGGCGATCGAGCCCAATAAATCAATGTTACCAGCAACTGTTCCATTCGCATATCGCTACTACTTCCATGAACCTTGTCGGAATTGATAAACGAATCAATAATTTCAAGCATAAACGAGCCAGCAACAGCAAGCACGATCATTACAATGACCATTTTTAGCACAAAGAATTTGGTGGTAAAAAATTCTTTCCGCACGACAATCAACACCGCAACGGCTGTTGCCGCAATAACAGACCTTGTTCCCGATAAAGCCGTACAGAAAAGGAACAGCCCAACAAGAAATATCGTGTATTTTCGTTTTTCTTCCAAACAAGCAGAAACACAGTAAAGAGTCACCCCGAACAGCCCTAAAAACAGTCCGGAACCAGCTGGCGTTGCCATAAAGCCCTGACAGCGTTTAAATCCAAATCTTATTTCCTGATAGTCTATGACCAGGTCTTCATTAACCCATTCATTCGCTAGCAAAGTCTGAATAATCGGATTTGAACCTATAGCCACCTCTATCAAAATATAAAGGGACATAACCAATCCAAAAACCGTCATGGATTTCACCACCAACTGGAAAACAGGTTTTTCGTCCACACAATTCCAAAGAATCATCGGGTAAATAAATGCCGATATAAAGCGGAGTATCGATGTAGGCCAGTGAGGCGAGATAAAGTAGTTCGTTCCCACAATGGAAATTAGAGTCAAAAAAATGCCAACATAAAATGGATTTTTTATTAACAATTTCCAACGAGAGAAAGGATTCTTACACAAATAAAAACCTAACGCCAGCACCGAAACAATTTCAAAGTCGCTTACCGGCACACCCGGAAAAGGAATCAAAATAAGCAAAAGGTGTAGCGGAGCCAATATAGCAATCGTTTTTCGGAAATCAATAATCATTCCGACGGCAAAAACTAAAACGAATACATAGGCAATAAACATAATCTTATCGTTATTTCAATTTTTCTATAATATAAGTTTTTCCCCAAAAAAGTACCTAGCTACTTTTCCGAACCACCTCAATTACCAGGTTTAGCGACGACATGAATACATAAGTAATTTTTATCCACCATCAAGAACTTTACGGTATTCTTCCAAATATCGTAAAGCCGTCTTTTGAACGTTATAATTTAACAAGACATGTTGTCGGCCGAGTTCTACTATTTTTTTGTCACGACCATGTTGGACAAAAGAAACAATTTGTTTCGCCAAATCTGTAGGATTTCCCGGTTCAAACACATAGCCAGCCAGCATTCGTTCACCATCCACGTCAATACTCATTATTTCTATAGGGCCTTCTATGCAACTCGCCAGCACCGGAACTTTAGCAACCATAGCCTCTGCAACAGTCAAGCCAAAGCCTTCATAACGCGAAGCTTGAATAAACAAATCAAAATTGCAGAGATTTTCATAGACCCAGGCTCTTGGCTTATTTCCTTCAAAAACAACCATATCGCCTATGCCCAAATTTGTCACCATTTCTTGCAACATCTCTCTGCTTGGGCCATCTCCGACAAAATGCATTTTAAAGTTCATCACGCATAAATTATGCCTCTTGATTTCTGCCAAGGCATTCAGCAAGATATCCTGCCCTTTCTGCACAACAACCAGCCTTGAAACTTGAACAAAATGCATCATATCGTCATTAAAGAGACCGTTTCTCTGGTAATTTATACGATTACACAAAATGCCATTTTCAACAAGTATCGTTTCCACCCCTGCCTGTCGCCATTCTTCCTCAACAGCCTTCGAAATGGCGTAGCAGGCCTTAAAACACTTTGACTCGGCAATATTATTTTTCGTATTGTGGATCGTACGAACCAAAGTCTTCCTTCCTAAAACAAGACGGGCAATCTTGTCGTAATGGACATGCACAATCTCAGGTTTTGTTTTCCACAAATAGAAATTCAACTTCAAAAGCGGCAGAGGGTTCTTGCTTTTGAGTTTTCTACCACAGCAATAGACACGGACGCGCTTATCAAGACGTTCCTTGATAGACTCGTCAATCATGTCATTTATAACAACCAACGAAATTTCATTGCCATCAACCTGTTGATTGACAATATCGACCAACATGTTCTCAATGCCGCCAGTACTAAGCCCCCATAAAAGGTGAACAATTTTCATGGTTTATCCAATCTAACCCATTATTTTAGTCTTTAGCTGCGAAGATGAAATTCCTTCGGTTCTCGGCAAGACGACAACCTGCTTACCATGTTCCCTGCACCACTGCATCGCCCGCTGAAAGCCGTCATGGATCTGATCCGGTCCTGTGACAAAGATGTCAAAATCGACTTCTTTCACAATTGTGTCGACATCTTCATAAATAACGACCTCGTCAACATACCTAATGGATTGAACCATATACAGGCGTTCTTCCGTGTTATAAAGGATCGTCGTGTCAGGCTTGTATTTCAGGATTTGTTTTGAATCCTGAACGGCAACAATCAAATAATCGCCCAAAGCCTTGGCACGGCTAAACAGATTGACATGGCCAATATGCAAGTAGTCGTAAACACCAACAGTAAAAACCTTTTTCATATCAAATTTTCCTTATGCCATATCAAAATGTCGCCAGTTATTTCCAATATACATTATTTAATGTATGTGGCGAAGTCCTGCACTCAACTGGAGGCGGCGTCATATAGTCGCCAAACATCTGAGTCAGCCATTCGTCGTACGAAGCAATGATTTTAAACGATTCTTTCTCAAAAGGGGCATTTTCGTATTTTTCAAACATCGCTCTAGGGCAGATCGACCTATACGCGCAGGAAATTTCCGAACTGAAAACCAGTCCGACGTATTTTGCGTTGCGGTTCGTCAAACGATTTACAAGTTCGTATTCCTTAGCCACAATTTTTTTCATGGAAACAGGTAGGCAAACCATCTTCAAAATTCGAATCAAGATCCGCTTTGCAAAAGAATTCTTCTTGCCCGGCTTGACAAGCTTTACACGGAACAGTTTTTTTAGAAAATCAAGCTTTTTGATAAAATTCACGCATTCCTGTCGGGAATCATACAAATAATCACACGGAAACACATCTATATTGATTCCAATATTATCCACCGAAACGTTTTCTTCTAGAAGCGTCCTCGTGTCAACAACTTTTGCAAACGGATAATAATACCCTTCATCTTTTCGGCAATCGTAGACATGGTAAAACCCACCCGCGCTTTTATAGGACGCAATAAAGCGCTCATAGTCATCTCTAAGCATGGCAATGTCAATATCGTCATCCCAAGGAATGTAGCCCTTATGCCGAACTGCCCCTAGTAGACTTCCATAAATCAATGTATATCGGATGTTGTTTTTTTCGCAGAAAAAATGGACATCTTTCAAAATGTCAATTTGAATTTGCTTCATTTCTTCTATAGAAATGGATTTCATAAGCCACCTTCCTGCTCATAAGCAGTTCTTTTCTACAAAAAAATGTAGAAAAAGCATGCATAAACGTCACCCTTCAAGAAGCAAAGCCGTCTACCCTAGGCAGCTACAGTCAAGCACCGAGAAACCTGTCGGTCAATCACCGGGTATTCTTACCCACCCCTTTCATATTTAAAGCCCAATACAATTTCTGGAAAAATCTACGTACAAAAAATACAATCTTATAGGGAATTCCCGAGGCAATGCAATACAGGAAGAGTCTGTCCTTCTTCCGGACCCTACGATCCTTGAACAAATTGAACTTGTACGCCCGTATGCACTTCAATAATTGCGGAATCTCGTCTTTTAAAAGGCAACCCTTTTCCTTATCAATTTTCGCAAGCAGGTTAAAGCTGCTAATGGCGAGCCTTGCCACAGCAATGCGTTCAAAAGAAAAATCCTTCGCAACCTCAACATTTTTCTTTAATTCTTCAATCAACACGAATTGAGAAGCCGACACACCATCATTGACAATACTGCCTTGACGTTGCCGATAATGATAGGAATCCTTTCCAGAAAAAGCGACCTTCTCGACGCGAGTAAAGAGATTTCTCGCAACAGGGATATCTTCATACGGCTGTTTCGGGTAACGCAGAAAACTAATTAAATCTCTTCGATATAGTTTGTTGCATGCCCATGCGGTCAAATGCCCATTGAAGAAGTTTCGCAGAATTTCCGACTTTTCCCAAAAAGCCCTACCATCTGAAAAAGACGTTCTTTCTTGAGCCCAACCGTTTTCCCAATCAATCAGCGCATTACAAACCGCAACAGGAGCATCAAATTGCACGCACGATTCCAACAGTTCCTGGAACATGTCCGGTTCGCACCAGTCATCGCTATCAATAAATCCGAAATAGTCGCCCGTCGCCATAGCAACACCAGCATTGCGCGCATCGCCAAGGCCACCGTTCTCCTTATGCACGACCTTGATTCGCGCATCCTTCTTGGCCCATGCATCGCACATTTCGGGGCACTTGTCCGGCGAGCCGTCATCGACCAAGATGATTTCCAGATTCCTGTAAGTCTGGTTGACGATGCTCTCTACGCACTGGTCCAGATACTCCTCGACCTTGTAAACAGGAACGATAACCGAAATCAAGGGCTGTTCTTGCGGCATTTTCGCTACCTATAAATGGACAACATCTGTTCCAGGTATCCGTCTTTCGAAAAATGCTTCCGAATCGGTTCAACATCAAAGGAATAGCTTCTCTCGAGCATCATGCGGATCTTTGCCTCAAGGTCTTCCGCATTCCCTTTTTCAAAGAGTTCGCCCGACTTTCCGGGTTCAATGAGTTCCGGAATGCCACCAATATTGGCACCAAGAACGGGTGTTCCAAGGCAGAGCGGTTCAATAACCGAGAAGGGATTGTTTTCGTACCATTCGCTCGGTACAACGCTGAACTTGGATTTCAGTAGCATGGATTTGCAAGCATCCCAACCGCAATGGCCCATAAAATGAATCTGCGCCGATTGCGCATACTTCGCCTTGAGTTCCGCTTCAAGCGGGCCCGTACCTAGGACATACAGCGGCGTCTCGATTTTTGCCGCCACTTGCAGCAAGGTCTCCACGCCCTTCTCCCCCGAAAGTCGACCAACATAGCAGTAGCAATTCTCGCGTTCGGCGGGGGTACATTCAAGTTTTGCGCTATCGATAAAATTATGGAGAGCCACCAGCTTTGACGCATCAAAACCGCCCTGCTCCATCTTGGCCTTCATAAAGCGGCTCGGGCATACAAACGTATCGACACACTTTTCCAAGCGCTCGCGGTTCCAGGTCACGGCCTCTTTCTCGGCAATCTTGCTTGCCAGCCAGTTGTTCTTGAGGCACTTTTTAGACGTGCATGTGCCTTTGTCGCCGCCAATGCACTCCTCGCAAACCTTTCCGCTGCTATAGCATGTATAGGCGGGGCAAACAAGCTTGTAGTCGTGCAACGTCCACACCACCTTGATTCCGCGCGCATGTGCAATTTCTGCAATCACGGGCGAAAGCTGCGTATGGATGTTGTTTAGATGCAGCACATCGGGCTTGAAACTGTCCAGCAGTGCCGTAAACTTCTTTACCGTTTCGGCATCGCCGAACGGACGGCGGAACGCCTTAAAAAAGGCTGCTGGCTTTTTCGGAGAAAACGCAACTTCGCTCGGCCAATAGGAATTCCACGGGCTTTCCAGATTTTCAGGATAAGTCATCGAAAAGAAGGCGACTTCGTGGCCGGCGCTTTTCAACAAATTTTCCAACTCGATTGCATAGACGCAATCACCGCCGCGGCGATAGTAGAATTTGTTTGCAAGCAATACCCGCATTGCGCGTCCTTTACTTTTCAATCCTCAAGTCGCCCTGTCTCGGGTCCTGGCCGACATCGAAAGTCGGGAAGCAGGAGCAATCGATTTCCTTGCCGAACATACTCTTGAGTTTGGCCTTGAGCACCCACGGAGCCACATGCGCAATGTACTTCTTCATCACGGGAGCGGCAGTACCGACCATCCAGCAGTTCTTGGGGCAGGTACGCACCTTCTCGCGAACCTTCTGCGCCTGCTCGCTGAACCAGATTTCCTCAAAGTTCTTGGCGTTGTGGATATTGCCCATGCTCTCTTGCCAGTAACGCGGTTCTAGGCCGTTGCAGGGATAGACTTCACCCCACGGGTCCGTAAAGAAGTTCACGGATCCGGCTTCGCACGGCAGCATGCGCTTGCCGCCCTGGATGTACTTGATAAGGCCCAGGTTGAAGAACGCGCGGAACCACGACTTCGGGTGATTTTCCTTGAGCAAGCGGTTCACCAATTTGCCGATGTTTTCGCAGAGTTCTTCCTTGTTGCTAATCTGGTTGTCTTCCTTGTGGAAGTAGTAGCTGTTGTGGAAGGCTGCGGTCGCAAATTCGAAATTCATCGAAAGCGCAAGCTCGTAAAGCGGAATCAGGTCGTTGCTGTTCCAGTTGCTGAGCGTCTGGCCAAAGCCGATATCCTTCACACCCATTTCATGGAGTGTCTTGAGCGTCTTCATGCCGCGTTCAAAGCCGTCGTCACGGCCGCGCAAAAAGTTGTTGGTTCCTTCGAGGCCTTCGATAGAGACGCGGATACCGATGTTCGGGAAACGTTCGGCCAGTTTGATAACGCGGTCCACCCACCATCCGCTCGTACTGATGACGATGCGCGGGGCCTTGGTGTAGAGGACTTCCACGATATCTTCCAAATCCTGGCGGATAAACGGTTCGCCGCCGGTCACGTTCGCAAACTTGAGCTGTGGAAGGATTTCCAAGTCCTTCGCCTGGACTTCCTCACTTTTCTTGGTCGGGTTCTTCCAGATGTTGCACATCTTGCAACGCATCTGGCAACGATACGTCGTTATCACCGACACGTCCGTCGGCATCTGAATCTTGCTGGAACCACAATTACAATTAGCACAAGACATAAAATCAAATTTCCCTGTTGTCTATTCCCTGAAAAACTACAAAATTGACCTATAGACTTCCATCGTCTGGTCTGCAATCACATCCCAATTATAATATTCCTCGATGATTTTCCTATAATTCCGAGTTTCTGCGGAACCCGCAAACTGCTTTAGCTTGGCCGTCAGGGCCGCCACATCCCCTGTCTTGAAGAAACTTTCTTCGGGCAGAGGCACCTCGGTATTCGCCGGGATATCGCTCGCAATCACGTTCAAGTTGTAGCTAAGCGCCTCGAGCAGCGCAATGGGCAAGCCCTCATGATAGCTCGGGATTACAAACAGGGAGGCATTTTCGAAGACAGCCTGAAGTTCTTCGCCATAGATGTATCCCGGAAGCACGACCCCGGCCTCTCCAGCCATCTTGTAGAGCTTTCTGGAATAGGAACTTTCCTGGTCCGCCTTGCCCGCAATAACTAGCGGCATACCCTCGAGGCCAGCTTTTTTATAGGCCTCGATCAAATCGTGAAAACCTTTCTCCTCCACGAAGCGGCCCAGCGCAAAGATATACTTCTTGCCGTACAGCCCATGCTTTTCTAGCCATTTTTTCGAAATGGAATCATCCAGCCTTTCCGGGATATTCACCCCGTTCCGAATAAAGGCCGTTTTACGGCAACCATATTTCGTCTGCAGCCAATTATCCAGGTACTTCGAAATGACGATAATCCTATTGGAAAACCTTGTGCCGATCCGTTCACTCAACCGCAGGACAATCTTGGCGAGTGTGCCCCATTTGGCACGATTGTAGTCCTGTCCATGATGCGTGTAGACAACCTTGATTCCGAGCATCCTGAAAATCGGGGCGACAAAAGCAGGGCCAATGGCGTGGAGATGAACTATGTCCGGATGAAGTTTCCTTACCTTGAGAATGCTCCTGAAGGTATGGACAAAGGCCTCAAGCCCTGCAGTATGCGGAGAGGCTATGGGCACAATCTTGACGCCCCTGTACTCGTACGGTTCATCCTTCTTGGTATAGCCCTTTCGCCCGATAACGGTAATCTCGGCGCCCTTGCTAGCCAATCTCGGATACAACTCCTGACAATGGGTTTCGATTCCACCCATTATATCGGGAATTCCACGAGTTCCTAGGACAGCGATTTTCAAGTCGAATTACTCCGCCTTGCCCTTGCCGATGCTGGACACTTCGAAACCAATCTTGCGGAGAGCGTCAGCATCGAGGATATTGCGGCCATCGAAAACGAAAGCAGGCTTCGCCATGCCCTTGTAGATGCGGTTCCAGTCGAGTTCGGCGAAGCACTTCCATTCGGTGCAAACAACCACGGCATGTGCGCCTTCGGCAGCCTTGTACGGGTCTTCTTCGAACGTCACCTGGTCGAGCACGTCCTTCAAGTCGCGCTTGGCATCGGGGATAGCCTTCGGGTCGGTCACGACCGGCTGTGCATGTTCGGCGAGCAGGTCGCGCACCACAAGGTTTGCGGGGCTTTCACGCGTATCGCCGGTGTTTGCCTTGAAGGCAAATCCGAACACAGCAATCTTCTTGCTTGCAATCGTATTGAACATCGTCTCGAGCATGCGATCCACAACGCGGTGGGTCTGCCACTCGTTAATCTTAACGACACTTTCCCAATAAGCGGCGACTTCGGGGAGTCCGTAATAGCCGCAAAGGTACACAAGATTCAGAATATCCTTCTTGAAGCAGGAGCCACCGAAACCGATGGAGGCCTTGAGGAACTTGGGCCCGATACGGCGGTCCTTGCCCATCACATAGGCGACTTCGTCCACGTCGGCGCCGGTCTTTTCGCAGAGGGCGCTGATAGAGTTGATGGAGCTGATGCGCTGCGCGAGGAATGCGTTCGCGGTGAGCTTCGTGAGTTCGGAGCTCCAGAGGTTCGTCGTGAGAATGCGGTCACGCGGCACCCAGTGGGCATACACGTCCACCAGCTTCTGGCAGGCGGCGAGGCCCGATTCCGTCTGGTGGCTACCGATGAGCACGCGGTCCGGTTCGAACAGGTCGTTGATGGCGGTACCTTCGGCAAGGAACTCGGGGTTAGAGAGCACCTCGAAGTGCAGGCCCTTGTCGTTGGAATTCAAGATGCGTTCCATCGCGGCAGCGGTACGCACGGGGAGCGTCGACTTCTCAACGATGATCTTGCCTTCGTCGGCGATTTCCAAGATGTTGCGAGCAGTCTTTTCCCAGTACTGCAAGTCGGAGGCCTTGCCGGCACCGTGGCCAAACGTCTTGGTCGGCGTATTCACCGAAACGAAAATGATGTCCGCTTCCTTGATGGCGGCAGGGATGTCCGTGCTAAAGAAGAGATTGCGGCCACGGGCGCGCTTCACCACGTCGTCGAGACCTGGTTCAAAAATCGGAAGATTGTCACTGTTCCAGGCATCGATACGGGCCTGGTTGATATCGACTACAGTCACCTTGACATCGGGGCACTTGTCGGCGATAACAGTCATAGTGGGGCCACCGACGTAACCCGCGCCAATGCACAAAATCTTGGTATTGTAATTCATAGTAATTACAATCTAGCAAAATAAGATTTGGACGGTTTCACCCAGCGCCGTTATTAGGCCTTCTTCCGCCTCGGCCTGCGTACAATGAACAGGCATGCGCCAATCAGCACCAGGGTCACCGAAACAGCCTTGCCCACCGGGAAAGCTTCCGAGAAAACGAGAGCCCCGGCCAGGGTCGGCACGGCCGCCCCGACTGCCGCGCTGAACGGGATAATGAACAGGGCCCGGCCACGCGAGAAAGATATCTGCGAATAGAGGAAAGCTATTCCGTAGGTGGCAATATAGCCGAGCGCCCTGAAGTCGAGCAGCAGGTTCGCCACCGACGACATTTCGATATGGTCCAAGTCGAAATCCATGGCGAGGCTCTTGTAGAACGCCGCCGAGAGCCCGAAGCCGACACCCATAATAAGCGAGTCCACCATCTCACGGTTCTTCACAAACAAGTGTGCCACCAAGGTCACAAGGCAGAGCACTCCGGCATACGTCCAAAGCAATCCAACGTTCTGTACCGCGGTCGATTCGCCGAGGTTCTCGACCGAATAAAGCAGCCCCGCCACCACAAAGCAAATCGCCACAACGATACGCTTTGTCAGGACCTCTTTCAAGATGCAGAAACCCATCAATGCGGTAAGCACCGGATTCAGCACCATCATGGGCTGCACCTGCGAGAGGTCGTAACGCGCCATCGCGATATAGTAACCGACCGTCGCAAGGCCAGAACAGCAAATTCCCAGCCACCAGAACTTGTTCGTAATTACGCCCTTGAAAAATTCCCACGGTTTAGACGTACCGCCGGTACGCTTGCCTACCGTAGACACCCCCGATTTTTCGAGGATATTGCCGCAGGCAAAAAGGAACGCCGGACCGATTGTGAGTAGAAGGAAAAGCATGGGCTAAAGACCGTCGTAAATTTCCTGGTAAATCCAGTAGTTGCCCATGACGCGCTTGACGTAGTCGCGGGTTTCCCAATAGCTGATTTCTTCGGCGCGAAGATCCCAGGGCTTGCCCTCGCCCGCAGCCTGCCAGCGCTTGGTGGGCTTGGGGCCTGCGTTATAGTTCCCGAGTACGTACATGTAGTCGTCGCTGTATTCGGCCTTCAAGTCCACGAGGTAACGGATTCCCAGGCGGATGTTCATGTACGGGTTAAAGAGCAGCTGCGGGTCAAACCATTCGGCAATACCTTCCTTTTCGGCAAGCATCTTGCCCGTTGCGGGCATCACCTGCAAAAGGCCGCACGCTCCCACGGGAGATGCAATCTGGAAGTTGAAAATCGACTCCTGACGCATCACGCTGTACACGAAGAACGGATCAATTCGTTCGCCGGAATGGAACTTGACCTGTTCGGTAAACGGAATCGGGTAGAGGTAATGCAGCACGCTTATCGGCGGCGACATCAGGCGACGGCGGTCAATGTTGTTCTGGAACTGGCGCGCTAGGCGGTAGCCCGCGGCAGTCTCGCCCACTTCGTAGAACAGCATGCCATATTCGTACAAGAAGTCTAAACGCTTGTAGTTCTTTTTGCGGGCTTCGTCGTACAGGGCAAAGGCTTCGTCGGCAAAGCCGTACAAGAAGAGGTTCCTGATGCGTTGGTAACGGTCGCGGTTATAGGTGGCTGTATCGGCCTTGACTCCCTTCTGGCTTGCACGGATCCACGCAAGAGTTTCTTCGGGCGACATGGCCACACCGTGAGCAAAGGGAACCTTTCCCTCGTCCATCAACTTGTTCTCCACAAGCTTGAGGCGGGAGCGGTGCGCATAGTAGGCCAGCGGGAAATCGCGAATGCAGTCGAGGTAGGCCTCGCGGGCAAGCGAATCCTTGCCTAGCTTCATGTACGCATCGCCCAGGAACATGCGGGCTCCACTGCCGCTCCACAAGAACGGATCCTTGGTCGCATCGATAAAGGCGGCCACGGCCTCGTTCCATTTTTCCTGCTTGAAGTAGATAAAGCCTATACGGAACTTGGCCCACTGCCTCTTGATATTGTTCTTGAACTTTTTGTCGGCAAGCGTACGGAAGCACACGATAGCACTATCGTAGAGCTCCTTCTGTTCGTATTCAAAACCGCGGACCCAAAGATTGTTCGCGTTTTCCTTGCTGTAGCGGTTCACTTCCTGCAACAGCGAATCCATCGTCTTGATTTCTTTCGCATACGTCTTCGCATCGTTACGGTACAGGCGGAGCGTAGACTGCATCCACAGCGGGCGGGCCTCGACCGAGTCGAGCAGGAACTTGAACTGCGCAATGGATTCCTTTTCGCGCTTGAGCGTGCGGAGTGCGACAGCGCGTTTTTCCCAGAGCGTGATGCGCGTACCCATGTCGAGCGTACTCGGCGGCAGCAGTTTCTGCAGGGAGTCTTCCGGCGGGGCTACGGCAAGCTCGGGCTTTTTCGCGACTTGCAGGGAATCGAGAATGCGGATGGAATCCAAAAGCGCGAGGCAGCTTCCGGCATCGTCCTTGGCGCAAGCCATCTTCGCGTAGGCGACCTTCTCGTTCAAGTTTTCAGGAGCGCCCTTCACCTTGCGAAGCCTGCGGATGGCCGCGAAAGCGGAATCCCTGTACGCGGTAGCGCTCGTGAGCAGCTGCATGTAGAGGCGCTTCGCCTGCTTGAGCTGCTTGAACTGTTCCAAATACATCGCATAGCGGTACCTGAGCGCAGCGGCATCGTCCCCCTTCGGGTACTTGTCCAAGAATACCTTGAGCGAATCCGCATGGGCATGGTCGGTAAGCGTCGAATCGGCCATGGCGGCTTCGATGCGCATGCGCGAAGCGGACTTGTCGAAAGCGGCATCGGTTGCAAATTTTGCCCCGAGGGCCAGGGTCTTGCGCATCTGCACAAAGTCACCCTGCATAAAGCGGGCCTTCGCCATGCGCAGTACTACGTTTTTCTCGAGCAGCGTATCGCGGGAACGCAGGGAATCGTACGCCGCATAGGCGCTGTCCCAGGATTCGGAATAGAAGTAAGACGCGGCCAGTGCGAAATCGCGGGCATCCTTCGAAAGTTTCGTATCGGCGGCAGCCTTCCTTGCACGTTCCGCTCGCACCACCAGGTTCTGGAAATGCGCCGACGGGATTTTCTCGAGTTCCTCGTACGGGTCGGGAGGCGTCATCGGGAGCGTGGCAATCAGGCTATCCGTGACAACGGTCGGAGCGAGCGGTGCAGGTTTTGTAGCTGCCGGAGCAGGGCTAGCAGCGGCAGGCGCCGGAGTAGTAGCGACCGGGGCCGGCTTCTCTTGAGCCCAGGCAAGACATACAAGCAAAAAAAAAGCAGTAAAAAAGCGCATAGTCCTAGTTCTGTTTTTCTTCGTCGGCACCCAACAAGCTGGAAATTCCAAGATCCTTGATTGCCTGTGCATACTTCGATTTCAAGTAAGCGTTCACGGCTTCGGCATCGTCCATCTTGAGCACCGTCAGGGCCGTTTCGCGCACGTCCTCGAAGTTCATCGAACGGATAATCTTCTTTGTGGCCATAACGCTCCACGGCGTCATGGAAAGCTCATCGACACCCAGGCCCACCAGCAAAAGCACGCTGAACGGGTCGGAGCCCATTTCGCCGCAAACCGCCACGGGAATCCCCTGCCGGTGCGCGGCCATCACCGTCTGGTAAATCATACTGAGCACGGCCGGATGGTGCGGTTGGAACATATCGGTAATGAGTTCGTTCGTGCGGTCCACCGCAAGCGTAAACTGAATCAAGTCGTTCGTGCCGATGCTGAAGAAATCCACTTCCTTCGCGAGCTTGTCCACCAGCATCACCGCGGCAGGCACTTCAATCATGACGCCCACCTTCACGGGAGCGATATCGTTGCCCTGCAAGATAAGTTCCTCGCGGCAACGCTCAATGAGAGCCTTCGCCTTGCGGAGTTCCGCAAGTCCGGAAATCATCGGGAGCAAGATGCGCAAGTTGCCCTTCGTGTTCGCAAGGAGTAATGCACGCAACTGCGTGCAGAAAATTTCTTCCCGGTCCAGGCACACGCGGATGCTGCGCCATCCCATGAAGGGGTTCGCCTCGTTCGAAGCCGTAATCCCGGATACAAGCTTGTCGCCGCCAGCATCGAGCGTACGGATAGTGACCGGGCACGGCGCCATCGTCTCGAGAATTTGTTTGTAGGCTTCCTGCTGTTCTTCTTCGCTCGGGGCATCCTTGCGGAAGAACAAGAATTCCGAACGGTACAGGCCAATGCCCGTCGCGCCGAAATCCATAACCTTCTCGGATTCCGTCGGGAGTTCGATGTTCGCGTGCAACGTGATGTACTTGCCGTCGCGAGTCATCGGTTCAAGCCGGCGCATCGTGAAAAGTTCCCTGCGCTGGCGTTCAAACACCTCCTGGCGTTCATGGAACCGGCGAATGTCGTCTTCGTTCGGGTTCACGATGACCATGCCGCCCGAGCCATCTACGATAATCGTGTCTTCGGGCTTGATGAGGGCAGCCACGTTACGCAGGCCGGACACCGCCGGAATCTGCAACGAACGGGCCAAGATGGCCACATGGCTCGTACGTCCACCCGTATCCATCGCAAGGGCGCTCGCCTGGCCTGGCTTCACGGACATGAGGAAACTCGGCAAGAACTCGTGAGCCACAAGCACGACACCGTCTTCGCAACCGACATCCTCGAGCACCGGTCCAGAATCTTCCATCGCTCCCATGAGGCGGTTATAAAGGTCACGCAAGTCGGCTGCCTTGTCGCGCATGGCAGGAGAGTCTATCTTCTCGAACTTGTCGATGTAGCTGCCCAGAACCACATGCACGGCCCACCGTGCATTCTTGTGGTCTTTCTTGATTGCATCCAGAATTCCGTTCACGAGTCCCGGGTCCTGGAGGATCATCAAGTGCGATGCAAAAATCAAGCTGTCGCGCAGCCCGGTGCGACTCTCGGAAATTTCCTTGATCTTGTTTATCTCGGCGATAGTCTTGGCGACCGCCTTCAAGAAGAGCTGTTCTTCGGCCGCGATGCGGCTCTCGGGCAGGGATTCCTCAACAACGGAAATTTCCCGGTTGATAATCGGGAAGGCCTTCCCCATGGCAAAGCCGGGAGAGGCCGGAACGCCTACCAATACGGTACGTTCAGCCTGGCTCTTCGTTGAACTTGTCATTGAAAAGCTTTTCCAACTTCTGAACGACTTCTTCTTCGTCCTCGCCGTCCACTTCGAACTTCACTTCGGAACCCAGAGGAATGGCGAGCATCATCACGTTCAGGATGCTCTTGGCATTCGCCTTCGATCCTTCGAAAACGATGGAGACATCGCTCTTGGCCGGGCCCGTGATGTCCACGATCATGCCGGCAGGCCGCGCATGGATACCCAGTTTATTTGTGACTGTAAGCGTCTTCGCTATCATTCTTTTCCTCAGAAAAAGTCCACATTCACGTCAAGACCGTCGTTGAGGATCACCCTGAACAGGCTGTCCGCAGAATGGACGGTCTTCACCAAGTCGTCATGCAAAGTCTTGTCGTGCAGGAGAGTTCCCACGGTATTGTCCGTGGACTGCACCCTGGCAATCAGTTCGTCCAGGTGCTTGGTCACCCCTTCCAGGTCCGAAATCAGGCCGTTTGCATTTTCCATGACCTTGTCGGCCCCGGCAAACAGGTTGTCGATAGGCGGCTTCACGTTATCCACCAGTTCCCCGACCTTCACCGTCACCTCGTTCAGGCCGGCAAGGCTCTTCTTGAGCTGCGGGTCGGTCGAATTCACGAGGCTCATCAGGCGGTCTTCCAGGTTCTCGGCCTTAACCAAGAGCGTATTAAACCGCTCCTGGAAGTCCGGACTGGCGATGGTGCCGTTCAGGGCGGCCTTCACCGACTCGAGAAGCACCTTGGTGCTGTCGCAGACCTCGCCCGCCAGGCCGAGCGCTTCGGCGATACCGGCATCGAACTGGCCGTCGATGGTATCACCCGGGGTAAAATACTCATTGAGGTCGCCAAGAATCATGCCAATCTGGCGTTCGCCCATGATACCGATATTCTGCACACGGATTTCCGAATCCTTCGGAATCTTCACGTCGGTACGCAGGCGGACGGTCACTACGACACGATGTCCGGCCAACTGGATGTTTTCCACCTTGCCCAGCTTGACGCCGTTCACCTTGACGGGGTCATCGAGCACGAGGGTGCTCACCTGGGTAAAGCGCAGGTAAAAATGGTTGAATGTTTCGCGAGGATCCTTCTCGTTCAGGAAAAACACTCCAAAAACCAGAATGACGATGGCCAGAAGTATTACGAGGCCAACGGAAAAGTAAAGTGCAGAATTCTTTTTCATTCTACTATCAAATTAGCATATTTTTTTTGAATGTTACAAAAAACGCCCCTAAAAAGGGGCTTTTGAGGGTTTATTACAGGAATCCGCTATTCCACGCGCACTATCGGACTGTTGTTTTCAATCCCGTTCACGTGGCGGTCGAGCCAATCGCGCAGCAAGGCATCCCGTTCGGCAGGCGGGAGCACGAACTTATCGCGGCCTTCCTTCTGCATGTACACGTCCAGGTAGGTCATGAGCACACCGCCTGCGACCGAGACGTTCATGGATTCGGTAATGCCGTACTGAGGCAGTTTGAACTCGTAGTCGGCATGGGCCAGCGTATCGGGGTGGTTCCCGTGGAATTCACTTCCCAGGTAGAACGCCGTCGGCTGGCTCAAGTCGAGATCCAGTACGGAGTTCGTGGTGTTCGTGCTCGCGACGGCAATCTTGTAGCCCTTTGCGCGCAGCTTTTCCATGCAGAGCATCCTCTTCTTGTACAGGTAGAGGCTCATCCACTTGTAAGATCCCTTCAATATGGACTTGTTCACGCTGTAGGCGTTATCTTCTTCGATAATGTGCACATCCTGCAGGCCGAATACCTCCGCCGTACGGATAACCGCCGAAATGTTGTGCGGGTCGAACAAATCTTCGAGCACCATGCAAAAGTGCCTCGTGCGCTGGGAGACCACCTGCGAAAGCAATTCCTTGCGGCGGTCGGTCACGCGTTCCAACAGGGATTCCAAAGTATCTTCCTTGCTCATTTTACCATCCTCGGATCTTCTAATTTCATCGGAGCGGGGGTTGCTCGCTGCTTTTCCCGTTCCTTGCGCAACTTCTCGTAATCACCCAGTTTCCAGGGGGCACCGTTTACCACGTTCTCAAAGTCGATTACGTACTGCACGTTCTCCTGCGACTTGAGCGCGGCACTCTTGAGCATGGGTTCCTTGTCCCCGCCAAAGTACTTGCCCGAAGCCTTCTTGATATCGTCGACAATGTGGTCAATTTTCTCGTTCACCACCTTCTTGAACACGTTCATCTGCATGATGGAATTCAAGACGGAGTTGGAAGGGAATACGATTGCCGTTAATTTGTACTTAAGTTCGCGTTTGGAGACCTCGTCCATGTCCAGGAACGCAACCGCCGATCCGTGCAAGGACCACCGCAGCACCTGTGCATGCCCGTAACCGAAAAAGAGGTTACGGAGTCCGAGCTTTTGTCCGGCACTATCCTGCAGCGCCCAGTAGAACTCGCCCGAAAGGCTCCTGCCGTTGCTCCCGTTAAAGAAACGGTGATTCCTGCTCGTGTATTCGAGCGAATAGTTCGTACCCAAGTACGCATTGATCAGTTCCGCCGTAAAAGGCATGTTATCGAACAAGTAACTGATAACATCGCTGCCGAGAGGGAGCGTTCCCTTGTTCACGTAAATAGCGCGGTACTGGCGGCCGAGCCTCGCGAAGATTTCGGTAGCCATTGGCTGGCGCAAGTCGGGCGGGAATCCACGTTTCACGATTTCGCGGTAGGGGCCACAGTACTCGTCGTCGTACTTGGTCTTGGGCCAGGGCTTAAAATCGGCTTCGGTGCAAAAGTCAAAACGCACCCCCAGGCACTTGTCCATGCCCGAACACAGGCTACGCACATCGTCTTCCTTGTTGGCAAGCTGGGCAAGCTTGAGAGCGCGCATCCTCGCCTTGGCAACTGAATCCTGGTGGGCGGCCATCTGCTCGGCCTTCGAGCGCGATTCGGGCATAGCCGGAGTCGCGAAAGCTGAACCGCATGCAATTGCGGCACAGAGCAAGGCCAGGATGGTCGACTTCAAGGACATGACGGAGGCTCCCGTTACCTGAACTCCAGGCTGTCCAGCGGAACAACCGTGAACGGTTTAAGCTTTTCGAGTTTCTCGACAGGCCCCACCACCGAGATGGTCATCTTGGACTTGTCGAAGTATTTCGCGGTCATGGCCTTCACCTGTTCGGCGGTCACCGCATTGACCTCGTTCACAAAATCCACGTAGTGCGTCTGTTTTTTGCCGAGCAGTTCGTCCTTCGCAAAAATCTGGGCCGTAGCCTCGGGCGAATCGAAAAGACTCGGGAGACTTTCCACGATGGCCTTCTTGGCCTGTTCCAGTTCTTCGGGCGTAGGGCCGTCCTTCGCCAGCTTCTCGATTTCCTCGAACACGAGCTTGATGGCGTAATCGGCGGATTCCACCTTCGTCTGGAGAGCGACAGATGTCATGGCCGTATCGCGATAGTCGTTACCCGCACTGCTGTAAACGCTGTAGGCAAGGCCCTCGTCGCTGCGGACGCGGTTCATGAGCCTGCTCGTAAAGCTTCCACCACCGAGGATAAAGCTTGCCACTGCCGTGGGGTAGTAATCGGGATGCGGACGGCGCACGAAAGGCTGACTCATCAAGATGTTCGCCTGCGTGATGTCCTTGTCCACCACGTAGGTGCCCGGTTTGCGGACAAACGAGAGCGGTTCGGGCACGGGCTTTTTCGCCTTGGCGGGTGCGACCTTCCAGGCAGCAAAGAATTCCTTCAACTGGGTTGCCGCGGAATCGCGGTCCACGTCACCCGAAAGCGCGAACACGATGCGCTTCGAGGAGTACACACCTTCGGCCAGGCGCTTCACATCGGCAACAGAGACCTTGGAATACTCCTTGTCGTTTGCGTCCCAAAGGCGCACGTTCGGGGCGTAGTTCACCTTCGTCTTGAGAGCCGACAAAACCTTCGCGGGCGTATCGTAGCGACGCTCGTAAGAGGTCACGTAGTTCGCCTTCATAATCTCTAGCTGTTCCTTGTCGAACGCGGGCGCCGTCAGCACCTTCTTCGCAAGTTCGAGCATCGCCGGAAAATCCTTCGAAAGGCAGTCGATATCGAATGCGGCCAGGAACGTACCCGCACTCGTCGAGAGCGCGGCGCTTATAAATTCCAGGGAATCGTCCAGCGCATGGGCCGAGATTCCTCCACCGCCACCGCGGCGGAACATGGACCCCACCATCTCGGAGGCGGCCTCGTCCTTGAGGGTCGCGGGCAGGTTAGATTCTTCGAAATAGACAGTAAAGTTTACCAGCGGCAGGCTACGGTCACTCACGATATAGCCCGAAACGCTATCCGTCAACTGCACGCGGTATTCCGCAGGCACGGGCGCCACGTAACGGAACTCGGGGAACGCGATATCCTTGTAGCTCGCCGGAACATCGGAAACCTTGGAGGGCTGTGCGGCGGGAGCTACGGACGGTTGAGCCTGACTGGCAGTTTCCGCAAGCGGCGTAGAAGTCTCGGGTGCTGGCGCAGACGAACACGCGACAAGCGCCATCGTGGCGCCTGCGGCAATGGAAATGAAAAGTTTCGCTTTATGCATTGATATTAAATATAGATTTTATAGAGTTTCGCCATCGAAAGCAGGCGTTCCAACTTGGACTATCGTTTTAAAAAAGAAATTGTCCCAGGCGCCAAAATCGCGGTATATTAACCAATGAGCCCTTCCGGTGGATAAATCAAGCGGTATCGCAAAGGCGAGCCGACCGTCTCCAAGAGAGACCCCATCCACCCGAGGGGCTTTTTTTGTACCCTGTTACGAGAATCGGCCTGCGGTCTGCTTGCGGCGGCGGCCACGTTCAGACACGGTTGCCTCGATCAAGAACAGGAGCGCCGCGAGCGCCAGGAAAATCTGATAGCGGTCCTGGTAATTCTCCATGCGGTCGGTCGCATGTTCCTTCTTCTCGAGGCCCGCAATCTCGGTCAACACCTTCTGCAGCTGGAATTCGCCAGGGCTCGCGTAGAAATACAGCCCGCCGGTAACACTCGCGATTTCCTGGAGAGTTCCCTCTTCCAAGCGCGTCGTCACGATGTTCCCCTGAACATCCTTCTTGTAGGCCACCTCGCCATTGCGGGTCTTGACCGGTATAGGCACGCCCTCGCGGCTGCCGATTCCGATGGTATAGATGCGGATGCCCATCTCGGCGGCTTCCTTCGCCGCGTTCACGGCGGCGTCTTCAAGCTCTTCGCCATCGCTCATGAGAATCATCACGGAGTACTGCCCCGCACCGCCGGAATTCTTGTACAGGCTCATGCCCTTGCGGATTGCCTGTTCCAGGTTCGTACCCGGCATGAGCCAGCCCGGATTCAGTTCACGCAGCATCATCTGCACCGTACCGTAGTCGAGCGTCAAGGGGACCATCACCTGCGCCTCGCCACTAAAGGCGACAAGGCCCACGCGGTCTCCCGTGAGGTTCTCGAGGAAAGCCGAAATCTCGTGACGGCTACGCACGAGCCTGTTAGGCTTCACGTCCTCGGCAAGCATCGAAAGGGAAATATCCTGCAACAGCACCAAGTCGAGGCCACGGCGTTCCACATGTTCCATCTTGCGGCCCCACTGCGGGCGGGCAAGCGCCACGAACAGGAACGCGAGCGCCAGCAGCAAGAGAGTTACCTTGGCAAGGCGGCGCCACGGCGAGACACTCGTCGAAAGCTTCGGGAGCATCGAAAGCGAAACAAAGCGGGTGGCCAGCTTTTTGCGACGGCGGTAGGCGTAGTAGAACAGCAGCGCAAAGAGCGGAAGTGTAAACAGGCACCACAAGAAATTCGGTTCAGCAAATCGCATAAGACCTCCAGCCCCTAGGGAATCCTCACGAACCGGGTGTTCGCAAGCAAGAGTTCAAGCAAAATGAGCAAGGCACCGGCCAACAGCCAGGGGTAGAACTTTTCGGCATAGCGGGCGTAGGCAATCGTCTCGATTTCGGACTTTTCGAGCTGGTCGATTTCCTCATAGATTTCTTCGAGCTGTTCCTTGTTCTCGGCGCGGTAGAACCTGCCGCCAGTCTTCTGGGCCACGGCGGCAAGCGTCGCCTCGTCAATACCTTCTTCGGGAGTAATATCGCGTTCACCCCAGGAGATTTCGCCCGTCCACGGATTCTGCTGGAACGAAAGAATCTTGCCGTTCTTCTTGCCCACACCCACGGTATAGACCTTGATGCCGAGCGACTGGGCCACATCGGCAGCGCGGACCGGCGAAATGACGCTCGCGTTGTCGCGGCCGTCGGTCAAGAGCACCACCACGCGGGACTTGGCGTCGGACTTTTCAAGGCGGGCAAGGGCATTCATGAGGCCATCGCCTATAGCCGTGCGGCTCGCGATGACGGAATCCCGTGCCAACTCGTCGGTGGCGCCGAGAATCTCGAGCAGGCTCCCGTAATCGAGCGTGAGCGGGCACTGCGTCACGGCGCGGCTACCGAAGGCCGAAAGGCCAATGCGGTCGCTATGACGCTTCTGGATGAACTCGGCGATGACGACCTGGGCGTACCCCATGCGGCTGTACTTCCAGTAATCGCCCGACTTAAGGATGCGTTCGGCGTTCATCACGCCAAGCTTGACCTGCTCGGCGCGTGTAAGCATATCGAGGGTTCCCATGGAGCCCGAGACGTCGAGCGCGAGCATGATGTCGACGCCGTCGGTATTGGTATATTCCACCTCCATGGCGTTCTGCGGGCGGGCTAGCGCCACGATAAAGCAGCAGAGAGCCGCAAGGCGAAGTGCCGGCACTATGTGGCGCAAACGCACGCGACGGCTTGGAACGGCACGTTTCGCAAGCGCGAGTGCTGGGAACTTGATGGTACTCTTACGGCGCTGCTGGCGGTATACGTACAACGCGATTAGAACCGGGACTAGAACAAACAGCCAAAAGGCTTCCGGATTTTGAAAATGTAGCGATCCAATATCCATGGCCGAGAATATACAAAAAACCGGAGCCCGAAGGCCCCGGTTTTTTGATTAAAAACGAAGGTTTTACTTTACACTGACAGGACGGATTTCGCTACCGACCTTCACGAGGTACATGCCCTTGTTCGGGAGCATAACCGCATGAGAAGCACTGGTGATCTTGCCGGAGGCAATCACCTTGCCCTGGATGCTCATGACGGCGTAGCTTGCGCCGAGCTTGGCGTTGAGAATCTGCACCGAGAGACCGCTCGTAGCCACCTTGATGGTGCTGAGGGCGTCAGCCTTCACGATGGCGTCGTAGATCGAGCTGGAAGACTGGTCGGGGCCGATAGAGTTGGAAGAGCCGATAATCGTGGAGGACGAGCTCACAACGAGTTCCGGGACTTCGATACCGGTAATCAGGACCGGGTCGATGACCTGCTTATTCGCATCGAGGAACTTGACGGACTTGATGGAGATGGAACCGAAGCCACCCTTGGCATCCTTGACTTCCCACTTGAGACCCTTGACGCAGGTGAGGATTTCGTTTGCGCTAGGAGCCTTTTCCTTGTCGACCCAAGAAAGGATGTTGAATTCGTTGTCGTAGTCGTTCAGGCCGACAAAACCATATCCGTTCGGCTTGAGATCGTAAGTAATCTTAGAGTAGGAAGCGGAGGGCTTCACATAGATACCCGGTTCAGAACCGGCTTCCACAGTCTTCTCGTTAAGGATAGCCATGCGGATGGGGCCCTGGGCCTTAATTTCGACTTCAAGATAACGGACACCGAGTTCGGTGAAGTTCACACCCTTCTTGTCATTGGAGAGGAAGGACATGGCGATACCGGCAGAGGGGTACTTGAGCGTACCGGCGTCAGCTGCAGCCTGGGTCCATTCCGGTTCGGGGCCGATTTCCATGCGGGCTTCGGCAGTAATGACGCCATTGTAGAGGAACAGCGGGGAGGAACCGGAATCCGGAGCCATCTTGGTTCCGATATCGAGCTTGTCATGGTAGGCACCCCAATTCCAGAAACCAGAAATACCAACGGTAGAATCCTTCTTGGCCTGCTGGATGCCATCGGGCATAGAAACGGAGCTAGCGAGACTCTGATCCGGAGTAAACTTTTCAAAGCCCGTCATATTGTAGAAGTTGGGCATGTTACCGGTCATGAGGAGGAGGTAGAGAAGGTTGAGCGTTGCCGGGTAGTACTTTTCTCCCTTCACGCTGCTGCCGCAACCAGAGGCCGATTCGCAGCTTTCCATGTTGGAGAGGGCCTTGTAGACCGTTTCCATGTAAGCCTTGGAGATATCGTCGTCAAAGCTGGAAGCAGCAAGACCGAGACCGCCGGAGAACGTAGAAGACACGAAGCCACGCTTTTCGTTCGTGTAAGCCTGTCCATCTACAGAGTAGCCGGAATTGATGCCGCTCGCCGTAGAATTGGTGGCATCGTAGAGCCACTTAGTAATCTTCTTGTTGAAAGACTGTGCCTTGGTATCGCCGTACCAGTAGTAAGCCCAAGCCATACGCCACGGGGTACGGGCAGCATCGTCAAAGAATCCCGGAGCTTCGTCCTGTGCGACGGATGCATTCGTCTTAGTCGGCTGATGGCTGTTCCAGTCGCACCAGTCAGGAACGAGACCCGTCTGGCTGTTCTGGCAGGCGTTCAGGTCGGTATAGGCCTGGGAAATCACGCTGGACCAAGAACCACCGGCAACATCCTGGAAAAGCTGGAAGTTTGCAGTAGTCGCATAGCTCGGGTTGAAAGCGTCGTTCCACTGGTTACCCGGCTTAATCTTGCTGCCGTTGATATCGTTGGAAGCGATCCAAGAAATGAGCGACTTGGCGTCGTTCAAGTAAGAACCACCCCACTGCTTGGAAGCCATCACGAGAGCGAGAGCGGCATCAAAGTCAGCATCGGAAGCCGTACCGCCCTGGGCACCTTCACCCACACGCCAGTTCATGCCACCACCATTGGAGGAATTGCTCTTCCATGTTCCATAGAGCTTGTCGAACACGCTCTGTTCATCCATGTACACGGTAATCAACATACCGTAGGCAATACCTTCAGAAACGGTAGAGCCGGTACCTTCGGGCGAAAGAATCCAACCTCTGCTGGCATCGTACCATGCCTTTTTCCACTTCTCATAGTGGGCCTTGATCATATCCGTATCAGCGAACGGAATCGTATAGCCGTGGGGGCTCTTCATGTTTTGCGGGAACGGGAACGAACCCGCCATAACTGCAGTCGCAGCCAAGGCGACCGCGCATGTCGTAATCTTCAGTAAAGATTTCATTCTATTTTCCTTCGTTTATTGTTTTCCCACCCAACGTTTAAATATAATTGAACCCACGAAATATTGCACCCCATAGCATGTAATAATTCCGTTGCATACGGCTTAAAAACGAGGGTTCGTAAACAAAAAGTTTCAAACAAGGCGCGTGTAAAGTGCCCTACGTCACACGAAAATGTGAAGTGAGGGATGTCAGTTGTGAGTTGTCAGTTGTGAGTCGTCATCCTCCGAAGGAGGATCCATCCTGTTATATACAAGCACTTGTATAAAAGCGATGGTATAAAAGTGATGGTTCCTCGGCCTTCGGCCAAGGATGACAGGCCAAGGATGACAAGCCGAGGATGACGTCTAAGTTCTAATTACCCACCGCTTTCTTCCGCTTGCGGCGCCACGTCTTGAACTCCATGTAGAGAGTGCTCACCGTATAGATAAACAGCATCAGCAAGACGGTATTCTTGGGGCAATTCAAATTGCAGATTCCCCAGGCAATCGTAATAATCGGCAGGTGTATCAGGTACGGGTAGAAACTTGCCCGGCCAACCTTGCGCACGATGCCGATGCAGAAGAACCGTGCCATAAATCCCTTACCCGAAAGCAGGGAAAGCACGAACAGTCCGTACACGAGTATCGGGAAGCTATGGTGGATAAAGTAATTCACGCCCGGATTGTAGGCGGGGCTCATCAGGAACAGGCTCCCGTAAAGGGCCGCGAGCAGAACCGCCTGTGCGATACCGCTTACGTAGTCGCGCTTGAGGAAATCAAAAACGCCCTCCTTGTACAGGCGGAAAATCACCATGCCAAAAAGGTACTCGAAAATGCGGACCGGCGCGAACATGTGGAAAAAGCGGTACTTGGCCGCATAGCCGTCGAACCAGAGGTTCCCCGTAGCGCCAAAGACGACCGCCCACACGATTCCCGGGACAAACACCGCACCGAACAGAATCCAAAGCGTACGGCGGTTCTGCCTGAACAGCCAACGGCTAAACCACGGCGTAATGGCATAGCAAGCAAAAAAGCTCGTAAGCGACCAGCTGGGCTCGTTCAGCTTCATGCCAAGGTCGGGAACAATAGACCACAAAAGCGAAAGATGCAACAGGAGGCTCCGCCACGGATGCACCATCTTGGCAAGTCCCGCCGAAAAACAGTCCCCGAGTTCGGAAAACGCCGGCAAGTGCGTATACCCGCTGAACTTGAAAACAAGCACCAGGAACATCAAAAGCGTCATGAAGAAGTGCAGGCGGTAGAGCTTGGCGATGCGGCTGAACACAAACGGGATAACCGGGATGCGGCGTTCCGGGTCGCTAAACTTGCTCGCAAACAGGAATCCGGCAAACACGTAGAAGATGCCCGCCGCAAACGCGGGAGCGTCGATGATGGGCATAAGCCACTTGAAGTCCGACATGTAGGCAAGCGCGTTGGAACTCCCCAGATGGAGCATCACGATGTTCACGCTCGCCATCAGGCGCAGCCCGTCGATAGCCGGGAAGTAGTTCGCCCTGTTAGGGGCCGTTGTCGGGACGTATTCTGCCATGGCGTCTAAATCTAGAAAAACCATTCACTACAAGAAAAGCCCCCGGATTAAATCCGGGGACCTCTTGCGGTGTTTTTGGATAAGGATTTCTGAAAAAACTAGCGGCTAACGCTTACCGGCATCATCTTGCCCGTGGCGCGGTTGCGCAGGTAGTAGACACCCGAAGACTTCACGTCGCTGGAGCTCCTGAGGATTTCGGCAGCGGCACTGAAGCCGTAGGCACTCATGACACCCATGTGGACACCCATCGGGTCAACCACGTAGTAGTCCTGGAGAGAATTCGGGTCAACCTGGAAGTTGTCCGCGATGCTCGTGATATCGTTACCGTTACCGCCAATCGGTTCAGGATCGGTAGCGTTCGCGCCCTTCACGAAGGTGAAGTAGTCAACGTCGAACCAAGCGCCAGTCACATCCATGCGGAGGACATGCTTGCCCGCTGGGAGCGTCACGTTGGCAGAGACCTTGTTGTAGTCGTCGTAGTTTTCTTCGCCAGAAGATGCGGCCGGCACAGAGATCTTGTCGGTGAGTTCCTTGCCATCGAGAGACATCTGGAAGCTGGAGGTAGAACCTGCGGCAGCCACGGCGGCAAAGAAGGTGTATTCACCGGCTTCAGCCACGTTGATGGTGTATTCGAGCCAGTCGCCTTCGTTGTTGTAGCCCACCACGACGCCGGTAGCCTTCTTGTAGAGGTCAACACCGGTATCCGAGCGGTAATCGGAATCGCCATGATTTTCAGAATCGGCATCGGCATAGGACTGGTTAGAAGTACCGTCTTCGTTCTTGCCCTTGCCCGGAATATCGAAGTCTTCGGCTTCAATCTTGCCCGGAACGGCAATCGCTTCACCCTTGAACGGAAGCTGCGGTTCAGGATCAACGGGCTTTCCACCGACAAGTCCAGTCGTGTTGACACCCTTGTTCTTGGAGAGGTAATCCTTGAGCCAAGTCATGGCCGGGCGGTCGCCACTACCATCCTTGATGATACCAGAGTTTCCGTTCGTGGTCCAAGTGGCACCGTAAACGTAGCCCCAAATAGTGATACCGGCAATATGCTCGTTTTCCATGAACAGGGAAATCTGTTCCGAGTAGCACTGCTTCTGGGTCTGGTCATTATCCGTACCGATATCGTATTCGGAAATGAACATCGGCGTCTGCGTTTTCTGCCAGATTTCATCAAGAACGCTCTTCAAGGTATTGAGGCTCAAGCATCCGCCGCCACCACCGGTACCACCGGCGCCGCCACCTTGAGTCATCATGTCGTGGGCCTGCAGGCCGTAGGCATCGACCGGAGCACCATTTTTCTTGATGGTCTGGATAAGCTGGATACCTTCGTTCTTTTGCCACTGGACGGTGTTGTAGTCATTGTAAATAAGGATTGCTTCCGGCCAGCGTTCACGAGCCATCTTGAAGGCCGTGGTCACGAAGGTATAGTCTCCGTTGTTGTCGCCACCGAGAGCCTGGATGATCTTGGTGTTGGGATAGCCGGAGTGGTACTGGTTGTTTCCGGTACGGATGGCTTCGTTCACCACGTCAATCATTTCGAGGTCGGGGAATTCCCTCTGGACGGCGTCAAACCAGTCAGTAATAGCCTTCTTGGTGTCATCGGCACTCAAGTTGCCAAGCCAATTCGGGTACTGCGAGCCCCACACGAGAGCGTGGAACTTGAAGTGGCCACCGTTGTTCTTTGCCCAGTTATAGGCAGCCTTACAGCCACTGAAGTTACGATTGCCACGGGTACCTTCGATAGAGGCCCATTTACATTCGTTTTCGGCGGTAATCTGGTTCCAGTAGGTTCCAAAGTCGGAACGCACCTGGCCACGTGTAGTAATGTTACCAACGAACTTCGCAGCGCCATCGGCCAGGCCGGGCCCTGCGAAAGAGACCGTCGACGCCGCAAGAGCGATCGTTGCGGCCTTAGCAACTGATGAAAGTATGTTTTTCATGATCCACATCCTTGAATATTTGTTTAATAAGGCCGACAGCCTTGCCAACCCACAATAAAACTACCCCGAAAAATGTGGACTATTTCATGTCTGAAAATTGTTTCCATGGACAATCTATCCATGGAAACAGCAAAAACGACCCCGAAATCTCTGTTTCGGGACCCGTTTTCGAGAAAGTCAGGCTTTTCAGGGCACGATTAGCGGGCGATACGGATTTTTTGCATTTCTCCGGTAAAGCGGTTACGCAGTAGGTATACACCCGAGCACTTAATGTCGGCGGAAGAACGGAGGATTTCCGCGGCGCCGTCGAAACCATAGGCACTCATGACACCCAGGTTGACGCCGTGCATGTCGAACACGAAGTAATCCTGGAGGGCGTTCGGGTCGTATTTCACGACCTGCGGGATAGCTTCCGTGCCCGGTTCATCCTTCACAATCGGTTCCGGATCGGAAGCGTCCTTCCCCTTCACGAAGGTGAAGTAGTCCACGTCGAACCAGGCGCCGGTCACGTCCATGCGCAAGATATGCTTGCCCGCCGGGAGGGTCACGTTCGCGCTGACCTTGTTGTAGTCATCGTAGTTTTCTTCGCCAGACGTTGCCGCAGGAACCGAAACCACGCCGGTGAGTTCCTTGCCGTCGAGAGAAAGCTGGAAGCTAGAGGTAGAACCTGCGGCTGCCACGGCGGCAAACATGGTGTAGTCGCCCTCTTCCTTCACGTTCACGGTCCATTCGAGCCAGTCGCCTTCGCTGTTGTAGCCAACGATAACGCCCGTGGCCTTCTTGTACAGGTCGACGCCAGTGCCCTTGCGGTAGTCGCTGTCGCCATGGTTCTCGGAATCGTCACCGTAAGATTCGTTGCTGGTGCCGTCTTCGTTACGGCCCACGCCCGGAATGTCAAAGTCTTCGGCTTCGACCTTGCCCGGAATGGCAAAAGCCTCGCCCTTGAACGGGAGCTGCGGTTCGGGATCCACGGTCGTCAAGACGCCAGTCGGAAGGCCGGTCGTGTTCACGCCCTTGTTCTTGGAGAGGTAATCCCTGAGCCATGCCATGGCGGCGCGGTCCTTGCCATCCTTGATGATACCGGAACATCCGGGCGCCTTTCCGTTACAGTCAAGCCAGGTGTGGCCATAGACATAGCCCCACAAGGTAATACCCGCAACATGCTCGTTTTCCATGAAGTGCGTAATCTGTTCCTCATAGCACTGCTTCTGGATGTTGTCGTCGGTCGTTGCAATGTCGTATTCGCTGATGAACATCGGGGTCTGGGTCTTGTCCCAGATTTCCTTGGTAACGCTCTTGAGCGTATTGATGCTTAGGCAGACGCCACCGCCACCGGTACCGCCCTGACCACCGCCCTGGCTCATCATGTCGTGGGCCTGCAGGCCGTAGGCATCGACCGGAGCACCGTTTTTCTTGATGGTCTGGATAAGCTGGATACCCTGATCCTTGTTCCACTGGACGGTGTTGTAGTCGTTATAGATGAGGATAGCCTTCGGCCAGCGTTCACGCGCCATCTTGAAGGCGGTGGTTATGAAGGCATAGTCGCCATTGTTGTCGCCGCCGAGAGCCGGAATGATGTTGTTGTTCTTGCCGTAGGGGGAATGATAGCTGTTGTTGCCCGTACGGATAGCCTCGTTCACCACGTCAATCATCTCGATTTCGGGGTAATGTTCCTTGACCGCATCGAACCAGGCGGTAATCGCCTTCCTGGTTTCGTCGACGCTGAGGCCGTTAAGCCAGCCCGGATACTGGGAGCCCCACACCAAGGCGTGGAACTTGAAATGCCCACCGTTATTCTTTGCCCAGTTATAGGCGGCATCGCAGGCGCCCCAGTTGTAACGACCACGGGTACCCTCGACGGAGCCCCACTTACAGCCGTTTTCGGCCGTAGCCTGGTTCCAAAGTTGGGTAAATTGGTCATTAGGACCAGGAGCAGTGCCAGACTGAGTGATGTTACCGATGAACTTCGCGGCGCCATCGGCAATGCCGGGACCCGCGAAAGAGAAAGTTGATGCCGCAAGAGCCACGGCAGCAACCCTTGTTACTGTTGAGAGAATATTTTTCATATCCAGTACATCCCTTATTTTAATGCGGCCGGCCACCACGCCAACCCCTATCGAAAAATATCTCGCAAAAAAGCGAATCTCTTGCGGGGAAATCAAGGTTCTATTGACACTTTATCCATGTAGCCAATTTTTCTTACACGCTTTTTTTGTCGCTTTTGCTTATTTTAAACAATTTTATATTCATATCAACATTTTTTTTACACATTACTCTAGCATTTGAGACGAAAATGATTTATTTTTCTAAAAGAATACCGCAAGGGAGCGGTTTGGAAAAAAAGGAGTCAGAAATGAAATTTCCCCAAATTATGGGACTTGCCAGCATTTTGGCAATGTCTAGTACTATGGCTTTTGCCTGGAGCATCAGCGGCAAGGTCCAATCGGCCGGCTCCGGCAGAGCTCTCGCCGGCGTAACCATCAACTCGTTCAATTACGCAGGCGTCAACACGACATCTGCCGAAGATGGTACGTTCAGCATCAACACCGATTCGGACGCCCTGTTCGGCGTTGCCAGCGTAAAGATGTCCGCCAACATCCGCGGCGGCGTTTTCTCGCTTGACGGCGTGAACGCCCACCAGCTGAGGATTTCTGCAATCAACGCCCTCGGCAAGGTTACCTACCAGCGTTCCTTCTACGAAGTCTACGGTTCCGTGAGCATCGACCTTTCCAAGGCTGCCGGCCATGGCGCAAACTTCGTACGCGTAACCGCCGATGGTTCCACGCAAACCTATATCGTGAAGAGCAAGAATGTCCTCCTCAAGGAAGGCGATCCGCTTCCTTCCCTCATGTTCGCATTGGAAGGCTACAAGAGCGTCTCCTACACGATGTCTGCAGAAGTGGAAACAGACGTAGTCATCAAGATGGAACGCGGCACCAACACCACGAGTTCTGCCACGGTCGCCCAGAGTTCGAATGACGTCGTCAAGTCTTCTTCTAGCGCAGAAGCTCCGACCAGCTCCGCAGAGGAGATGTCCTCCGCGAGCCAGGATCCGATTACGGTCGACTGCTCCGGCAAGACTGCACAGTCCGGCAAAGACGAGACGGTAAAATTGACCGTCAAAGGCAGTGCAGGCCAACGCTCATTCATCATGCATGTGCCGAGCGCCTACAAGGGCGACAAGCCTGTCCCGCTCGTTATTGACTATCACCCGATTGGCGGTTCAGGTTCAGGTCAGATGGGTGGCACCACCTACAAGAAGCTCACCGACCCCGAAGGCGTCATCTCGCTCTATCCGGATGGCACGGCCAAGGGCGGTGGCGGCATGATGGGCAATATGCCCGGCTGGAACGTGGGCCCCTGCTGCTCCAATGACGATGACCTTGAGTTCACTCGCGAAATGATCAAGTATGTCAGAGAAAAAGCCTGCATCGACCCGCAGCGCATCTACGCAACCGGCTTCTCGATGGGTGGCGGTATGAGCAACCACGTGGCTTGTATGATGTCCGATGTATTCGCCGCAGTAGCACCTGCAGGCATGGACTTGAACAAGACCAACAGTGCACAGTGCAAGATGTCTCGTCCGATTTCTGTCATCAACTTCCGCGGCACCAACGACGGTACCTGCCGTTACGAAGGTGGCGATAGCGGCTTCAATGACGGCTTGAACTTCCTCGGAGCCAAGGGAACCTTCGAATTCTGGAAGGAAAAGAACGGATGCACCGGTTCTGCAACCAAGAACGCCAACGGTTGTGACGAATACTCCAACTGCAAAGACGGCGTGAAGGTCGTGCTCTGCACCAAGCAGGGTGGTGGCCACGAACAGGGCGACGGCAACATCGGTTGGCCGTTCCTCAAGCAGTTCACGCTGCCCGCCAGCTTCGTGAAGTAAGAGCTTAAAACCAACCCCCCAAAACAAAAAGCACCCCGCTAGTAATAGCGGGGCGTTTTTTTTGGAGGAGTGAATCTATAAACCTTGCTATTTCTGGACAGCGATTCTGTAAGTCCGGCCACCGCGGAAGGGCTTCACAAGATAAGTACCCGAAAGCCTGACCGATTCCGCAGTTTTTGCACGCAGGTTCTCGGTACCGACGGCCGTGAACTTTGCAACCAGGCGCCCGTCGAGGCCGTATACGCCGTAAGTTTGAGACGCCCCGAAATTGACGTTGTAGCGAGCAACGATTGCCAAAGTAGAATCGTGCGTCGACGAGGAATCACCAGGCGTACCCACCGCTTCGCATTTAGCCCCGGCACAGAACTCTAAATAGTCGATGTTCACGTAATTGCCGACGATTTCGAGCTTGAGCACGTGCTTGCCCGCCGTGAAGTTCACCTTGCCCGCATCGAACGTGGCGTAGGTTTCCCAGTCAGCGCCTTGCGGGAACATAAACGCATCGCCCACGGCCTTGTCGTCAACATATAGCTTGGCACCCGAATTCTCGGAAGATGTCGCGTAGCTTGCCGACACGCCGTATTCGCCCGCTTCGGCCACATTCACGGTGTATTCGAGCCACTCGCCTTCCTGTGTGTAGCCGATGGCGTAGCCGGAACCGCCCTGCACGATATCCACGGCATCTTCGCGGTACTGTCCACCCTTGTTGTCGTCGTCCTTGTCAAGGAACGACTTGCCCGGGCCACCCACGTCGTAGTTTTCGACTTCAATCTTGCCTGGGATGGCTGCGACGACATCCTTGTAGGGTGCCTGCGGAATGATCGGCGTAATATACACGCGATAGCCGTACTTGGTGTTTGCGATATTTACCGGCACCGTAATCTTTCCGCCGTTCACATCGTATTCCTTGTCCGACACCGGAGTCGTCGAGGGCACGGCCTTGTCCTTGTTTTCCCACACCACGTACTCCACGGACACGTTCACCTTGTTGCCGAAGGCTTCCGGGATGCCCGTAATGTTCACGTTGACGTCGCCCTTGGTGTTTCCGCCAAGCACGATGCTCGCAAAGCCCTTCTTCTTGTCGAGGGCGGCAAAGCCGTCCACGCCGTCGCTCTTGTCGTTGGGGGGCGTGACCTTCGCCATGTAGCCACTCATGTCGCCGTACCACTTGTACAGCCACCAGCCGCCACCGCGCTCGTTGTTCGAGGTCAGCAGGCTGCCGAGGCGGCCCGGAAGCGGTACGAACCACCACGAAATCATCGCGCTCTCAACGCCGTGGCGTTCGAACTTGGCGATAAACGGTACAGACAAGCCCGGGCAACCTTCTTCGCTATGTTCGGTCGAAGAATACTCGTTGATGCTCAGCGGGCGCGGAGTCACTTTGTATTTCTTTTCGAGGGCACGATACGTCTCGACAGAGCCCACGAAGCCGCCGCTACCCCACTGGTGCCAACTGACCACGTCGGGCATGCAGTTGTTCTGCGAGCAGTACTTCACGAATTCTTCCATCTTGGAAGCATGGTAAAAAGAATACGACGGGCCAATGATTTTTGCGCCGGGGTCCATCTGACGAATCAAATCGTAAGTCTGTTTCCAGAGTCCCGAATTGAAGTCGATGTTCGATTTCCAGGTATCGTTCGGTTCGTTCCAGATTTCGTAGCCGTCAAAATTCTTGTTATTCGATTTGAGCTTGTCGTTGATGACGGACTTTACTTCATTTTTCCAGTGGTCCATGTTCTGGAACTTGTACGGCCAGCCAGGCAATACGTCGGCCAGGCGGATCTGGATTTTGGCGCCGATGCTCTCGACGCGCGGAGCTACGAGGAAAGCTCCACCGATACCTTGCTGGCGACCGCTGCCGCTACGCGCCGGCGAAAGGAACACATTCGGCTTGAGCGGAGCGACATCCTTCTCGATATTGCTCGGAAGCGTTTCGGTAAGCCCATAGAGAGAACCCGTGGCCACGTGGGTCACCGGCTTGATGCTATCGCCCAGACCCACGTTCAAGTTGACTGCCGCAAAAAGGCACGACGGCAGCAAGACAAGCGGAAATATCGTACGAAAATCCATAAAACCATCCCTTGTGGAAAATACAATTACACATTTTAAAATTATGCAAAAAAGGGGCTCAGAACGGCCCCGCGAAAAAAATACTTTTGCAGAAATTACAATAAGCCCCGGAGTGATCCGGGGCATTTTTATGGGTGTGGATTAGGTTCTACTTTACGCTGATGCGGAACGCGTTTCCGCCCCTTTCCGGGCGAACCAGGTAGGTTCCGGCACGCTGGACCGCGTTGCGGGTTGCGGTATGCAAATCTTCGACGCCACGGGTTATGAATCTTGCCACCTGGCGGCCCTGCATATCGAATACCCTGTAGTAGCGCATGCCTTCGGGCACAATCACCGAGGGACCGCGCAATTTCAACGTCTGGTCAATCGAGCCGATGTTCGCCGTCTCGGAGACATCCTTTTCCGGCTGGTTCTCGTAAATCTTGGCAATTTCGTCCGAGCCGTACTTTGCAGGCGTAAGGTCGTTCGTGCCGAAGTTGCGGAAGCCGAGGAGAGAATATTCCGTCGGGTCGTTCAGCTGCTTACGGACAGGCGCGATGCGGAACTTGTGCGAGTATTCGCGGTTCGCATTCAAGCGGTATTCGTTGAGCGGTTCGGCACCCCAGGAGTTGATGCCGCCGAGGCCCATCTGGTGCAAGTCCACGCGGAGGGTGATATCCTTGTCGCGTTTGAGTTCCCACGGGAGCTTGACGTTGGTAAGCTGTTCCGGAGTGTAGTGCTGCGCGTTGAATTCCATGCGCGGGTTACCCACGATCATGAGGCCCTTGCCCTTGTCGTTGGTGAGGGTCGCCCACTTGACATCGGTGCGCTGGCCCGTTTCGCCGATTTCCATGTACATGACCGTCATGGAATCCACGAGCGTGGAGAAGATGCCCATGAAACTGCCGCGGTTACGGCCCATGTAGTTTTCGTCGGGGCCGCGACCGAAGTAGCGAACCCTCTCGAAACCGCCCGGAACCGTAAAGAGGGTTCCCACGTTCGGGATGTAGCTCTTGGAGCCGTCCGGGTTGAACGTGTATTCCACGACGATATCGCCGCTGCCGTACACGTAGTAGGTCAACTTCATCTTGGAGCCACCCACATCCGGGAAGCTGAAGTTGAAGGTCACCTGGGTTTCTTGCGGGGAAACTTCCTTGACTTCGGAGGTCACGGAGCGCTTCTTGCTCGCATTGCGCCATTCGCCGTGGCCACGTTCCATGTTGAAGCCCTTGTCGTTGTCGGTCGGAGCGCGCCAGAAGTTCGGGATGCCGCCGTTCTTGATGATGGTATCGCCGTCCAAAACGTAGCTCGCGAGCGTACCTGCCTTCTCGTCGAAAGCAATCTTGAAATCGGTTCCCTCGATGGTGAGGCCGCTGACGCGGGAAACCTTGGCACCATTCAGGGTGCTGATGTCCACTTCGGTAGACCAGAGCTGGCCCAGGTCGATGCCGAACTGTTCGTGGGCAACGCTATGTCCCGCCTTCGCCCAGAGTTCATCCTTCTTGAGGCGGAAATCGATATCCAGGTGGTATTCCGCACCGATGCTCGTCTCGATATCCGGCAACTCGATGGTGATTTCCTTTTTCTGGAGGGGGCCGACGTTCAGCTGCGAGCTGTTCAGCCTGCCATCCTTGATGACCTTGCCGTTTTCACGGAGCTGCCAGACGCCATCGAGGAAATCGGCGAGATTCTTGAAGAGATAGCGGTTTTCAATTTCAATCTTGCCCTTGGCGGCATCGACGTTCTTCACACGGATCTGGCTATACTGGTACTTGACTTCCCACATTTCCGGCTGGATTGCACGGTCGGGGAAAACGAGGCCGTTCGCGCAGAAGTTGTCGTCGTTCTGCCAGTCGCCCCACATGCCACCGAATTCCCAGAACGGAGTGCCCTTGTGGTGCAGGCCCTGGTCAATGAAGTCCCAGATAAAGCCGCCAAAAGCGCGCGGGTTGCCGTAGAAGGCGTCCATGTATTCCTTCAAGTCACCCACGGAGTTGCCCATGGCATGTTCGTATTCGCAAAGCATCACGGGCTTGTTGGCGTCCTTGTAGCCCGCGATATAGTCGTAGCCCCAGTACATCTGGCTTGTAACGTCGGCGTTGTTGTTGTCGCCTTCGTAATGCACGTAACGCGTGGAGTCAATTTCGTGTGCACGCTGGCGTTCGGAGGCAAACACGTTGCCGTTGCCCGCTTCGTTACCGAGCGACCAGAGGATAATGCAGGGATGGTTCTTGTCGCGCTGCACCATGGAATTCAGGCGGTCCACCACCGGGGCGCGCCAGTCATCACTGCTCTTGGGCAAGTCGCCGTTAGCGCCGTGGCTTTCCACGTTCGCTTCGTCAATCACGTAAATGCCGTACTTGTCGCAAAGATCGTACATCATCGGGTTGTTCGGGTAGTGCGACATGCGGAGCGCGTTGATGTTGAATTTCTTCATCAAGATGATGTCCTGTTCCATGCGCTCGTAGTTCACCGCACGTCCGTTATCCGGATCGAGTTCGTGGCGGTTCACGCCGTGGAACTTGACGGGCATGCCGTTCACCAAGAGGCGCGGGGCGCCGTTATCCTTCTTGATTTCCACCGTGCGGAAGCCGATCTTGTTGCTTTCGACCTGCAGAATCTTGTCGGAGGCGTCCTTGATGACAAGCACTGCGCTATAGAGGTTCGGAGTTTCGGCAGACCAGCGATTCGGCTTGGTGAGCGGGAGTTCAAAATGGACGCTCTTTTCGCCACCATTGGCTCCGATTCCCGAGACTTTCTGCGTACTGGGGGCAATCACTTCGGCACCCTTGTCGTTGTAAAGAGAGAGTTCAACGGTGTACTCGCCAGATGCCTTGGCTGTAGAGTTATAGATCCACGCGGTAGTCTTCAGGAGGCCATCGGTATAGTTGTTCGTGAGCGTCGCGTCAATCTGGAAGTCCTGAATGTGAACTTCGGGTACCGCGTAGATGTACACGTCGCGCATGATTCCCGAAAGGCGGATGAAGTCCTGGTCTTCGAGCCAGCTTCCGTCGCACCAGCGGAACACCTGCACGGAGATGTTGTTCTCGCCCGAACGTAGGTACTTGTTGATGTCGAATTCGTGACCGGTGAAAGTGTCTTCGCTGTAACCTACGTAGTTTCCATTCACCCACACGTAGTAAGCGGACTCGACGCCCTCAAAGTGAAGGCGGATACGCTTGCCGGCCCACTTCTCGGGAACGGTGAAGGTACGGCGGTAATGACCCACCGGGTTAAAGTCGGTCGGGGCGCCCGGAGCGGAAACCCTGTTGTTCTGCGCCCACGGATAGACCACGTTCGTGTAGATTGGATGGTCATAGCCGTGCAGCTGCCAGGAACTCGGGACCGGAATCTCGCTCCAGCCGGACACATCGTAATTGTCCTTGTAGAAATCGTTGTTGCGCTGGCTCGGCTTTTCCACATGGAAGAACTTCCAAGTGCCCGAAAGCGACTTGTACCATTCGGAAGCGTGGCGGTCGCCCTTGACAGCTTCTTCCACCGTGGTATACGGCATCGAGGTCACGTGCGGGTTAAGCACGTTCACGCCGAATACGCGCGGTTTGCCGTTCCATTCGTCATTGGGCTGGGAAAATGCGCTTGTCGAGATAGCGGAGAAAAACGCTACGCACGACAATACCGTAGAAATCGAAGTTGAACTCTTCATAAATCCTCACATCTTGACACATAAAAAAAATACCCCTTTTTGAGGGGTATTGAAAGAGTTTTTTCACAAGTCTCGTGGACGATTTGTCAAAGCGTTTATCTGACCTGGACACGCATGGCCTTGGCCTGGCCTACACCACGGACCATATAGACGCCCTGCGCGAATCCGGCTGTTTTCAAAGCTTCGGAGAGTCCCGTACCCACATTGTCAACACGGCCCAGGAACTTGCCTGTCACTCCGAATACGTTGTACGAAGTCGCTGACTGCGTTGCCAGACGGACAGGGGCCATTCCGATAGTCGGCGGAGCATTCGGATCCGCGAAACTAATCCAGTCCACATTCAGGAACGACCCCGTAATAAGGAGCCTGAGCACATGCTCGCCCTTCTTGAGTTCCACAGAGCCGATATCGACGACTTTGTATGTTGTCCATACAGAGTCTATCTTTTCAACAGCCACCGATTCCGTGATTTCCGTGTCGTCTATGAGCAGCTGCATCGCAGAAGCATCGGACGCGGTCGCCACGTTTGCGGTAATGTCGTACTTCGCGTCGGCGGCAACATTGATGGTGTACTCCACCCATTCGCCTTCGTTGGTGTAGCCGATGGCATAACCCGTGCAGGCCGCATCGCCGCACTTGGAATCGTCAATCGCCACCACGTCGACTTCGTCTTCGCGGTAGGCCTTGCCCTGGTTTTCGCGGTCGTTGTCGTAGAAGGCCTTGTTGTGTCCGCCTTCGTCATAATTTTCGGCCTCGATCTTGCCCGGAACCGTAGCGGCTGTGCCCTTGTAGGCAGTCTGCGGCACAGCAGTCTTTTCGCTTTCCATGTACCAGTAGTCGAAATCAAATCCGCCCTGTTTTACCACAAAGAACAGGTCGTCGACGCCGGCGGCATCGGTCACGTCAAAAGAATGTTCTTCCCAAGCAGAACTTGCAGGGATATCCATGGACACAAGGAGAGCGCCGTTTTCGGAACCGGCATGGAGTTCAAGCTTACCGCCGTTTCCCCTGGTGCAAACGATAATGCGGTCGGCACCGTCGCCCATGTCTACAGAGCGCACCTTCGTGTAGAATCCGCTGTTCATCTTGGTGAGGAAAACATTGCCGTATTCGGCCCCGACATGTTCGATAATAGTGTAGCCGCCCGACGTATTGACAGTCATGCCGCCAACCCAAGCCTTGGTTTCGGCTTCCACGCGCACGAACGGGTCAAGGTTCTTGATGGGCTTCACGACGCCATTGTTGGTGGCGCGGATAGTGGGAATGGTACCGTCGGCATTCCAGGTGAATTCCTCGATGGCGGTAGAACGGCTGTAGCCGCCGCCCCTCACGTTCTTCTGGTTGTGGTAGAAGAAGAAGCTGCGGCCCTTAAAGTCAACAATGCCGGAATGGACGGTGAATGCGGCACCCGGTTCGTTACTCGGCATAATGACGCCCTTGTAGGTCCAGGGGCCCGTCGGAGAATCACTCCAGGAATAGTCAATGGATTCGGGAATGCCACCGGCGGCGTAAATCATGTAATACTTGTTGCCGCGCTTGTGAATCCACGGGCCTTCGGTATACTTGCCGTTAAAGCCGCTCATGTCGGAGACCTTGATTTCGCTTGCGCATTCAATCATGTTCTCCTTGAGGGGGCAGTAATAGAGCTTCGGGTTACCCCAGTAGAGCCATGCCTGGCCATCGTCGTCAACAAATACGGTGGGGTCGATGTAGTCCCAGTTGGGGCCCGCCAGGTGCTTGCCGTTCAGGGCATCCTTGAAGGGGCCTTCCTTCTTGTCGGACACGGCCACGTTGACGGCGCGGCCACCGCGAGTGGATTCCACGGTCACGTAATAATAGTACTTGCCATTGCGGCGAATGCATTGAGATGCCCAGTCACCGTTCTTCTTGGCAGAACCGTTAAAGTCACCCGCTTCCAGAATGAGGGTGTTCATGTCGGTCCAGTTCACCATATCCGTAGTGCAAGAGACGCGCCAGCCGTGCATCGTGAAGAAGCTACCACCCTCGTCGTTGCCGGAATAGGTGCAAAGCGTATCGCCAAACACGACAGGCGCCGGATCCGGAGAATAGTATGTCTGGATAAGCGGATTTTCGGCCATGGCGTTAGTGCAAAGTCCGAATCCAATCAAGGCAGAAACCAAGCTGACGCTCTTCATAAATCTCATTGTTCATCCCTTTCGCTAGAAAAAAGCGTTTTTTCCAACCCACCATGATAAAAATACCCCCTAAAAGGGGGTAAATCCATATCTATGGGCAAGTTCCCGTGGACAAGTTATCAATACGGAGATTATCAATATGCGCGAATCTTGAGCGTTTTACGCATTTTTCCGCTAGAAACGACGGCGATGTAATTCCCCTGCGCAAAGCGGCCGTCTTTGCCAAACTCTACAAGCGCATTGCCGCTCCCAAGGCGTTTGGCTACCAGGTTTCCGGTCACCGTATACAGGCGCACCTCGAAATCAGCATCGGAATGTACCATCAGGGCGATAGAAGCCCGCGCCATCGAAACAGGGCGAACCTCAAGCGTCGACGCCACAACCTTCGTCGCCTCCGGAAGAGCCGTCGTGCCATTAGCGAGACTGAACCAGTCGATATTCATCAGGAAGTTGCTTGTACCGGCATAATCGAACTTGAGTTTCTGTTCGCCCTTGTCAAGCGTAATCGTAGTTGAAGTTTCGTACCAATCGTTCCAGCCGTTCGTCTTCTCGGGATCAACCGTGAGCGTCGCAAGCGCCTTGCCAGAAGAATCTGTAACCGTAATGGTGGACGCTTCCTCCGCCTCGCTCGCTACGCGGGCCGTAAGCGTGTAGGTTCCGGCAGTAGGCACATTAATCAGGTAAGAACTGAAATCGCCGTCGTTGATCCAACCGAGATTCGGCTCGCCATCCTCGTCATCTTCAATCTGCACGCCATCCATCGCCACGTAGCTTTCGGCCTGGACCTTCCCAGGAATCGTGACCGGTTCAAACGGCTGGTTCGTCAGCTTGAGATTCCCGTCGAATTCGTAGACTTTGCCGGGGACCGTCGTCGTGGTGAAGGTATTTGTACCGCTGACCAAATTCAGAGTCTGGCCCACATCGGACTTGATGGAGACATACGTGAGCTTGCCGCCCTTCCAGGCCATGGAATCTATTTCAAAGCCACCGCGGGCACGGATGCCCCTGATACTCCCGTCCTTCCACTGCGAAGGCAATGCCGGAAGCAATTGGATGCGTCCGTTATGGCTCTGCATGAGCATCTCGTTCACGCCGGAGACCGCACCGAAGTTGCCGTCAATCTGGAACGGCGGGTGCGCATCAAACAGGTTGTTGTACGTCTTGCTCGGGGTAAGGAGCATGCGAATCATCGTGTAGGCATGGTCGCCGTCGTGCATGCGGGCCCAAAAGTTGATTTTCCAAGCGAGAGACCAGCCGGTCGCATCGTCACCGCGCTGTTTCAACGTGACGCGGGCGCCCTCGATCAAATCAGGAGTTTCTTCCGGCGTAATCTGCGCGCTCGGGAAGAGACCGTACAGGTGCGAAATATGGCGGTTCTTGTTGTTCGGATCGTCCCAATCCTGGAGCCATTCCGTAATTTGTCCGTACTTACCGGTCTTTGTCGGCGGCAAGCGCTTGACAGTCGCTTCCATCTTGGCGCGCACATCTTCATCAACGCCCAAAATCTTGGAAGCCTCGATGGTGTAGTTCAGCACGTCGCGGATAATCTGGTTATCCATCGTGGGGCCAAAGCAGACGTTGTAACCGCTGTGATCGTTTTCCGGAGAGTCGCTCGGAGCAGTCACCAAGTACTTGTGGCCGGTTTCGGGCTCTTCCACAAGGCTATTCACAAAGAAGAGCGCAGCACCCTTCATGGTAGAATAAACGTCCTGGAGGTAAGCCTTGTCGGTCGGATTGTAGAGGAAATGTTCCCAGAGGTGCGTGCTGAGCCAGCCGGCACCGCTCGGCCAGAGGCCCCAGGCACCGTCAATCGGGGCGCTGCGGTTCCAGAGGTCGGTATTGTGGTGTTCCACCCAGCCCTCGTCTACGCCCCAGTGCACCTTCGCGGTCTTTTCGCCCTGCGGCACCATCGCCTTGATCTTGTCGATGAGCGGCCACACGCATTCGCCGAGGTTCGCCGATTCCACCGGCCAGTAGTTCATTTCGAGGTTGATGTTCGTGGTGTACTTGCTGCCCCAAATCGGATTCGTGTCCTTGTTCCAGATTCCCTGCAAGTTGGCAGGTTGCCCGCCCTTGCGCGAACTTGCGATGAGCAAGTAACGGCCATACTGGTAATGGAGCTCTACGAGGGAGGGGTCGTTTGTGGAATTGAAGTTCTTCACGCGGGTGCTTGTGATGTCGCTTGCGCTCTTGTCGGCTTCGCCCAGATTGATGCTCACGCGGTTGAAAATCGTCTGGTAATCCTTGAGGTGCGCCGCAAGCAAGTCGTCGTAGGACTTGCCCTTCACCTTGCTCATGATGCTTGCCGCGATGGCTCCCGGATCGCCGCTCACATCGTTATACGCCTTGAAGTTTGTCGCAATCGTGAGCACGAGCGTCGCAGAGTTCGCTCCCTGCACATTGATATTGCCGTTCGCGACAGAGACCGTACCGCCGTCGGCAATCACGTTCAAGCGGTTCTGGAACTTGATGGAATTGACGGTCACATCGTAGATGAGCGTGTTGCCGTCGCTGCTCATGCGCTTGTTGTTGTGCGGGGTCGTCATGGTGGCGCCAAAACTCACGGAACCGCTCTTATCAGCAGACAAGCGCACCACAATCACGTGGTCCGGATAGCTCGCAAAATACTCGCGGGTGTGTTTCACGCCGCCCACGGAATAAGTCGTCTTCGCGATGGCCGTCTTGAGGTCGAGTTCGCGGCGGTAATCGCCGGCACCATTGTGCGACGTGGTAATCACGAGGTCGCCCACCGGCTGGAAGCTTGCCGGGCCAGGACCAATCATGTAATTGTTCACGATGGATTCTGCCGTCTTGTAGTCGCCGCGCCACAGGGCCTCGCGGGCTTCATTCAAATGGCTTGCCGCTCCCTGCTTGTTGTTGTCGCCGGGGCCGCCCGACCAAACGGTGCTCTCGTTCAGGCCGATGATATCCTTCGTGACGCCACCATAAATGAGGCCACCCATGTAGCCGTTGCCGATGGGGAGTGCATTCGTGAACTCGCCACCCGCATCGCTGTTATACCAGAGGGTGAGCGGGTTTTCAGCTGCAAAAGCCAAGGTCGCCGCACAAAGGACCACCGCGATTTTTACGCCAAGCTTCTTCATATAGTTCTCCTCACAATGTAAGCCGCCCCCATAAGGGCGACAAGCGGTCTACTTGACCATATTCACCTTGACAGAGCGGTGGCTGTCGAGACCGCGCACCACGTATACTCCGGGATTCAGGCCTCTAGCCGTAAGTGCCGCCTTGAAGCCGCCCTTGGCCACCATGCCGTCGATGCGGCAGATGTAGGAGCCATCCATGCCGAACACGTCGTAACCACGTTCGTTCAGGTTTAAGCGAGATTGGGCGACCTTGAGACTGGTCGTTTCAAGTTCCTGAGACGTAAGCGCGAACTTGATCCAGTCCATATTCACGTAGCTGCCCGTGAACTGGATTTTCAACACGTGGTCACCTTTTTCGAGTTCTGCCGTTTCGCCGTCAACTGTCGAATAGGTATTCCAGTCTTCGCCCTGCGGCACCGCGATGGTATCGGTAATGGCCTTGCCGTCAAGGAACAGGCGGAAACTGCCTCCCTCGAGGCCGGTAGCGACATTCGCACGGAACAAGTACTTGCTCGCCGTAACCACGTTCACGCTGTATTCAAGCCATTCGCCGGCCTGCGTGTAACCGATGGCGTACCCCTTGCAATCCTGGGTATTGAGCGTATCGGCACAACCGAAGCCCACCACGTCCACGCCGTCTTCGCGATAGACATTACCTTCATTCACAAAGTCCTTGTCGTAGAACGAAACACTCTGTCCACCCAAATCGTAATCCTCGACCTGGATAGTTCCGGAAATGCTCATGATGGCCTTGAAAGCTTCCTGCGCCACGGTATTGCTGAAGTCTGCCACAGGGATATCCTTGATATCACGGATGTAACGGAATTCCTTCTCGATGCCGGCATTGTTCACCACATTTTCGCTGTAGTAGTTGCCGTCTTGCTGCAAAGTATTCTGACCCGCCTGATTCTGGCCCACGCCCGAGGGAGAATTCTTGAACACGTTTTCCTTCACGGTAAAGCCGCTGGAACCTTCATCCAGGTAGATGGGCACATTCCAGTAATCTGCCCACTTGGAAGTTCCGTTATCGTGGATATAGTTATGCTGGATTTCGCTACCGGTACCCTGGTTACTCAAGGTATAAATCGGGCCGGAGTCGCAAAGCAGGCGGGCAATATGGTGAATCTCGTTCCAGTTCACATGATTGTTGGTCATGGCAGTCTGAGCCTTGGTCCAGCCGAAACCGATGGAAATGCCGGAGTAGTACGTGTAAGAGACTTCGTTATGTTCGATTACCACATAGCGCGGGTAACCGGCGCCAATACCTACGGCACCCTGGTGCTCATTCGTCACGTTGGTGACCAAATTGTTCTTGACCGTATCGCGGGTGCTGATTTCGTCCTTGTCGCTAGGATTATAAGCGATATGGATTTCGGTCGTGGAGTCCTGATAGAACTTGCCAAGCATAATGCCCGCAGCACCGATTTCGAAGAAGGCATTGCCCTGAATCATATCGTCGTTGGTACCGGAGACAAAGTCGAGGCCCGTGGCCGCAATCTGGGAGAAAACGTTACCCTGCACCAAGAAATGATGGGCATTTTCTACGCGGAACGCCGCATCGGGGCGCCACAGCAAATACTTGTTGCTGTTCAGCTTTTCCCAGTTTCCGCGGCCAGGATCCGGAAGGACATCCACATTGAAGTTTGCTGCCTGCAAATCCAGAAAGCCTTCTTCGCTGGGGCGTGTAAAGTTGGAATGGGCGAAGGTCAGGCCTTCGAAACTCATGTAGCCCACCTTGTTCTTGGTATCCTTACCCAGAACGCTGAACAAGGTATTAAGGCGGGGCGCTACCACGTGGGCAGTCGCCATGCTTTCGCCTTCACGGGGCTTGTAATAAAGCGTTTGGTTCTTTTCGTCCAGGTACCATTCACCTGGAGCGTCAATCAAATCGTAGGAATTTTCCAGATAGAAAACCTGCTGCTTGGGAGGGTTACTCGCAAAAGCGGTACCGAGCATGGGGTACGCGCGGTGGAACAGCTTGGTGCGTTCAGGGTCCTTAGGAATGAGCTTTGCCGTACCGCCGTTCACCTGCGCCTTTTCCAATCGCAAGATGTTTTCGGACCAGGCAATCATCAGGTGAATTTCGACATCTTCGATGTTCTTGATATTCTTGATGTAATCCGCAGAGACATCGAAGGCGCGGCCATTAGAGTCCACCTTCGTAAGGCGCACGAAATCGTGGTCAAAGCCGCCTGCGCCCTTTTCATTTGCGGCAATCACGTTGGGGAAGCACGCACGAACCGCCTTGCGGTTATTCACGTACAGCTGGCGGAATCGACCGTCGACTCCTTCGGCCTTCCAGATGTTGTTCGCTTCGTCGTGAATGGCCCAGCCCGTAATAGGCATGCCGCCGGTAATCAGCGGGCGTTCGCCTTCTGCAGCCTTGTAGCGCACGTAGTGGCCGTCTTTACCGCCATCGGCTTCAGTGAAGTTGACAGTTGCCGGCAACGCGTAGGTGCCCTCGCGGAGAATCACCTCGATGTCGCCCGTCATAGTGCCGTTTATGGCACGCACGGCTTTTTGCGCCTGCGTAATCGTCTTGAAGGGAGCATCCTTAGTACCTTCCGCGGCATCGTTGCCCGAAGGGGACACGTAGAAGGTTGCCTGCGTCGCGGCAAAGGCCATGCCGGCCAGAGCCATAGCAAAAATACTAGAACTCTTGTAATTCATAAATCCTCACATTCCTTATTCAAAAGATACCTTACCACGCAAAAAAAAGAACCCCCAGAAAGGGGGTTCGCATGGACAAGTTATCAATGGAAATCAACTCAAAAATGACAATTTGCTTACTTTATGCGATGCCCTGTCAAGTCAAAGCGTACGCCGTTCTTTTCGACAATCAGCCGACCGCCTTGCTTGCGGAGGCGCGGAGCCGAAGTCCTAGTAACAGATGCCGGCATAATTTCGTGAATTCCCAAAGTTTCTTCGCACTTTTCGCCTTCGCAGAACTTGAGCCAGTCCACGTTCACGTAGCTACCCGCAATGGCGAGTTTCAAGATGTGTTCGCCCGCCGCAAGGTTCGCGACACCGATATCGACTTCCTTGTACACATTCCATGTGGTATCGATTTTCTCGATAGTCACCGTATCGCCGATTGCCTCGCCGTCAACAAACAACTGGATTTTCGAGGTCTCGGAGGCCGTTGCCACGTTCGCGCGAACTCCATACTTGCCACTTGCAGCGACCTTCACGGAGTATTCTAGCCACTCACCCGCCTCGGTATAGCCAACCGCGTAGCCCTTGCAAACGTTGCCGTTGCACATCGCACCATCCAAGGTAACGACATCTACGGCATCTTCGCGGTAGGTCTCGCCCTTGTTGGCTGCATCCTTGTCGTAAAAGCTGAAGCGGTTGCCGCCCTTGTCGTAATTTTCGGCTTCGATTACGCCCGGAATCGCCGCAGGTTCGCCATTAAACGCCTCGCGTACGAGCGGGGTCGTCTCGACCGTATCGGCCCAGGCCATCTTCATGCGGTCCACGCCCGACTGGTTCACGATTTCGAGCTTGATATTGGCGCCTTCGCCGCTACGCTTGGTCATGCTGTACCAGTCACCATCGCGAAGCCCGGGCCAGTAGAAGCTGCCCATTTCCCATTCGCGCAACTGGTCGCTCATGCCGCGAATGTAAGCCATGAAATAGTTGGTCGGGTTAGAATTGTAGTCCATGTAGTCGTAATGCACGCCATTCTTTTCGCCGGGGCTCATCGCGCCGCCCCATTCCGTACACACGGTGCGGTCGGCGTACTTGCCCACCTTGCCCTTGAAGCTGTTTTTCCAGCCCTGTTCGGTGGTAATGCTCATGTTCCAGAACGTGTATTCGTGCACCGCGAAAAGGCACCCTTCAAAGCGCGGGTCGTCGGCAATATCGGGCACGTTCCATGCAAGGCCCGAGCCATCGAGCAGAATATGGTCGCGGGGTACATCCGGGAATTTCTCGAGCCATGTGGCATACAAGTTGCGCAACTCGTCCTTACTATACATGTGCGGTTCGTTGAAAATCTCGAAATAGGCATTCGGGTGGTCGCCGTATTTTTCGACGATTTTCGCCCACATGCTCCACCAGTCATTCATGTTCTTCGGGCCCGAAGGCTGTGCGGGGCCCCAGTAGCCCATCACGACACGGCCCTTGGAAAGGCCCATGTCGATTACGCCCGTGTAGGTGTCCCAGAACGTGAGGATTGTGGGTTCGTTCACCGGAATGCGCACGCTGTTGGTGCCGAACAGTTCCTGGAACTGCCCGATAACGCGGTCTGCCACCACCGATGCCGACTGGTAATTGTCCGAAAGGCTCATGCCCGAAAGAACGAGCACGCCAGAGACGAAATTGTCGCGTTTGTCCGCCCAGTTTACACCGCGGAACTGGCTCGTAACCGCGAAAGAACTCACCGCCGAAAGTGCGGTTGCAATCAAAACGGAACAGGCGACCTGCCTATACTTGAATCCAAACATCATCATACTCCTTGTTCCTGCCCCCAGGAAACAACTATAAAATATCTTTTACAAGCCTTCAAAAGAACCCCCTGCGGGGGAATTCTTATGGACAGAATGTCAAAAGCGGCCTTTCCTGAAAATCGTGGAAGCATAACTGTAACCGTCCCGTTGGATTTTCAGGATATACGTGCCGTTACCGAATCCCGCAATACCGATACCAAAGCTGGACTGACCTGCCGGAAGCGCAACGGATTTTACCAGGCGTCCGTTCATCGCATAAATTCTTGCGGTAAGGCCTTGCGAAAGTGCCGTTCCAGAAGCAATTTGCAGTTCGTCACCCATCACGCGCGCTTTCAGGTCGGGGCGCGCGGGCATTCTCGCGGCTACCGCCATCGGTATGGTATCCTTCACTTCGGGCTTCGGCTTGTTGCGCAGCAGGCGCACGCTGTAGATGCCGCCCACCATGCCGGAACTTGCCGTAAACGAGATGCGCACAATCTTCTTCCCCTTCACCATATTGTCGGGAATCGGGTAAGTCACGTTCACGAACTCGTTCTTGTTCCAGCGATTCGAAATCGTCTCGGTCACGAGCTTTTCATCGTCGATATTGATGTCGAATATGCGGGTGCAGCCCTCGTTGCCCCAGTAACGCACCATCAGGCTCAGGGAATCCTCGCTGTTCGTCTCGAATTCATAGCTGATGAGTCCGCCGTCGCCACCGCTGCACTTGCCCGCATCGCGGTAGAATTCACCATTCGCCGTGCCCGATGTGGAATTTTCGATTTCCATCTTGTGGTCCGCTTCGGGCTGCTGCTCGCCGGGAGCCACCTTGTCTACAGTCTTCTCGTCAAGCGCCAACGCCTCTTCCTGTTCCTTTTTCAGGCGTTCCAGAATGGAGGGGTCGGTAAGCACCATCCAATACATCATATAGCGTGCGTCATGCACCTCGTAGAACGGCTCCAGCAGCAGGCTCGCATCTTTCTTGTTTGCAAACAGGTAGGGAGCCTTGAAGTGCATCGGCTCGCCCTTCACGGGTTCTACTTTTGAAGGGATATCTTCCTTCTTGCTTGCAAGCATCGGCGCCTGGTCAAGCGATTCAAGCGCACCCGACGCGATATGGCTCCAGCGTCCATCATCGGCAACGAGGCCGTTCAGGTTTGCGGTTCCCGTCTTTGCGGAAAGCACGATCGGACCATGCAAAAGCGCCACGTAGTCAGAAACATTCGGGAGTTCTTCCACGTGCGTGTACATCGGAAAAAGCACCTCGATTACGTCGCCGGACTTCCAAGACTTTCCCGCAGACACGTAGCTCGACGGGTCCGACTTTTTCACGACGGTATCGCCGTTCACGATGATCTTAAAGGCGTCTTCCTTCACCCAGTACGGATGGCGGATTTTCATGTCGAAACTGCCGCTACCCGTAATGGTAAACTTCGCCGATTCTCCCTTCGGGAAGGCCGTTTCCTGCTTGATTGTCACGCCCTTCGCTTTCCAGTTCAAAAGCGAAGCCGCAAACAGGTTTACATACAGACTAGATTCATCCTTCGTGTAGATGAACTGGTTGTACTTCGCGGGATTTTCCATACCCGAACCCACGCAACACCACATGGCAGCATTCACCTTGGAATACACCCGATAATGACGGGGACGTGCAGGAGTGAAGTACACGTACCCGCCATGTTTCGGGTGTATAGTGGAAAGGATGTGGTTAAATAGGGCGCGCTCATAGAAATCCGCCTGTTTGGCGCTGTGGTCCATGTTGAACAGGCGCTCTGTGAGCTTGAGCATGTTGTAGGTGTTGCAAGATTCGGGTCCTTCGCGCTCTTCCACGTACTTCTTGTGGTTATCGAAAGACGGGAAATGTTCCGAAATACTGTTGCCGCCAATCGCGATGCTCCTCTTGTTCACGACGCGGTCCCAAAAATACTCGGAGCCCTTCACGTAAGTCTGGTCCCCCGAAAGTTCCGCGATACGCGCAAAGCCCACTACCTTCGGCACTTGCGTGTTCGCGTGAACATTCGTGAGGTTGTCGTTATTTGCCGACATCGCATTCAAAAGCCACTTGTGGCTCCAGCGCTTGGCCTCGTTCAAGTACTTCGTATTCTTGGTAAGCGCATAGGCATCGGCATAGACCTCCGCCATGCCGCCATGTTCCGTACCGAGCATGGATTCCATCTTGGAATCGTTGAGCCCGCCCGTAATGGTAAGCCCCCAGTCACAAAGAGCAAGAAACATCGTCTTCGCCTGCTCATAGCCCGCATAGATGTAAGCATCGCGCAAGCCCGCATAAAGCTTGTGGATATTGTACCAGGGCACCCAATAGCCATTCTGCGCACCGGCATTGCCGCTTTTCATGCTGAGCCACATCTTTTTGCCATTGGGCACGCCGCTGATGTAGCCCTTGAAATTATTGTCCTTGGAATTCTGGTCCTGAATCGTCTTGAGTTCGCTCAGCACATATTCCAGGCGTTCCTTGATAAGTTCATCCCCGCTTGCCGCATAATGCATCGCCAAGGCGCTCAGGTAATGGCCCAGCACATGGCCATCGAGGCCCGCCCAGTTCGGGAACTTGGAAGCCTTCGGACGCATTCCCGCTTCTTCGTAGAACGGGGCAAGCAGGCGGTCCGTATCGTAGCTGAGCAGCGTTTCCACGTTCAGGTCCTGACGGTCCTTCAGGGGCCCGCCAAGCAACTGCACGTCGCCAAGCGCGAACATGTCAGGGTAAAGCACGTCTTGCGCCAAGCCCTGCGAAAAAGCACCCCCCAAAACAGCGAGGACAATGCAAGCGAAGCGTTCCATCTTAAATCCAAACATCTTTTACCATCCTTTCCCTTAACCGAAACACCCATAAAAAAAATAGTCCCTATTATAGGCGAAAACCACCCCGTCGGGAGTTTTACTTTTGACAAGATTGCAAAAGTCCAAAACAAAAAAAACACCCCGTCATTGCTGACGGAGTGTCTTGCTCATGAGGAGTGAATCTTATTTTACATGAATCCGTTGTGTAGCGCCGGAACCGCGCACCATGTACACGCCGCGTGCATAGCCGGCAGCCTTGAGCGCCGCAGGCATATCAGCCGCAGAACCGTTCATTTCTAAACGTCCCAGAAATTTGCCTGTCATGCCGAACACCTTGAACGATTCAGTCGTACTGCGGGCAAAATTCAAGTCCTTCGAAATCGGCAAGATATCGCTGCCATCGCAGCTTTCACCAGCGCAGAATTGGATATAGTCGATGTCGAACCAATCCCCTGTCACTTCAAAGCGGAGGATATGTTCGCCTGCAGGGAGAGTCACTTTCGCCTTCACGTCGGTAAAATCATCCCAGCTTTCACCGGAAACAGGCACTTCCGCCACCGACTTGCCATCGATAGAAAGCGTGAAACTCGCCGTCGAATTGTCCGTCGCTACAGATGCGACCATCGTGTAGTCGCCAGCTTCCTTCACCTTCACGGTGTACTCGAGCCATTCGCCAGCCTGGTTGTAACCGACAATAACGCCAGTAGCCTTTTCGTACAGGTCTACACCAGTACCCGGGCGGTAATCGCTATCGCCGTGGTTTTCGGTATCGCTTTCGTTGTAGGTGGTGTTGCCCTGGCCCACGCCGTTCACGTCAAAGTCTTCCATTTCGATCTTACCCGGAATGGCAAAAGCTTCGCCCTTGAACAGTCCGCGAGGAACCGGCTTGACAACCAAGCGGAGCAACGCAGAACCGTGAGCCGGGAGTTCTACAGAAACATGGGAAAGTGCGCCTAAGTCCTTCTTTTTCCAGGCATCGCGGACTTCTACTTCACCTTCCACGCCAAGGTCGGCAAAGTTGCATTCGACGGTCTGGGTAGAAGAGTTGTTGTTGAGGAGAGCCACGGCGATGTCGCCGTTCTTCAAGGGCTTGGTCCAAACCTGCTTGCCCTGCTTGTCAGAGATGCGGTGCCCCTGAACGCCAAGGGAGTCCTGGTTAATGGCAATCATGTCCTTGTTCAGATAGAGTTCCTTGGTCTCGTTGCTCATGTTGCGCACGTCGGAACTGATCATGATGGGGGCAGCCATAATAGACCACATCGTCATCTGGGAACGCTGTTCTTCGTAAGAGAGACCCCTGTTGCCCACTTCGAGCATATCCGGGTCGTTCCAATGGCCGGGCTTTGCAATCTGCCAATACTTGTTGTTGGCATCGATAATTTCGTAGACGCCGCGGTACCACGAAGTCGAAATCCATTCGGGGCCGATGTCGAAAGTGGTGCGCCAGAGGTTAGCGATTTTGGGCATCCAGTCCTTGTATTCCCACATGCAGATACTGAACACGATGTCGCGTCCGGAATTGCGGAGGGCCTTGGACATGACGGTGTAGTCTTTTTCCTGGGTATTCGGGTCAGAATCGCAGTTGTCGTACTTCCAGTAGTCAACACCCCATTCGGCGAGCTTCTTGGCATCCTGTTCTTCGTGACCGTTGGAACCGCTTTCGCTTTGCCAGTTGCTGTTGTAATGGTGGCAAGTACGTTTGCCGCGGTCGCCATAAAGGCCAAACTTGAGTCCCTTCGCATGCACGTAATCGGCAATGGCCTTCATGCCGCTCGGGAACGTTTTCGGATTGTTCTGGAGGTTTCCTTGCGCATCGCGCTTGGTATCCATCCAGTTGTCGTCGAGGTTCAGGTAAATGTAGCCAGCGTCCTTCAAGCCGGAATTGACCATGGCATCGGCAATTTCCTGAATCTGCTTTTCATTGATGTTTTCGTGGAATACGTTCCAGCTGTTCCATCCCAGCGGGGGCGTAAGCACCAAACTATCGGGATGCGCGAAGGCCTGGGAGGCTATTCCAAGCGAAACAAGAGCGAAAGCTCCACCAATAGAGATCTTTTTCAATCCAAACATCTTTGTCACTCCTTAAAGACTATGGTAAAAATACTCCCCAAAAGCGACAAAACACCCTTCAAAAGGGAAGACGTCATTGATTATTTATCAATGACGCGCTTTGAAAAAATGGCGTTTTTTAGCGGGAAACGGGCACTAGAAGCGTTTTTTCGCCCTTCAGACCGCGCAGGAGGTAAACTCCCTTCGTGTAGCCCGCACGCAGGAGCGCTTCGGCCTCGGTCGCATCGCGCATTTCGATAATCCCGAGCCTGTGGCCGCGCAGATCGAACACGGCATATGCCGTCGGCTGCTCGCGCATAAACTGTACCCCGCGCAAGGCGGTCGTTCCCGTATCAGCGGGGGCTTCCGTTTTCGCGATTTTAACGTTGTCGAGCGTGAGCGTACCGGTAGCGGCACCCGCATTGAAACTCAAACGGCTGTTGGTATCGGTCGCGGCCGTCATCTGGAACTTGAACGCGTACGTTTTCGAGGTCGTCCCGATTTCGAAATTCTGCTTTTCCTTGAGGTACGATGCCCACGGGTCGTTGTGCTGTTCCACGTTCACCTCAAGCGCGCGGGCTGCACCCGCGCTCGCATCAAAACTGATTTCGTACCACTGCCCCTTTTCGAGGTGCAGGTCGTGCTGGATAAGCTGCACCTGATAATTCTCGGTACCAACGGCAGAAATGGCCAGCTGGTACTTGCCATCCTTCACATCACCCGTTGCAGCGGCGTCGCCGTGCACCTGCAAGTCCCAGGCCACAGCACTGGAATCGAAGCCGCCGTTAAAGATGCTGTCGCGGTTGGTGGGCACCACTATCGCGGGCGGGGGCGGCGTAATGCTCGAGCCGTCCAGCGAGTAGTTCTTCACGAAGTTCCAGATTTCTACGCTCGTGTTGACGCTCACGGCTTCGTCCATGGAGTACCAGTGTCCCTTGCCGTCAATGGTCAGCAAACGCACCTCGACGCCATCGGTGCAGCCGCTCCAGATTTCAAGCGACGCGGCAGAGCCCGGCTTGGTCGACGGATACGGCTTGATCTTCTGCGAATTGCTGGAGCACTTCTGCGCGTTTACCCAGCCCTTGAGGGTGTTCACGGTGCTGTTGTAGTTCACCACGTCGTCCGTAGTGCCGTGCGTATGCATAATCGGCATCGCGCGCTTGGGAGAATTCACGCCACCGCCACCCGACACAGGCGCAATGGCTGCGATCTGGTCGCCCATCTTGTTTGCCACATGGTAGCTCATCATGCCGCCCATCGAGAAACCCGAAACATACACACGGTTTTTATCAATTCCGTATTTTTGATACATTTCGTTGATAATTGCCTTTATGAAATTGAGGTCCTTGTTACCACCGATATCCCAGGCCTTATTCTCGCCATTCGGGAACACCACCACAAAGCGCGCCGTGTCGGCAATGGGTTCCCATTTGGCGGCATTCTTCTGGTAGGGTGCATCCTGGTTCATGCCGTGCATCTGGATGATGAGCGGGCGGTTCTTTTCGATACCCGAGGGGGCATACACAAGCATGCTGCGGCTCTTGCCATCAACAGTTATGTTGTCTGCGAATGAAGGAAGTGCGGCAATAGAGAGAATTGCCGCCGTAAGGACGGCGACTTTCTTCGCCGAGATAAGCTTAATACCAAACATCTTTTCTCCTTGGGACATACACCATTCTGTCCTATCTTAATATACTCCTCTGAATTATTGAAATTCCGCTCCCCAAAAACATTCTATTGTCATTTTGTAAAAAGGACTTTGGCAAAGCCTCCCGAGACAATCGCCACGGGAGGCATTATAGGAGCACTCAGGAGGAGTTTCTTTTTAGCGTACAGGACGAACGTAGAAGGCGCCCTTGGGCTTCACGACCGTGCGAACCTGGTGTTGTACTTCCGCAGCGTTCTTCGCGCTAATTCGTCCAAGGAAGCTTCCATCTAGGCCATACACACGATAGGTCCGCGCGCTCTGCACATCGTGGCGTACTGCATTCGCAAATTCAGTCGAGCCAATCGGTTCAGGGTCCGTAGCATCTGCACCAGATACAAACGTGAAATAGTCGATATCGAGCCAGGAACCGACAACCGTGAAGCGCAACACGTGTTCACCCGCAGGGAGCGTTACATTGGCTTTCACCTTGTTGTAGTCGTCGTAGTTTTCTTCGCCGGAACTTGCCGCAGGCACTGCGATTTCTTCGGTAATGTCCTTGCCGTCCATCGAGAGCTTGAAACTCGAGGTAGAGCCTGCCGCAGCTACAGCCGCGAACATGGTGTATTCGCCCGCCGTCTTCACATTCACCGTGTATTCGAGCCAGTCGCCTTCGCTGTTGTAGCCCACAACGATTCCGGTCGCCTTCTTGTACAGGTCAACGCCGGTACCTTCGCGGTAGTCGCTGTCGCCATGGTTTTCGGAATCGCCGTCATAGTAAGATGTACCATCCTTGCCCTTGCCCGGCACGTCGAAGTTTTCGGCTTCGATCTTGCCCGGGAGCGCGATGGCGGGGCAGTTTTCACCGGCGGCACAGAACGGAGTCTGCGGTACAGGTTCAGAGTCTGCGCCATCGAGATAAATTTCATCGTTGACGTCAACACCGACCTTGAACCAGTCAAAGTCCGCATAGCCACCGGCCTGCTTGGTCGCAAAGTTGAAGAGGCCCCAACGCACGCCCACGAACATGTGGAGGTCGTAATTGAGTTTCACTTCGCTACCGATTTTTGTCCAGGTATTGCCATCGGTGCTGTAGTAGAAGTAGGCCGTACCGCGGTCAATCGGCAGGTCGAAATCGATTCGCAGGTAGACCTTGGAATCCGAAAGGGCCTGGCTTGCAGCCTGTCTTTCGCCGTCCTTGTTTCCGGTGTACATCACCACCTTGTAGCTACCGCCATCTTTAGCAAGCGCCACAAAGCCCTTGTCATCTTGCAGGGCAACGAGGCCAGCCATGTCACCATCCTTCATGCCGGAGCCATCTACAAGCGTACGGCCGGAGCACTTGGGACCAAAAGAGCGCTGGGTCAAGGTATTCTTCGCGTTCACCACGCGGGAATCGGTACGGCTCGTGGTAATGCGGTAGTAGCCCGGATTTGCGGTAAGGCTCCAGTTCTTGTTGTCGGGATTATGGTTCCACTGCCATTCGAGCGCGAGCTCCTCGGAATCAAAGTCATCGCTGGTCACCATGCCGTAGCCAGGCAGCGGTGTTTCGGGCAAGTCAATCGTCGAAGGGGCCTTGCTTCCGCTGGTAGGAACCGGCCAACCGTCCTTCCATTCCATCGGGACCAAGTGCGACATACGGCCGACAGGGCCCGAATCGCGGAACAACAGGGCATACCACTTGCCATCGGGAGTATCGAAAATGCCACCCTGAGCTACACCGTTATCAGACAGGAAGTACCTCCCGCTGTAACCGGAGAGCAGGCTCTTGGAACGGTAAACGATTTCGCTACGGCTCTTGCCCGCCGGCCAAGAAATCGTGAACAGGTAGTATTCGCCGTTCACCTTTTCCATGTGAGAGCCTTCCTGCTGCACGTAGTAATTGCTGGTACCGGTCACCTGGTTCACGCTCACGCCGCCGAGCTTGCCGCTCTTGCCACCGGCCTTCACGCCGCTTGCATCGTCATTCAGCTGCACGTAGCTAATCTGGTCGCCACTGCCGTAGAACACCCAAACGGTACCGTCGTCATCGAAGAACAGGGACGGATCGTGATAGAACGGGAGCTGCACTTCGCTCCACTGGCCGCTTTCCACATCGGCGGTTTTGTAAAGGTGCGTCTTGTTTGTCGTGTATGACGGCGTCAATACATAGAAGAAGCCCTTATGGTAACGGATGCTAGATGCCCAGGAGCCCTTGCCATAGGCATCCTTGCCGCCGTTCAAGTTCATGTTGTCGTTGTTGGTGAGGGTCTGGTAGGCATACCCTACCGTGCGCCACTGGGCAAGATCCGTACTCTTGAATACGGGCACGCCAGGCGCAAAGTGCATGGTCGTCGTGACCATGTAATAGGCGTCGTCAACACGGACAATGGATGGGTCCGGGCTGTCGACATACATAATCGGATTGTTGACCGTCGCGGCATAAACTGCACACGAACAAACGAGGGCTGCGCCCAAAAATTTCAAACATCCCATAATTGGCTCCTGTTCTACAAAAAAAATATCTACCGGAAGCAGATTTTCCTATGCCCAGAGCCAACGTTCTATGGATTTTTTGTCAATAAAAGAAAATACCCCGGCAAGCCGAGAGTCGCGAGCAAACCTTCTTGCTCATGACCGAGGCGAAAGGGGTAGAATTTGCGAAGCAAATAAAATACCCCGGCTTTCGCCGGGGCGTCATGTGTTTAGGAGAAAAGTTTAACCATAGATAAAGCCCAGGGTCACGGCAATCGCCATGATGAACACTATCTGCTTGACGATAACGAGTTCATTACTGTTCATAGACTACCACCTTTTGCATGGTCCTGGATTGGCCCTTCTTATTAGAAACTACAAAATATACCCCTCCCGAGACCATGTTCTTCGTCACATTTTTCTTTGCTTTTTCAAGGGCCTCGGTCATGTTTGTGGCCTTTATCACAAAGAGCTTGCGGCCCTGCATATCGACGATTGCAAAGCTGCTTTCCTTAACAGGATTTTCCATGTGGAAGGTCACCAGATTTTCGGTTCCAGAAGAAACAGCCTTGAATTCGACGTAGTCGATATCGATCCAATCGTTCATGATTTCAAGCTTGAGTTCATGTTCGCCAGCCTTCAAGGTCGCCTTGCCGCCGCTCACCGCGGAGAACGAATCAAATCCCGAACCGTCATTTGCAATTTCGGTGCCGATTTCGACATTATCCATATAGAGCTTAAAGCTTCCCGTACCGTTATCGCCGGCCACGAGTGCAGAGATTTCATATTCACCATCGGCAGCGACATTCACGGTATACTTGAGCCATTCGCCCTTCTGGCAGTGGCCAACGACAATACCCATGTTCGGCTGGTAAATATCCACGTCGTTCTTGCGGAACTTGCCACCTTCGTTACCCTTGCTCAAATCGTAGTAAGCCTTGTCGGCGCCGCCCTTGTTGTAGTTCTCGATTTCAACAGTGCCAGGAATGCTTATGGGAGCATCGCCATAGGGGCCGTATTCTTCAGGAGGTTCGTCGGGAACCACGGACTGGCTCGGATCAACCAAGTTCACCGCCGGAGCATCCGGGTCAATCGTCTTGTCAATCAACTTGAGCATCTCGGAGCAGTAACGCTTGCCGAGTTCAATCACGCCCGCGCGGCCAAAGTGGTAGGGATCCTTGCCATTGCCCTGCAATCCCTTGGAAGAAGCCAAACCGAACTTCTTGAACTTGCTTTTAAGCTGGGCAATACCGCCATTCTTGCTGCTGCAGCAGTTATTGCCTTCCTGAAGCATTTCGCCAGCCACAAAGGCCACTTCGTTCTCGTCCAGCTCAAGAGCATTTACAATGTCCTTGTAGGTCTTGTAAACCGTATTCTGCCATTCCGTGCCAGAACCATCGGTTTCGCCCTGGTGGAAAATAAAGCCCTTGATAACGCCCACTTCCTTGGCCTTCTTGCCCAAGTCTACAATCCTCTGGTAAGGGTTGGAATCGTAGTCCCTTGCCCAGTTCTTGATGTAGCTTTCAGCGGAATTGAAATAAGCTTGGTACTGATCCTTGTCGAACGCCTTGATGGCTACGGCACCGATTGCCACAGGGATGATACCCACAGTGACACCCGGAAGGGAATCGACCATCGCGCGACCGAAGTAGTCCGCCGGGGAGAGGTTCTCCGTGGGATGGAACATCGGGGGAATTGCGGGGTACCATTTGCCCGTCTCGATAGACTGGGTGGTGCGACCGCTACGCTGGCTCGCATTGGCATTATGGGAAGCAATCATCAAGAAATTCTTGGGATCGGTCGCCTGGTCCTCTGCAGGCACGATTTCGCCGTTACCAGCCATATTGGACTGGCCGTAAGCGATATAGATATGGAAATTGGGGTTGGGAGCCGCATTAACGAGCGTCACCATCAAAAAAAGTCCGGCCACCAGCCATAACGCCGGGGTCAGAAATCTCGATATCATTTTTACATCCATTGCACACTCCTTGCTTTTTCTTAAAATTACCCTAAAAAACGCCAAAATAATGTAAAATTGCGCTTTTCCTATGGATAAAAAGTCAATAATCCAGCCCCCAATTTTGAAAAAAACGCCCTGCCGAAGCAGGGCGTTTTAGGTAGTGTGAGGAGAATAAGTTCTTTTAGCTAACGTAGGCTATTTTGCCACGGAAACACGGTACATACGGGATCCGTCATGGGACTTCAGCACGTACATGCCGCCCTTCTGGACCATGCCCTGGGTCTTCTGGCGCATCTCGCCGGCAGACTGCAATTCCACGTTGCCAACGAACGTGCCGTTCAGGTCGAACACCCCGTACGAACCGGCCGTAAACCCTGTCTGCATGCGCGCTCCGGCCAAGCGCACCGTAGAGCCGGGCTTCTTAAAGTCAAAGTAGTCTACATCGAACCAGGAGCCCGTCACCGTCATGCGGAGGATGTGTTCGCCGGCCGGGAGGGCAACAGTAGCTTCCACGTCCTTGAATTCATCCCAGCTAGTCCCGGAAACCGGCACTTCGGCAACAACGGCGCCATCTACGGATAGCGTGAAGGCCGCAGTCGAATTCTCCGTTGCCACGGAAGCAGCCATCGTGTAGTCGCCAGCTTCCTTCACGTTCACGGTGTATTCGAGCCATTCGCCTTCCTGGTTGTGGCCAACCACGTAGCCCGTGGCCTTCTTGTAAACGTCAACGCCAGTGCCTTCGCGCAAGTCGTTGCATTCGGCAGTCTTGCCTTCGTCGGTGCAGGCATGGTTATCGGAATCAGCATCGCTGTAGGTCTTGTTTTCCTTGCCGGTACCCGGCTTGTCGAACAGTTCGGCCTCCACCTTGCCCGGCAAATCGAAAGCCTTGCCGTTGAACGGTTCACGCGGTACGGGGTCAGCCGGAGTGCCAATGCCAACGAGGGTCACGATGCAGTCCTTGAAGTTGTTGCCACCAGACTGCATTTTGATTGTCACTTCGCCATTCTTGACTTCGACTTCGCCTTCGTCCTTGGCGTTCTTCGTTTCGCTAGTGGTGTACATGTGGAAGGTCTGGACATCGGCGCCCTGCACCTTGATGGTCACTTCCTTGTCTTTTTGGTAGTCGCGGTTCACGAGCACCACGATTACGGAGTCACCTCCGGCACTCTTGTAGGCGCTCGCAAACAGGTTCGCCTCGGGCTTTGCCGTTGCACCCACGCGCACAGCACCCGGGCGGATAAAGCGCGCGAACTGGCTCATCACGTAACCACGCTTGGAGACCTTGCCAATTTCGTTGCTCGAAACCTGGAGCTTGTTGCCGAAGTCCTTTTCCATGATAAGGCCGTAGCAACGGCGGATGTACCACCAGGTGTACTGATTGAAATTACCCACGACCATGGCGCGGTGGATTTCGTAAGCCACATCCATGGCGTTCACGGTATCGCGCTTGTTCTGGTTTGCCTGGTCACCCGTATTCGTAATCGTGCGCCAGTAGTTGCCGCTTCCCTGGCTTTCGGTGTAGTGTTCCGTCATCCAGCGTTCTACACCCTTCTGGTCTGCAAGGCTATACTGGAAGAAATCGTCCCCAGTTCTTCTGTCGCTTGCGTAGAAGTGCGCACCGAGAATGTCCCAGTTCTTGAGGGCGTTCGCGTCGTTCAGCACCTTGTTGTAAAGGTTTTTGTCGTAGCGGAACGATTCCGTCGAAATCACCTTGACGCCGTTCTTGCGCATTTTATCGGCATAGCCCTTGGTGAAGTTGTAAATTTCGTCGGCGCTCCAGCAAGCCCATTCACCGCACCAGTCCGGTTCGTTACTGATGGAGATAGCGTACAGGGGAACGCCCTGATTCTTCATGTAGTCATTGAAGCTATTCAGGTGGTCCACATACTTCTGATAGTTCGACGAAGACATGTGCTGGTTAGCACCCGCATAAGGCGAAGTCCACGGCGTGGCATACAAGATAAAGTCGTCGCCGGCATACTTCTTGGCAGACTTCGCGGCGTTTACTTCCTTGTTAAACGAATTGGAGTTCGCATACACCGGAATGCGAAGCGTATTCAAACCAATTTGACCATCACCCGTACCGAAAGCAAGTTTAGCGTCGGCATCGGAAAGGCCGCCACCGCCCTGCCATTCGTTATGCACCATGCCGCCAAAGCCGCGAATGACCTGGTGCTCTTCAGTGACATCGACATTGACCGTCGATGCGAACGACGATACTGCCCAAAAAGCGCAGCACATCAACATTGTTCCATGTACAATTCTCATACACTTACCTTTTTTTCCAAACATCCCGCTTCATTGCGGATAATAAGAAAATAAACTAATCGCACCGCAACCACCATTTTCATGTTTTTTTTCCTTTGACGTTTTGGCAATGACCATATCCCCCAAAAACGGAAAAACGCCCCAGGACTATGGGCCCCAGGGCGTTTTCATGACGCCGAAAAAGCGTCGGTTTGGATGTGCGGTGTTTAGGGATTCCTTTTTGGCTTGCCGCTACTTGGCGACAGTCGCCATAAACTTCTTGTTTCCTTCTTTTTGCTTGAGCATGTACACGCCCCGCTTGAATCCGGCTGCCTTCAGCGATTCTGCGGCAGTAGTTCCAAGGAGGTCTACGGTTCCAATGCGCTTTCCTGCCAGGTTGTACACCTCGTACGCCTTTCCAGATGCCACGCGGAACTCCGTAGCGTGGAGAGAGATGGTCGACGAAACCTCGCCCAAAGAGAACCAGTCCACGTTTACGTTGTCGCCCGTAACGAGCAAGCGGATAACGTGCGTTCCCTTGGTCAGCGTCGCATTGCCGCCATTGAATTCCTTATAGACGCTCCAGTCTTCGCCAGTCTGTTCCACCTTGATCGTATCGCCGATAAGGGTCTTGCCGTCGAGCAGCAAGCAGAAGCTAGCGCCATTTTCCATGCCAGTGGAGGCAGAAGCCTTGATTGCATATTCGCCGTCAGCCGGGACATCAACGGTATATTCAAGCCATTCGCCAGCAGCCGTGTAGCCGATAGCCTTACCAGTGCCGCCTGCCACGATATCAACGCCCTCATCGGTACGGAAATCGGCATCGCCCTGGTTTTCGCCTTCGGAATCGCTGTAAGAGTCAACATCGCTACCGCGGCCAGTGCCCGGAATGTCGTAGTTTTCGGCTTCAATCTTGGCCGGAAGCTTGATAGCTTCGCCATCGTACGGCTTCTGCGGTTCGGGAGGCGTAGAACCGCTCCCTTCAAAGCCCCAGGCCTTGATAGCCATCGTAGAATCCCTGCTGCCCTTGAACACGAGGAACACCTGTTCCACGATGCCCTTGAGGCCTTCGACTTCGCACTTGTTCTCGGCGAAGGTATTCTTGTTGCCGGTATTCTTGAGGGCACAGGTGCCGGCGAGCGTGCCCGACGCAGAACCCGTGTGGATTTCAATCTTGTCGCCGTCGGCAGTGCTTGCAGCCTGCACCGTGAAGCCCGTTGCCGCAGTACCGAAGTCAACGCCACTCACGCGAATCCAAGATTCTTTGGAGGAAAGCGGGAGCAACAGGTGTTCAGCGACCTTGCCCAAGCTCCAGTTGGAACGGCTGCGGATGCCCTTCTGCTTGGAACTCGTGAGAGCCGGGTACCAGTCATACGGATCGAAGTTCTCAATCTGCTTCGGGCCATCCTTCGTGAAGGTCAGCGACTTCATGGTACCATCGTCGTTGTAGTAGAATTCGTCGACGCTCACGCTACGGTGGTAAGCCGGGTTCGGATTCGCCTGGCCATCTTCGGCAGGAATCTTTTCGAGGCCGTCGTAACCGTTAGCGATGCGGCGGTCATGGTAGGCAACATACCAGTGGCCCTTGAATTCGGCAATGCCATGGTGGTTGTTGTTGTTCGCGTTGATGTTCTGCCCGTTAATATTCGGGTTACCCATGAAGATGCCCTTGTATTCGTAGGGACCCATCGGGTTGTTCGACATACCGTAGGCAATGCGCAAATCGGCCGTGCTGTAGCTCAGGTAGTACTTGCCCTTGTACTTGTGGATGTACGAGGCTTCCATCGCCTTCGGGCCACCGATCTTCAGATGAGTCTTGGAACTCACATCGAAGCCCTTCATGTCGGAATTGAACTTGTAGATATTGAAGATGTCGTTGTTGTTGTCCCTGGCCGGGCGGGAATCGCTATCGCCACCACCGAAGGTGAAGTAGCCCGTGCCGTCGTCATCAAAGAAAATGCCCGGGTCAAAGCACCAACCGATGCCGTCGCAATCCGCAAGGCCGCCGCCCCAGTTGTTGATGAGCTTCTTGCCGCCCGAAACAGGGTTGCTCCAGGGGCCGGCAATGCTGTCGGCAGCGATGAGGCCCACGCCGCCGCCACCGCCGTCGGGGAACACGATGTAGAGTTTGCCATCCTTGGGATTGACAGCGATATCAGATGCCCAGATATCGCCAATGCCGTCCACCTTGCGAGCATCGTAAATGATGCCGAAGTCGGTCCAGTTTTTCATGTCCTTGGAACGAAAACCGTACAGGGCCTTGATGCTGTAGCCGTTGGCATTCGCCGGAGCCGGATCATCGGAGTCGGTAATCACGTAGAAATACGTATCGTCAGCGGCGGCACCCGGGTCGGCGAGGTAATGGTAGCTAGAAATTGGATTGTCGGCCAAAGCCACCGTGGCCATAAGACCCACGGCAACCAGACCGAATTTTCCCATACCGTTCATTTTCATAAGCACACATCCCTAGTTGAGAAGTAACCTCATTGTAACTTTCAATAAGAAAATTACCTAGGAAAACGCCTTATTTAACGACTCCGGACATACTTTCCATTGATGTTTTATCCATGGAGGGGCTATTTCGCTACCGTGACCAGGAACTTCTTTGAGCCCTGTTCCTGGCGGAGCATGTAGGCGCCCTGCCTGTAACCAGCGTCCTTGAGGGCCTGCGCGGCCGAGTTGCGAGTCAAATTCACCTTCCCGAGCATGGCACCGGTCAGGCTGTACACGCGGTATGTATGCGACGCCCTGTTCTGGAACTTGACTCCGGCAATAGCCGTAATATCACCAACCGGATCAGTATCTTCGGCATCCTTGCCTGCGACAAAGTTGATGTAGTCGATATCCATCCAGTCGCCCGTGACGGTAAACCGGAGGATGTGTTCGCCAGCCGGGAGCGTCACATTCGCCTTGACCTTGTTGTAGTCGTCATAATTGTCTTCGCCGGAACTTGCCTGCGGCACAGCAATCGCATCGGTGATGTTCTCGCCATCGATAGAGAGCTGGAATCCGGAAGTCGCATTGGCGGAAGCGACGGCAGCAAACATGGTGTAGTCGCCCGCTTCCTTCACGTTCACGGTGTATTCGAGCCATTCGCCGGCCTGGTTGTAGCCCACCACGTAGCCCGTCGCCTTCTTGTAGATATCGACACCGGTGCCTTCGCGGTAGCTCTTACCGCCGTTGCTTTCGGCGCCATGGTCATCGGCATCGTTTTCGCTATAGGAATCGACACCCGCACCGCGGCCCGTGCCCGGTTCGTCAAAGTTTTCCATCTCGATCTTGCCGGGGATCGCCCAGGCCGTGCCACCGAACGGCTTCTGCGGTTCGGGAGGCGTGGTGCCGCTGCCTTCGAAGCCCCAAGCCTTCACGTACATGGTAGAATCCTGGCTGCCCTTGAACACCAAGAACAGCTGGTTCACAATACCCTTGAGGCCTTCGACTTCGCACTTGTTCTCGGCATAGGTATTCTTGTTGCCGGTATTCTTGAGCGTGCAGGTACCTGCGAGCGTACCCGTCGCAGAACCCGTGCGGATTTCAATCTTGTTGCCGTCAGCAGCGCTCGATGCCTCGACCGTAAAGCCCGTTGCCGCAGTACCGAAGTCAACTCCACTCACGCGTATCCAGGATTCCTTGCTGGAAAGCGGAATCAAAACGTGCTCGGCCTTCTTGCCCTGCACAAAGTTGGAGCGGCTACGGATGCCCTTCTGCTTAGAACTCGTGAGCGCCGGATACCAGTCGTACGGGTCGAAGTTCTCGATCTGCTTCGGGCCTTCGTTGGTCACCGTGACAGTCTTGATGGTACCATCTGCATTGTAGAACATTTCATCGACAGAGACGCTGCGGTGGTAGCCTTCGTTCGGGTTCGGCTTGCCGTCATCAGCCGGGATGATTTCCAGCCCGTTATGGCCCTTCGCAATACGGCGGTCATGGTACACCACATAGGAATGTCCCTTGAATTCGGCAATACCGTGGTGGTTGTTGTTACCGTTGATGCTCCTGCCGTTCATGCTCGGGTCGCCGAGAATCGTGCCCTTCCAGGTGTACGGTCCCATCACGTTGTTGGACATACCGTAGTCAATGGTAGGCGCACCCTGCTGCCAGCCGGTACTGTACGAGAAATAGTAATTGCTCCCGTGCTTGTGGATGTAAGACGCCTCGAGCATCTTGCGGGTCGGGAGGTTATTCACCTTCACGTGGGAACCGTTACCCACCGGAGCATCCTTTGCGTCATTCAGTTTGACGATATCGAAGTTGTCGGTATTCGGACGGCTATTGCTTTCGCCACCGCCCCACGTGACGTAGGTAGTGCCGTCATCGTCAATAAAGATACCCGGGTCAAAGCACCACGAGACGCCATCGCAACCGATGATGCCGCGGCCGCCCACCAGTTTGTCCTTTCCCTGGCCCACGGCGTTTGTCCACGGGCCGTCAATTGCAGGGGCCTTGATGTAGCCGATACCGCCGCCACCGCCATCGGGGAACACGATGTAGAACGTGCCATTGTGCACGGCGATGCCGGAAGCCCAAATGTCGTTAATGCCGCTCACCTTGCGGGCGTCGTAAATGATGCCGTAGTCGGTCCAGTTCTGCATAT
>JAEEGJ010002376.1_pt1 | contig 101813 bp, 64 predicted proteins | sample 8958761 | NCBI WGS metagenome assembly JAEEGJ01 (sample SAMN16246546, study PRJNA631951) | gut metagenome | biome: gut microbiome; feature: rumen; material: RS-attached | host: Bos | place: Iran: Karaj | collected 2018-10 | reverse complement strand
CGCAACCTCGAACTCACCGTGCGCTATAACTTCAACCCAGCCAAGAGCAAGTATCGCGGACAAGGTGCCGGTAACGATGTCAAGAGCCGCTTCTGATATGGAACTTATTCATCATTACATAGATTTGTGTTGGGCCGTGGTGGGCATTTGTGAAAATGCTCGCCAGCCCCTCTTGTTTCATATCCCAGGCATTGACAAGGACGAGGCCACAGCCGTGGAGTATTACGTCATCGGCTACATGGCCTTTTGGCACATCGCCTTTGTGGATGAGGACTGCCTCGTGCCCTGCAACGACGATGCCCTGCGCAACGATGCCCGCCGCAAAATAGACCGCTACATCGCCAGCCATCCACCAGTCGAGACCTTTCCCCGCTTCTATCTTGTCCTGCTTCGCCAACCCATCGCCCCGATGGAATCTGACGGTATGAGCCGCGTGTATCAGATGTAAAGATGTATAATAGTCCCTGTCAGGCAATTGTCAGACAAATGTCAGGAAGAAAAATCGTTTGTCAGGCATATATGACAGTACCTTTGCACTCAAAAAAACAAAACACATGAGACATCTTATACTATTAAGTCTGCTGACTATAGGAATGATAGTTCAGGCGCAAGAAGTAAAAGACGGTGGGGCACTACAGGAAGTGACCATTCAAAGTTCTAAAATCGTGCAACGGGTGGACGGGCAGACCATCTATCCCACACGTCAGCAGTTGGAGAGTTCCACGAATGGCTACTCGCTGTTGTCGAAACTTACGTTGCCCCATCTGCGAATTGACCCTGTGATGCATACCATTACAGCACTCTCCAATCTCGGCAGCGTGCAAGTACGCATCAACGACATCGTTGCCTCGAAAGAGGACTTGCTCGCGCTCAACATGAAAGCGGTGCAGCATATAGATTACATCGACAATCCTGGAGTCAGATATGGAGAGGGCATTGCCTACGTCGTCAACATCATCGTGAAGAAGCCCGTCAGCGGTTACGGCATCGGGGCTGACCTCACGAATACACTCACAGCTGTGAACGGCGATGAGACAGTCTTTGGAAAATTCAACTCTGGGAAGAGCGAGTTCGGAGTGAACTACTCGCTGGGCTATCAAAATTTCAAGGGGACGGAATATGAAGAACATGCTACATACGAACTAGAGTCAGGGGAGAAACAAAGCATATTGCGCCAGCAATTAGATGGGCAAAACAAAAGTCTCGTTCATAACATCCAACTCACCTATAGCCTGAGTGACTCCAACTATGTGTTCCAGTCGAAACTCTCAGCCCGATGCGACATTCAGCCCGATAGGTTGTGGAGCAAGTTTGAGACCTACGAAGACCATTCCTCGTCCCGTACCTCATCGCCTGTACTCGACCTCTATTTCCATCGTGACTTTAAGCGTCATCAGTCTCTGACGGCCAATGCCGTCGGAACCTATATCCATACTGACAGCCATTCGGAGCATAACGAAGGAGGCGACTATGGCTATGACGTGACGGGCAAAACGTATTCGCTCTGGACGGAAGCCATCTATGAGAACCGTCTGAAACCATTCACGCTGTCCCTGGGTACTCAGTATGGGCAGAAATATATAGATAATGTGTATTCGGGCGATGCCAATGCCGACAATGCGATGCGCTCATCAATGCTTTATTTCTTCGGGCAGTTGAAAGGACGTCTTGGCAAACTTGGCTATATGGGAGGACTGGGTGTGAGTACACGCTACTATCGGCAGGCAGATAATAGTGACCGCTTTCTGCTGTTCCGTCCTAAACTAACTGTTTCCTATCCGCTGACCAAGAACTTGAAGGCGAAATACGACTTTGAGGTGTCGCAGCACGTATCGCAGATTGCCCTCGTCAGCGATGTCTCAATCAAACAGAACGCAATGGAGACGCTGGTGGGTAATCCAGACATCACTCCCAATCGTGTTACCTCACACGATCTCCGTCTGACCTACTCCACCCCAAGAATCATGAGCGAATTGCAAGGCTATTGGCGACTGAACGCCAACTGCAACATGGAGAAATACACCCGCAGGGACAGACATTTCTATCAGACACAAACGAACGATGACAATGAGTGCAGTTTTTTCTTCATCCAGAGTTACAACCGCTGGGAGGCTATACCAGAGCATCTATCCGTCACCCTCTATGGAGGCATTTACCGCTTCTTCAATTTCACGGATGACTATCGCCATACCTATACGGCATTCAACGGTGGTGCAAGCGTAGAAGCCTATCTCGGACGATGGACGCTGACAGCATACGCGGATAATGGCTGGAACTTTATGGAGGGTGAGCATCGGGGACATCAGGCCCCCGCATGGTATCTCACGGCTTCTTATCAGTTGAAGAAGAACATCACCCTTTCCCTCTATGCTCAGCATCCTTTCTGCGCCCGTCCGCTTACCAATCAGACGGAGGTGCTAAGCCGCTATATCCACAAGGAGGTATCTCAGCATAGTCGTGACTTAGGCAATATGCTGACCCTTAACATTACCTGGCATCTCTCTTCTGGCCGCAGATATCGCGACATTCAGCGTACCATGAATCATCGGGATACAGAAACAGGAATCCTACAAAGCAAATGAAAAAGATCATCTTCATATTCATTGCCATCATCCTCATGACTGCTAACATAGACTGGCTCCGCTCGTGCGGCGACTTGAAGTCACCCAAAGAAGTCTTCGGCCAGCAACTTACTTACGCAGATATGTACGAATATAAGAACACGGACTACGGTTACGTTGTGAAGTGAACCTTTAAGTTGTGTCCAACTTTCTGGGTTCACTTCAGTGCCTGTCCCCATGACCTACTCACCAAGTATGCCATTCCCCAGCGTCCGTACACTCTTCGTCTGCGTTTCACACCACTTTAAAATCCTTCACTATTTGCTTCAACCACCTGGAAGTCAGGTGGTTGAGGTGAAGGGTTTAACACCCACCCCAACTGGAGACCCACCGCAACTGGAGACCCACCCCAGCCCTCCCTGCTTAGGGAGGGAGTTATTACTATCGCAAATGGATATCATTCCCGTTTCAGCAATATTAGCTCCCTCCCTAAGCAGGGAGGGCTGGGGTGGGTCTTTTTATTTGTCTTAATCTTTGTGCCTTCGTGTCTTTGTGTTTCATTTAAAAAACATTCTTGTCTTAATCTTTTACTTTCTAAATAATCTAGAAAATTCATTTCATTCGATGATGTTTTGCCTTCCAATCTATCATCAAACGGACTTCAATCTATCATAGAATGAACTTCAATCAATCATCAAACGGATCCCAAAACATCATAGATTGAAGACCAAAACATCATCAAACGGAATACATTCCAGTTATCCAAATGACATAGAATCATGAAGTCTAAATGTATCATTTCCGAGACGTAACTCTATCATTTACGAAGCGTAAGTGGCAAACCTACGAATGCCCCGTCTGCAAGACTCCCTCCCTAAACAGCTCCCTCCCTAAACAGGGAGGGCTGGGGTGGGTCTCCAGTCGGGCTGGGTCTCCTTTTAACCCTTCACCGCAACTCCTTGTCATCAAACAAGTTATATTGTACGGTGAAGTTTTTTTATTTGTTGCAACTCTTTAATGATACTATCTCCACACATTCAGAAATGTATCATCAGTCACTTCTCTGAACATGGGCTTGGCGTCATCCTGATTTTCGTTGGCATCAAGATGCTGCTGGCCATGAATGAGTATATCAACAGCCTGGGCGAACTCGTGGGCCTGAATCTGAACATTCCTCATATAGAAGTGCCAACCCCGGTCAGCCTGGCTGTCATATTCGGTGTACTTGCGCTGTCCATGCTGCTCTCATACTTCGCGACTACTATTTGGACGAAACAGACTGAAAAGTTGGACTAAATAGAAAACCGTTTAATATAAATATACGGCGTAGTCCTTGATGCTTCCGGGAGCGCCTTGCTCTGCGCGGGGGAGATACTCAAGAGCGGTGACGGTCTGCTCGCTGCCCAGGTCGATGACCAGCAGATGGGGCATTGCGGCCGAACGCTCTGTCTGCCAATAGGTACTTTCCTGAAGGTCGAACACTTTGTCGCCCGTGTGATTGCCGTCATCGTTCTCGCTGTCGGCATACTTCGTGGACCATGGCTCACGCGAAAGCCGCTTGCCATCGGTGCCCTGCAGATAGATTTCGGCAATGGCCGCCTGCGGTTTGCCGTCGTGGGTTGATAGACATTGAATGGCCAGATAGCGGCCTTTCTGGGGAGAAGCGAAGCGGATGGTCTGCCAGCCATTGCCACTCGGCAGCTGTCCTTTGGCTGCGGGCGTACTGCTGTTCAGGTCGGGCTTGTCGCCGATGTTGTTGTGCTTGTTGCTCTTTTCCAGTTGCAGTTTGTTGAGTTCGGGCTTGTCTTGTCCCCATACAATGGGGTCTTTCGGGCCCAGAATGTCGAGGACGATGATTTCATTCTTGCCCTTTTTCAGCCAGCAACCAGGCACGTAGAGCGTCTGCTGCGGACCGATGCTCCAGATACGTCCCATGGCATGACCGTTCACCCATACTTGTCCCTTGCCCCATGTCTCGAAGTTCAGGAAGGTGTCGCCCACTTTTTTCAGGGTAAACTCGCCTTTGTAGTAGCCGCCATCACTGAAAATAGTCTCGCGATACTTCATGTCATCATGGCCCTGGCTCATCGCTTTCTTGATGGCATCGTAGTCGTCGCTCATGGTGATGATGCTCCAGTTCTTGAGGTTACAGGTCATTTCATGGCCATCAATCTCAGCCTGCAGGAGCACTTCCTTGGTGATGCCCTTGAAATCCTTGATGGCGCGTCCGAAGTTGATGCGCCCCATGGCTTCCACCAGAATGTTGAGTGCCTGTCCTTTCTTTACGGGCGGCAGCACGATGGATTTCTCATTCTTCACGCGGTCAATCTTTCCGATGTACTTCCCGTCCAGATAAACCAGGGCAAAGTCGTGGCAGTCGTTGAGGGTCAGCACACTCTTCTCCTTGACTTCCGGCAGCGTTGTGGTGTATTCTATCATACCCCATCCGCAGTCCATGTCTTCCATCGTGAGCACATCGCGGCTTTGGCGCTGAGCCGTCTGATAGTCGCTGATGCGCATCACCTTTTCCAAGGAGAACTTCGGAACGGTGATGATTGGGGCGGCAGGCTTGGGAATAGGAGGAAGGACCCCCCTCCGACTCCCCCGAGGGGGAGTGCTTGTGTCGGCGTATTTCTGCATCATCTCGCGGAGTTCGTAGTATTTCGGTGTGGGCTGGCCGTACTCGTTGATGGGGGCGTCGTAGTCGTAGGAAGTCACGTCGGGGGCAAATCCCGGGCTGTTGGCTCCTGCCCAATGGCCGAACGATGTGCCGCCGTGGGTCATATAGAGCGAGAAGGAGATGTTCTTGGAAAGCATTTCGTCCATGCCGTCCACCATGGCCTTGGCGGGACGCGTCTCATGGCGTGCTCCCCATTTGTCGAACCATCCGCTCCAGAACTCCGAGCACATCAGCGGGGCATTGGGGCGCAACTGCTTCAGGCGCTCGAACTGCTTGTCGATGTTGGCACCGGTGCCGAAGTTCATGGTCCATATTAGGTCGTCGAGCCCGTTTTTCGTGAAGTTGGAGGCCCAGTCGCACTGGAAAAAAAGCCCACCCCCGGCCCCTCCCGAGGGGAGGGGAGAGAATGCTTCGCGTACGATGTTGCGGATTTCCGAGATGTAGGCCTTGTCCTCACCATACGAACCGTACTCGTTTTCCACCTGCACCATGATGATGGGGCCGCCGCGCTGGATGGTCAGCGGTGCAAGTTGTTCGCCCACTTTCTGTTCAAAGATTTTCACACGCTCCATGAAATATGGGTCCTGCTCGCGCAAACGGATGTCCTTCTTCTTGAGCAGCCACCATGGCAGTCCGCCCATTTCCCACTCGGCGCAGACGTATGGACCGGGGCGCACGATGACATACATGCCGTTTTTCTGTGCCAGACGGCAGAATTCTGCCACGTCGTTCTGGCCTGTGAAATCGAATTTCCCCTCTGCCTGTTCATGGATGTTCCAGAAAATGTAGATACACACGGCATTCATGCCCAGCGCCTTGCACATCTTGATGCGGTGGTCCCAATAGGGGCGCGGGATGCGCGGATAGTGGATTTCGGCAGCCTTCACCACGAATGGCTTGCCGTCGAGCAGGAAGGTCTTGTCGCCCGTGGTGAAGGTGTGTGTGGATGGTTGGCTGTTCCTGGCCTGAAGGCTCAGTGTGGCCATCAATAAAAGGAATAATATCAGTCTTTTTTTCATGTCGTCAAATGAACAGTTTACCATTTATCTTTTGTCTGTATGGTATCAGCCCAGCGGTGGTCCTTGGGGAAAGGCTGCCCGCCCCATGCCTTCACCTGTGTCCACGGCTCTGCCGCATCCGTCCAGAAGGGATGGTCGGCAGGCAGGCCGAGTGGCATGAAGGCCAGCGTGGTCATATAGAGCGAACCGTTGTTGGTGTACCAGTCGGCCGTCTCGGGCTGGCTGCCGCAGAAGCCGATAGTCAGGTAACCGCCCTCGTTGAAATTCTGCTGCCCGTCGAACATACGGTGCATTACCTTGGTGAGCGCGGCGCGCACCTGTCCGTTATGCAACTCCTTGGGCAGCGTGCCGTACCATGCCATCAGGGCCAGCGGCTGCAGCGCGGCCAGTCGGTAGGGGATGCTGCGCCCGAAGACGGGGAAGGTGCCTTCCGGCGAGATGAACCGCTCCAGGATGATGGCCATCTTCTGGGCGCGGGGCAGTGCCCGGTCGTAATACTTCTTATAGTCAATGCGTGTGTTCATCTTGGCATCCTGCATGGCCTGCAGCGTCTCCAGATACATGGCATGGAACACGTAGCTGCTGTAATAGTCGAAGGCAAACACAGGCCCGTCGGCATACCAGCCGTCGCCCACATACCATTCTTCCACCTTGCGGCAGGCTGTATTCACCCGGAACTCGTCGCAGGCAGCACGCCCGGCGGCCTTGGCAAGGAAGCTCTCGATGACGGAGGAGAAAAGAAACCAGTTGGTGTAGGGCGGGTCTATCGTGCGCATTCTTTGAAACTCCTTGACGTAACGCTGCTTGGTTGTGCTGTCGAGCGGCATCCACAAGGCATCGTAGCCACGGAGGAACGACTCCGCGATATAGGCGGCGTCCACCAGATTCTGGCCTCCTATGCCCCAGCACAGATAGTCGGGACTGTCAGGATCCACTGCATTCTTGTATGACTGCAAGGCCCACTGGCGCAGCTGTCTGCGCTGGCGGCCTTCCGCCGTGTCATCGTCGGGCAGCGACAGCCAGGGCGAGATGCCGGCCATCAATCGACCGAAGGTCTCCATGTAGGCCACTTTGCGGTTTCGGTTGTCGAACGATGGACTGAACTCCATCTGCATGTTCTTCTGCAGTTCTCCCTTGCTCATGTTCTCCAGCACGGGTCGTGCCATCTTATCGGCCAGTTCACACCAATATTCGCGATCGGTCTGTACAGCCTTCTTGGCTTTCTTGGCCCCGGCCGAAAGGGGCAGCATCATGAAAAGGGAAATCAGCATGATGCCTCTCAGCAGTTTCCTTGCGGTCATTGTTTGCATATTCTAAACTCTAAATTCTTAATTCTTTCTCAGGTAGCGTTCATATTCGCAGGCGGCCAGCAGAAAAGCCCCTACGCCAAAGTTGGCCTCACTGTTGGCATCCACGGTCTGTCCGGGAATGGCCCGTTCGCCGATGGGTTGCACATAGCCCACCTTGCCGCTCTTCTGCAGGGCTGTTTCAGTGAGGTATTTCCATGCCCGCTCGATGACCGGAGCAAACTCTTTTCTATCCAGACGTCCGTGATTGACTCCCCACAGCAGTCCGTAGCAGAAGAAAGCCGTTCCGCTGGTCTCGGGGCCCGGTGCGTGATTGGGGTCGAGCATGGAGCGCGTCCAGTAGCCCTGCGGCTGCTGACATTTGGCCACGGCACGGGCCAACAGCGTGAACTTATGCACGAAGAACGGCTGGCGGATGTAGCTCTCGGGCATATCCTGCAGCACCTTGGCCAGACCGGCCAGCACCCATCCGTCGCCTCGCGCCCAGAAGTCTTTCTTGCCGTTGGCTGATTTGTGCTTGGGATAGACATACTTGCCGTCGCGGAAGTAGAATCCCGTTTCCTGGTCGAGCATGATGCTATCGCTGTAGAGCAGGTTCTCGTAGAGCTTGTCAAGGTATTTCTCGTCGCCCGTCAGCCGGTACATCTTGGTCATCACCGGCATCACCATGTAGAGCGCATCAGCCCACCACCAATAGTCGTTAGCCTTGGAGTCGGCCTCATAGCCCATCACCTCCATGGCTCTTTTGATTTTTGACTCATCACCTAACAATACATAAAGGTCGATATACGTCTGGAAACAGATCTGCCAGTCGCCGAAGAGCACATAGTCGTGCCCCTCGCCGTAGCGCTTGTATTTCCACTTGGCGGGATCAGCCTCCGTGGCACCCATCCACTGGTTGTGCTCAGCCCATCGGATGCTGTAGTCGAGCATCTGCTCGTCCTTCAGCAGCTTATAGACTTCCATGTTTCCCGTGTGATAGGCGGCGTTATCCCAGAAAGACCTCACCTCGGCCTTGTTGTTCTGTTGCCAATAGGTGTTTACTCTCCTGACCAATTCTCTCACCTCGTTCGTTTTCCATGTCTTGGCCTGCAGTCCGAATGCGGCGAGCAGGGCGAGCATCAGCAGCATCTTTTTCATACCTCGTAGCGTTTTCGTGAGTTTTTAAGTTTGTTAGTTAAAATAGGGTAGCCTATATATTATAAACTGAACTACAGTCATTTTATTACAATGATGTTGTCCAATCTAGTGATTTCTCTCCTTAATACTATGCTGATTCCAAATATTTTATTATTTTTGTGCCGTAAAAAAACAAACTACGTATGAAAAAGAGTGTTAGGTGTTGGGTGATTGGTGTTGGGTGTTGGCTGATGGCGCTTGGTGCTGCCGGCCAGATGCCTTCGGCGCTGAACAGGAAGGAGTTTGCCAGGCATTGGGTGGTGGAGTCGGAATCGGCTGACTATCGGGTGACGTTCCGGGGCGATACGGCTGACATCGTCTCGCCAAAGGGACTGACGCTCTGGCGAAAGGAGAAGATGAAGGGGCGCGTAACGATAGAATATGATGCCTGTGTGGTGGTGGAGGACGGTAGCAATGAACCCACCAACCGGCTGAGCGACCTGAACTGCTTCTGGATGGCCAGCGACCCGAAATATCCCGACGATATCTTCCGCAGGATGAAGGAGCGCGGCGGCGTGTTCCTGAACAGCTATGCCCTGCAACTCTACTATATGGGCTACGGCGGCAATCATAACTCGACCACGCGCTTCCGACGATACGACGGCAATGAGGCTGCCATCAGCGACGCAGCAAAGCGTCCGGCCATCCTTCGCGAATATACCGACGAGGCGCATCTGCTGAAACCGAACCATTGGTATCACATCAGGCTGACGAGCGACGGTCATCGGGTGGCTTACTATATTGACGGAAAACGGCTGGTGGATTTCCGCGATGTGGAGCCTTACAGAGAGGGATGGTTCGGATTCCGCACCACGCTGTCGCATACGCGCATCACGAATTTCAGCTATCGTTGCGAATCCTTGCTGCAGCAGAAAGCTCCGTTGCATTGGGTGGAAGACTCGTCTCAGGCTCCCCAGGGAGGGAGGGCCGTGCCCGTAACTTTCGGCGTTCCCTTCGATGAAGGGGAAGTGACGGAAGGAACAGTGATGGCGCTTATGGATGCTTCGGGAAAGTCGATGCCTACCGATACCTGGCCTTTGGCTTACTGGCCCGACGGGTCGGTGAAATGGCTTGGGGCGGCGGCGACCCCCATTCGGCTCCCCCGAGGGGGAGAGTTATTTCTTGCGGCTCAGAAAGGGCGAAAGAAAACCTCCCGTGTGGCGGCTCTCCAGATAACAGAAACGGCTTTGGGCCTGCGGGTGACGACCGATTCGCTCTCGGCGTTCATTCCAAAGCAGGGCGCTTACTTGATGGATTCCCTCTTGTTGCAAAACCGAAAGGTGGCTGAACGACTGCGGTTGGTATGCACCACGCAGAGCGAACCCTATACAGAAACCACGCGGCAGGTCAGTTTCTCCGACTACCAGAGCGAGATCCGTTCGGTCATCGTGGAGCGGAAAGGCAATGTGAGCGCTGTGGTAAAGATTGAGGGCGTGCATGTATCTTCTCCCTCCCTCAAAGGGAGGGATGGGGAGGGTCTCCTTCTCCCTTTCGTCGTCCGGCTCTATTTCTATCAGGGCAGTCGCGAGGTGAAGATGGTGCATTCGTTTGTGTTCGATGGCGATCAGAACCGTGACTTTATACGGTCCTTGGGCGTGAAGATGGATGTTCCTCTGCGCGACGAACTTTATAACCGTCATGTGGCATTCTCAACCGGTCAGGGCGGTGTGTGGAGCGAACCCGTGCAACCGCTCGACGGAAGGCGCGAACTGAGATTGCCGCTCCAACAGGCAGACGCAAACCGGCAGCCGCGTCCCGATGAGAGTTTGCCCGAGGATCATCGGGGACAGCTCACCGTTCAACAGCTACAGATGATGGGGCAGCGCGTGCCGCCCTACGAAACGTTCGATAAGAAGAACCAGACGCTGATAGACGAATGGGCTGCGTGGAACACCTACAGGCTGTCGCAACGGTCGTCGGAAGGCTTCACCCTGCGCAAACGGGCCAACGACGATAATCCCTGGATTGGAACTTTCGACGGACGGAGGGCCGACGGCTATGCCTTTGTGGGCGATATGACCGGCGGAATGGGCTTGGCCTTGAAGGATTTCTGGCAGTCGTTCCCGTCGGCAATGGAGATATCGGGCACAAAGGGCGACAAGGCCACGCTGACGGCATGGCTCTGGAGTCCGGATGCTGAACCCATGGACTTGCGCCATTATGACAATGTGGCCCATGGATTGCTCTCCGCCTACGAGGATGTGCAGGAAGGAATGAGCACTCCCACGGGTATTGCCCGCACCTCCACCCTCATGTTGCTGCCTGCCGATGGCTATCACGGAAAACAGGCATTTGCAGAGGATGCACGGCGGATGACGCACGGCGCGCTGCTGTTGCCCACACCTGAATACCTGCATCAGAAACAGGCCTTCGGCATCTGGAGTCTGCCCGACTCATCGAATGTTGAGCGCGCAAGGGTGGAAAAGCAGTTGAATGATTATATCGACTATTACCAGAAACAGATAGAGCAGCACCACTGGTACGGGTTCTGGAACTATGGCGACGTGATGCATACCTACGATGCTGAGCGCCACGAGTGGCGTTACGACGTGGGCGGATTTGCCTGGGACAATACCGAACTGGCCAGCAACATGTGGCTTTGGTACAGTTTCCTGCGCACGGGAAGGGCCGACCTCTGGCAGATGGCTGAGGCCATGACCCGCCATACTGCCGAAGTGGATGTCTATCACTCAGGTCCCAACGCCATGCTGGGCACTCGTCATAACGTGAGCCATTGGGGATGCGGTGCGAAGGAAGCCCGAATCTCGCAGGCAGCATGGAACCGCTTCTATTATTATCTGACCGCCGACGAACGCACGGGCGACCTGATGACCGCCGTGAAAGATGCCGACCAGATGCTCTATACGCTCGATCCCATGCGACTGGCTCAGCCCCGCGGTGAATATCCCTGCACGGCTCCTGCCCGGTTGCGCATCGGGCCAGACTGGCTGGCCTACGCCGGCAACTGGATGACCCAGTGGGAACGCACGCGCGACAACCGCTATCGCGACAAGATCATAGTCGGCATGAAGAGCATTGCAGCATTGCCCCATCAGATGTTTACCGGGCCTTTGGCCTTAGGCTACGATCCTGCCACGGGCGTTATCACCACCGAATGCGACACGTCGTTGCTTTCCACCAATCATCTGATGACCATCATGGGCGGATTTGAAGTGATGAACGAGATGATGCGTATGATTGACGTGCCCGAATGGAATGCTGCATGGCTCGACCATGCAGCCCGCGACAAGAAAATGGCCCTGAAGGTGAGAAACAATCGTTTCCGCATCTCCCGTCTGCTGGCCTATGCCGCCTTCCATCAGCGTAATCAGCAGAAGGCAGACGAAGCATGGCGCGACATGCTGCGCGCCCTGGGTCGTAAGGACGATAAACGCTACGAAAACCGTCAGTTACTACCCCCCGAGGTTCCCATCCCTCAGGATGAGACAGAGATGATCAGCACCAACGGTGTCTCCACCTGGAGCCTTGATGCCATCTACATGCAGGAAGTCTGCCCGATGGGGGACTGAGCTAAGGGGCTACCGAGTCGGTAGCCTCCAGCAGCGAGTCTTCCATGATGATGTCTTCCTCGTTGAACTTGGGCGGGTGATGCTGGCCTGCTGCAACCATGATGATACATAGGAAGCCGATGACCAGTGAGGCTATGATGCCGCAGAGGGTGCCGATGGCATGGCCCCACTGACGGGTGAACAGGGCAAAAAGGAGAAACAAACCCTGGAGAGCGATGAAGAATATGCCCAGAAGGATGAAGAAATAGAAGAAGCCTTCCCAATCGGAGAGGACTGCTACCACGGAGAGGAAGCTGCACGCTAAGGCTCCTGCCGTCGCCAGAAACCACCATTTCACCATTCGTGCGATGGCGCTTCTTTTTTCTTTTTGGGGTTCTTGTTCCATATTTCGTTTAGAGGTTAAATGTTAGAGTTCGAAGTGAAATCGTTGCGGTATTCCTTGGGCGTCTTTCCGTATTTCTGGCGGAAGCATTTCGTGAAGTATCCCGGGTCGCGGAAGCCTACGGCATAGGCTATCTCGGTGAAGTTCATGTCGGTGGTCTCCACATAGTTGAGGGCTTTGGTCAGTCGGATTTCCTTCACCAGATCCACGGGGGCAAAGCCGGTGAGGCTCTTCAGTTTTTTGAAGAAGGGTGAACGTGAGAGGCCCATCTCTTCGGCCAGCGTGTTCACGTTGAAATCCTCGTTCTGCAGGTTCTTCTCGATAATCTGGTGCACATTGCGCACGAATTCCAGGTCTTTCTGAATGAGGTGGGATTCGTAGGGGGGAACCCCTTCCAAACCTCCCCGAGGGGAGGCTTCCTGCTCTCCCCCTCGGGAGAGTTGGTGGGGGGTTATTACCATCTTGCGCTGGAAGATGCGCTGTTCCTCGAGCAACTGATTGATGCGCGCCTGTAGCAGGTCGCTTGAGAACGGTTTGGTGATATAGGCGTTGGCACCGGTCGATATGGCCTGCGTATGGATTTCGTCGCCCTGTTTGGCAGTGAGGATGATGACTGGTATGTGCGAAATGTTAAAGTCTTGGCGGATGCGCTTCAGCAGTTCCATGCCGTCCATCTTCGGCATCATCAGGTCGCTGACAATCAGGTCGGGGTGATACTGATACACTTTCTTCAGTCCTTCTTCGCCGTCGTGAGCCGTGAGCACCGTGTATTTATCCTGCAGTTGGAGACTCAGCATATGACAGAGGTCAATGTTGTCTTCGATGAGGAGGAGGGTGGGTAAGACCTCCTCCAAACCTCCCTGTGGGGAGGCTTTCTGCTCTCCCTCTCGGGGGAGTTGGTGGGGGATCGAGGGTTGGGGTTGGGCTCCCACATATTCCTCTATCTCATCGGCATTGAAATTCTCCTTATCGATTGGGAGTTCGATGATGAAGGCGACACCTTTATCCAAGTTTTCAGCCCAGATATGTCCGTGGTGCATCAGCACGAACTCGCGACTTAGTGACAGCCCAATGCCTGTACCTGTTGATGTGGTGTCGTCGCTGCGGTTTTCAGCCATGGCGAAGCGTTCGAAGATTTCCTCCAGTTTGTTCTCGGGAATGTTGGCTCCGTCATCTTCCACGCGGATAATAACCCCCTCCAAGGCCCCTCCAAACCTCCCCGAAGGGGAGGCTTCCCGAGCCTTATAGGACTCCCCTCCCTTCGGGAGGAGATGGGGGTGGGCTTTTGGTTGGATTTCCATCGACACGGTAATCGTGCCTCCCTCGCGGGTGTATTTGAAGGCGTTGTTGATTAGGTTATTGATGACCACACCAATTTTCTGTCGGTCGCACCATGCCATCACATGCTCATCGGGCAGCAGGAACTCATAGCTGATATCGCGTTCCTGCGCATGGATGCGGTATTCCTGTCGGAAGGTTTCCAACAGTTCGTTAAGGTCGGTAAATGAGACGTGCATCTTCATCTTTCCGTTCTGTACCTTGCGGAAGTCGAGAATCTGGTTTACCAACTGCAGCATCTTCTTGGCATTGTTGTCGATGAGCGACAGATATTCCTTCCCCGAGGGTGACAGCCGTTCGTTTTTCTTGAGTTCCTCAATGGGACTCTTGATGAGGGTGAGCGGCGTGCGCAGTTCGTGGCTGATGTTGGTGAAGAAACGGATCTTCAGTTCCGCCAGGCGGTCGTTCACGTAGGTCTCATTTCGCATCTTGATCATATAGAGCACCAACCGGAAGGCTCCGTAGAGCAGGGCCAGCAGCAGCAGGGTGTAGATGATATAGGCCCACCACGAAGCCCACCAAGGTGGTAGAATCCGGATTTCGAGAATCCGTTCTGCTGCACCATTTCCCAGGGTCTTCACACGGAAAGTGTAGCGCCCTGGCGGCACATTGGCATAAGAGGCCATGCGGTTCAGTCCGTTGGTATGCCACTGGTCTTCGTAACCGTCGAGGATATAGCTGTATGCCACTTGGTTTTGGTCGGTGAAGTTGAGCGAAGCGAACTCGATGGAGAACATGTTCTGGTTATGCTCCAGAACGATTTCCTTGGCATAGCGTACGGACCCGTTATAGATAGCAGGCTGGAACTCGTTGAGCGGGCGGTTCTGTACGTGGAAATCCACGATGTAGATCGGATATTGACGGCTACTCTCGCTCATCACCACCTTGGGGTCGAAAGTCAGGATGCCTTGGCGGCAGGCAATGAAGATGCGTCCGTCCTGCAGGCAGGCAATGGTGTTGTCCTCCACGTTGACCACGGGGAATCCCGCATAGCGGTCGTAATTACGAATGGAGTTTTCTTCGTTTGGCTTCAGGCTGGCCAGTCCGTTTTCGGTGCAGAGCCACAGCTGGTGCTGATGGTCCTCAATGATGCTCGATACGACATCTCCCGATAGCCGTTCGGTAAATGGATAGTTCTTCAGTAGCGGACGGTGGGCCTGCTCGTCGTAGCCCTCCAACAGGTTCATGCCGCCGCCGAACATTCCGAGCCAGATACGTCCCTTGGAGTCTTTATAGAGTGAGAACACATCGTTATCTACCGTTCCGGCATCCTGCTGCTCGCGATAGATTTCGAAATGGATGTCCTGAGGCCTTTGGAACTGGCCTGAGAATGACATCAGTCCGTCGGTGGTTCCCACCCATAAGCGCCCGTTGGCATCTTCGGCGATGGAGCGCACGTTGAGGTAGAGTTCGTATTTGGGGTAGTCCTTAAACTCGTTGTTACGGTTGATAAACCGTGTTTTCCCATTTCGTTGTTCAATGAGATTCAGACCTCCGCCGAAGGTGCATGCCCAGATGCGGTGGCGCGAGTCCTCGAAGATGTAATAAACCCGGTCGTCGTTTAGCGAATAGGAATCGTTGGGATCATGGACGAAATGTTCAAGTGTGGAGTGTAGAGTGTAGAGTGTAGAGTTATGATTACCTTTTACTTTTATTATTCCATTCCCCTTTGTGCAGAACCAAAGATTGCCTTCATGATCCTCCATGATGTGATAGACGTTGCCGATGTTCTGGATGCCTGTCGGCTTCACGGTCTGTGTCTTGGGGTCGATACAGAGCAGCATACCGTTACGGGTGCCTATCCAGAGGTCACCGTTCTTCTGCTGGAAGATAGCGCGTATGCCCTGCGAGTCGCCTGTCTCATGTTCTTGTGAGAGTAGGTCGGGCATGAAAAAGGTGAAATGGGATGGTGTGAAATTCACCTTATAGACCCCGTTTGTGGTTGACGACATCCAGAGTAGTCCTTCGCTGTCAATGTCTAGATCGAAGAAACGGAGGGCATTGACAGCCGAGGTAGAGAACGGACGCAGGTCGGCTACATTCTGCATCAGTTCCGTCTGATGGTCATAACGCCACACTTCACCGTTTTCGTGGAGGAAGAACAGACCGTTTGCCCCAGCATCGCAGACCTTTCTCGAAGCAATCGTTTCGCCTTGTGGAATGGGGAAGCGCTGGAGTATGCCTGTCAGCGGATGCTGGCAGATGAGCGTTTGGGTGACACGGTTGAAGAACCACTGCCGCTGCTGTTTGTCTGTTAGGACCGGAATCTCCTGCGAAGCATAAGGGCTAACCGAACCATTTTCGCTGTCAATCACATAGGCTTCGCCCTCGTCGTTGCCTAGATAGATGTGGTTACCCGTGTGATAGTAATAGGTATAATGCTTATCGGGTTTGATGAGCGACAGGTATTGGTTGCCCTTGGGGCGTGGAACTACGTCCACTTTGAAATCGGTGCCCAACCAGTAGAGATAGCGGTCATTGACGCCGAGGATATTATGCTGCAACTTGAACGTTGCGGGATCGATGGCCAGTGAACCGTCGAAGATGCGCTGAATCTTGATTTTCCCCTCCTTATCCACGTTGGCTTCATAAAGATTCTTGTTGCGGGTGAGCAGTAGCACGTGTCCGTTGGTGGCCTGCTGAATTTTGATGACCAGCATATTTTGGGAAATCTGCTTCAATTCATCGTAGATTTCGTGGAACAGGTCATTTCGCTTGTCATAGAGGTAGAGGCGGTTATCTACATTACGAATCCACAGGTAGCCGTCACCGTCTTCTACCATGGAGATTACTTTTCGGGGGGGGATGTCCGACTCTTGGCGGCTACGGGTCACAAAGGGCGTAAACGTATCACCGTCAAAAGAGCACAGGCCGTACCACGTGCCAAACCAGAGAAAACCGTCCTTGCCTTTCAGCGAGCAATAGACAGTATTGCTGGGCAGCCCTTCTTCCAGCGTGTAGTGCTGTACTATCATACCATTCTGGGCATGGATGGGTAGCCAGCATGCCAGCATGAAAATGAATGACAAGGCAATCTTCTTCATGGCTACAAAGATAATGCAAAATTTCGATTAAGCGAAAAGAAATCTAATATTATTTGGTTTTATTGAATTTGAAAAGACACAAGGTTAGTTGAAGATTTGATTTTTGTGGGATGATTTGTGCATTTTGGTACAAAAAATGGTGACAAATTGTACATTTCTGCGTCTGTAAAATATAGTGAACATCATTTTATACTAACCAAAACAAAATAACATGAACAAATCTTTCAAGACCTATTTGGCTTGTGGTTTGGTAGCATCGTTGTTTGTGCCCGTCACAGCACTGGCCGACACGGCTATTTCCACCAGCATGCCTGCCGAAGTTCAGCAGGCGAAGTCTATCAAAGGTAATGTGGTGGACGAGAATGGAGAACCCCTGATAGGTGTCTCTATTAAAATCGTCGGAGCCAATGTCGGTGGCATCACTGACATTAACGGAAACTTTTCGGTGAGTAATGCCGAAGGTAAGCAACTCCAGTTCTCCTATGCTGGTTACAAAACCCAGACGCTGGCTGCGCGCCCCGATATGAAGGTGGCGATGGAGCCCGACATGCAGGGCCTGGATGAAGTCGTGGTTATCGGTTTCGGTACCGTGAAGAAACGCGACCTGACAGGTTCTGTAGCACAGATTAAGAGTGAAGCTATTCTGCAGACTCCTACGAGTGACGTGGCTACTGCGCTCCAGGGTCGTATCACGGGTCTGGATGTCAGTGGCGATGAGATGCGTATCCGTGGTAACCGTTCTATCAGCGGTAACAACGCACCGCTGGTGATTATCGACGGCGTACAGGGTGGCTCGATGAGTGACCTGAACCCTGATGATATTGAGACCATCGACGTGCTGAAGGATGCTTCCTCAACGGCCATCTATGGTTCGCAGGGTGCAAACGGTGTTATCATCATCACGACCAAGAAGGCTGCTGCCGGAAAACTCTCCGTTTCTTATAACGGCTATGTGACCGGTGCCGCCCGTCTGCAACATCCCGATTACCGTTCGGGTGAAAACTACTACGAGGCACGCCGCATAGCTGCTGCCAATGGCGGCAGCTGGAGCAGCTCTGCTGACGACCTGAACCTCTTCGGCGGCAGTCCTGAGACTTTTGCCGCCTATAAGGCCGGGGCCTGGACCAACTATGAGGACTTGCTGCAGAAGGACGTGACTTGGAGCACCCGTCACACAGTGACACTCTCAGGTGGTAACGAGAAGACCACAGCCCGCTTCAGCGCCAGTTATGCCAACAACGGCAGCAGATGGAAGGAGAGCGGCGGTACAGACCGTTACACGCTGCGTGCAAACATCGACCACAACATCCGCAAGTGGATCAGCGGCGGTGTGAACTTCCAGCTCACTCATAACCGCAGTTACCGCTCTCCTTATGAGGAGGCTTCTACAAGCGGCATGCAGCTTGGTTCTCCTTATGGCTACTATGATTACAATACTCAGCAGTATGTGATCGGTACGGAACTCGTGGAGCGTCCTCTGGATGCCGGTAGCTATGTGAACCCATTGGTCAACAATGACGGTGACGCCCGCTACAAGAGAGAGACCTACGGCACTAACGTGATTGCCAACGGTTATCTGGATATTCATCCTATCGACGGTCTGAGCTTCCGCACGCAGTTAAATGCACATATCACAAACTACTCCAGCGGACAGTTCACTGCCGGCAACTCTGCCAGCCAGCTCTATAACGGTACGATGACCACAACGGCCTCCGAGTCAAAGAACAACAGTCTCTACACGGAGTGGAACAACATTCTGACTTACCGCTTCACCATGCTTCCTGAGGATCATCATCTGGGTCTCACCCTGCTGACTACCTGGAACAAGCGCACTTACGACGAGCTTGTCGCCACTTCTATCGGTCAGACACTGGCCAGCAACTTATGGTGGAACCTCGCCAGCAACGATGGCGGTGCCGGTCACCAGACGCACTCCAGCGCCTACACGCAGGAGCAGAACTTCTCTTATGCCGCCCGTGTCAGCTATGACTGGAAGAGCCGCTACCTCTTCACGGCTTCTGTACGCCGCGACGGTGCTTCCCGTCTGGCAGAAGGCCACAAGTGGGAGACCTTCCCCTCTGCAGCTGTGGCATGGCGTGTTTCTGACGAGCCTTTCATGAAAAGTACCAAGAGCTGGCTCGACGACTTGAAGCTACGTGCTACCTACGGTGTGACCGGTAATGCCGGTATCCCTGTCTATGGTACGGTATCAGGCGTGAAGTTCTACAACACGAAGTTAGGTTTCCAGGATGTGGGCGTAGGCCGTTATGAACTCGGTGTACCCGACGGATCCAACTATATCATCGCCAACAAGGATACGAAGTGGGAGATGTCGTACACCTTCGACCTCGGTTTCGACATGGTGCTGCTGAACAGCCGTCTGAACATCACCTTTGATTGGTATAACACGAAGACCAAGGACCTCATCATGGCCCGTAACCTTCCTACTACTTCTGGTAACGACGGTGCCTTCCAGACCTATACGAACATCGGTGCTACCCGCAACCGCGGTTTCGAGCTCACCGTTAACAGCCGCAATATCATGACGAAGAATTTCCAGTGGAACTCAACGCTGACTTTCTCGGCTAACAAAGAAGAAGTAACGGAACTCTATGGCGGACAGGAAAAGCTGACCATGGGTAACAACACGCCTGAGAACACAACGCTCATGGTGGGACACCCCATTCACTCGTTCCAGGCATTCGACTATCTCGGCATCTGGAAGACCAGTGAGGCCGATGAAGCTGCCAAGCTCTTCACCGATGCCAACAAGACGATTCCTTTCAAGCCAGGTGATATTAAGGTACGCGATATCAGCGGTCCTGACGGTGTGCCCGACGGATGGATTGACCAGAGTACTGACTACACTTATCTGGGCTCTACCTCTCCAAAGTGGTTTGCCGGTTTCAACAACGACTTTGCTTTTAAGGGATTCGACCTGAATATCTACATCTACGCTCGTTGGGGACATTGGGATGACAACCCACTGTCAGGCTTCGATCCTAACACGGGTGGTATCTATACCAATTATGACTATTGGGTGGCCGGCACCAACGAGGATGCTTCGTTCCCCGCCCTGATGAAGGATTTCAAATTTTATGATTACAAGGGCTATACCGCTTACTGGTACTGCGACCACTCATTCATCAAGCTGAAGCGCATCGCTTTAGGCTACACCCTGCCACGCAACGTCGTGAATCGTCTGGGTATCGAGAAACTGCGTGTTTATTGTACGGTGAACAACCCGTTCTATGTTGTGAAGGAAGACTGGATGAAGTATCGTGATCCTGAGGGACAGCAGCGCAGCGTAACTTTCGGTCTGAATGTAAACTTTTAATTGAACAGCCATTATGAAAAGCAAGAAATATATTTTAGGAGCATTGCTCCTTGGCAGTGTCGCCTTCGGGATGACATCTTGCGACCTCGACGAGTATAACCCTTCCAGTGAGGGTGTTGATGCCGTCTTCGCTACAGAGCAGGGCATGGAAGGTCTCGTCAACCAGATGTATTACAACTTCCGCTGGAAATACTACGGACGTGAGGACCCCGTGCTCTACTTTGAGGGTTCCGGTGATACTTGGGCCAACTGCGGTGACAAATATACTTATGGTATGCAGCTGACGCGCTTCGTGGATCTTCAGGGTGACCGCGGACAGGTGAAGGGTGCATGGAACCGTGTGTATGATATCGTGAACCTTGCCAATACCGTTCTCGACTATCTGCCTAATACAAACACCACTGAAGCCGTACGTACTGAATTTGAAGGCGAGGCCCGTTTCCAGCGCTCCTATGCCTACTGGTGGCTTGTGGAGTGGTTTGGTGATATTGAACTCCGCACACACGGAACAGACCAGCCCAAGTTTACTGCTGAGCGCACAGACCGAAAAGTAATCTACGACGAGGTGATTATTCCCGATGCAAAAGCAGCTACCACCATGCTTCCTGTGGAACCTTACAAGGGACATATCGGTCGTGCTACCAAGAAGGCAGCCTATGCCCTCCTGGCTCGTGTGAACCTTGCCCGTGCACAATATGAGGCTGCAGGTTCTGCTGAACAGCGTGCTTTCTATCAGGCTGCCTACGATGCTGCCAAATACGTGATGGACAACATGTCATCACTCGGCATCAAGCTCTACAAGACCTATGATGAGATCTGGATGGCCAAGAACAATAAGTCGAACACGGAGTATCTGTGGGTGACCACTCACTCTTCGAACACTACTTTGAACCCACAATCGGGTAACCCCAACCGTCTACATATGTACTTCACCCCTGGTCTTGAGAACCGCTTCGGTAACGTACGTGCTGCTGACAACTGGGAGTATCCCCGTGAAGGTCGTCTGCTGGCTCCTACCTATTATCTGCTGAACCTCTTCAAGGACTGGGATCTCCGCTATGACGTGGACTTCCAAGAAGAGTTCCCCCTCAGCGCCGCCTCTTTCACATGGGATGAGACACAGGCTGTGACCAACTATATGGGTTCTCCTACACTCGTTGGCAAGACACTGAAGAAGGGCGACCTGGCTCTCATCATCACACGTCGCAGTGTGAGCGAGGCTGAAGAAGAGGAGTATGCACAGAAGGGTGTCTGCGTGGTGGATGTGGATAAGATCTACGACACGCGTCCTGGTAAGATTACCAATATGGGTGGTGCCCGCTTCCGCGACATGGATAACGACATTGCCGGCTATCCTTCATCCTCATGGGTTTACAACTCATTCCCACGCTTCCGCAAATACCGCATCTGGGACCGTGATCCTAATGGTACATTCCTGCTCACAGCAGCTAATGCACAGGTAGGTTTTGCCGATGTGCCTATCATGCGCTATGCTGAGATGCCGCTTATCGCTGCTGAGTGCCAGATTGGTTTGGGCAATGCACAAGCAGCCGCTGACATCATCAACGACGAGAACAAGGGTATCCGCACTTCACGTATCTTGAAGCCCGGACATGACGCCAGTGAGATGAAAGTGAAGGCCAGCGACATGACCATCGACTGGATTCTTGATGAGCGTGCCCGCGAACTTTGTGGTGAGTGGCTGCGCTGGTTCGACCTGAAGCGTACCCATAAGTTGGTGGAATATCTCAAGGGACACAATCCCGCCATGCGTGGCGACGATCCTGTAGATGAGCACAACTACCTGTGGCCCATCCCGACAGACTTCCTTGATAAGATTGAGAACGGCGTAGAATTTGGCCAGAATCCTGGCTACAACCCCTACACCAAGTAATAATAATTGAGCCCGCCAATCGGCGGGCTCAATTATTATATAATCGGCTATATATTAGCTTCCTCCCAGACCTTCGTCTGCGAGCAGTTGATGCTCTGCTGTAGTGAGCCTACGCGCAGCAGGAACTCACCCTCTTCCAGCGTCCAGCGTCCGTCGGCACCTACGAAAGCCATGCTCTTGGCCGGAAGCCGGAAGGTGACGGTCTCGGTCTGACCGGGCTGCAGCTCCACCTTGGTGAAGTCGCGCAGACGTTTGTTGTCGGGAACAATCGATGCCATGAGGTCGCTCGTGTAGAGCAGCACGGCATCCTTGCCTACGCGGCTGCCGGTATTCTTCACGTCAACCTTTACCACTAGTTCGTCGTCGGCAGTGAACGAGGTTTTATCTACCCGCAGGTTGCTGTATTCGAAGGTGGTGTAGCTCAGTCCGTAGCCGAAGGGCCACATCAGACTCACCTTTGCATCGTAGTTGTAGGCTCCGGCCATCGTGCCTACCTCTTCGCTCACCTTATAGTCGTAGGTGTTCAGCGAGTTGATTTCTCGCGGATAGGTGTAGGGCATCTTGGCCGAGAAGTTGGCATCGCCTGCCAGCAGGTTGGCCAGCGCATCGGCACCGTAGTTGCCGGGAATCAGGATGTTCACCACGGCCTTGGCCAGCGGTTCAATGTCGGTGATGAGACGTGGACGGCCCTCGTTGAGTACCAGAATGATGGGCTTGCCCGTCTTGGCGAGTTGCTTCACCAGATTGCGCTGGTTCTCTGAGAGCCACAGGTCGGTCAGGTTGCCGGGCGTTTCAGTATAGGAATTCTCACCGATGCAGGCAATGATGACATCGGCCTTGGCAGCAGCACTGACGGCCTTGTCTATCTGTGGCTGGTTCTCCTCATGGTAGGCACCGTCTTCCTTATAGGTGACACCCTGTTCGAGGATAATGTTTTCCTTACCATATTTGTTACAGAGGGCTTCGTAGATGGTGTTGTACTTCTCGGCCAGGTCTTCAGCGTTGGAGCCTTGCCAGGTGTAGCTCCATCCACCGTGCAGACAGCGCATCTGGTTGGCATTAGGACCTGTGAGCAGAATCTTCTTTTCTTTGGCCAGCGGCAGGATGTTGTCCTGATTCTTCAGCAGCACCTCCGACTCCTCGGCGGCCAGCAGGGCCTTCTTGGCAAACTCATCCGAACCGAACTTCTCGTAGCCTTTTCCGCCAGTATTAGGCAGGTCGAACAGATTCAGGCGATACTTCACGCGCAGGATGCGGCGCACGGCATCGTCGATGCGCTCCATGCTGACCTTGCCCTCCTGCACCAGTTCTTTAAGTAGGATACAAAACTCCACGCTGTAAGGATCCATCGACATGTCGATACCGGCATTGATGGCAATGCGAATGGCGTCTTTCTTGTCTTTTGCCACATGCTCGCGCGAGTACAGATTATTAATATCGGCCCAGTCGGTCACGAGCATGCCGTCCCATTGCAGGTCTTCCTTCAGCCATTTCGTCAGGTACTCGTAGCTGGCATGTACAGGCACACCGTTGATGGAAGCCGAATTGACCATCATGGTCAGTGTGCCGGCCAGGGCTGCAGCCTTGAACGGTTCGAAGTATTTCTCGCGCAGCATCTGGGGCGAAACGTAGGCCGGTGTGCGGTCTTTGCCGCTCCAGGGAGCGCCGTAGGCAAAATAGTGCTTCGTGCTGGTGCCCACGTTGTAGGGCCCCAGGTGGTTGGGATCGTCGCCCTGATAGCCCTTGATTTCGGCCTCCACCATGCGCGCGTTGACGATGGCATCCTCGCCGAAACTCTCCCAGATGCGGCCCCATCGCGGATCGCGTCCCAAGTCGACCACGGGATTATACACCCACGGACAGTTTCCGGCGCGGCTCTCGTAGGCCGTGACTTCAGCACCCGTGCGGGCCAGTTCCGTATTGAACGTGGCGGCAATGTTGATAGGCTGGGGGAAGAGCGTGCCGCCCTGCGTGTAAGTCACGCCGTGGTTATGGTCCAGTCCGTAGATGTCGGGGATACCGATATATTTCATTGACTTCTTCTGAATCAGTCCAATCCACTTCTGCCACTGTTCCACGGTGGCAGCCCTCGTGCCGGGAGCGTTCAGGATAGAGCCTACTTTCCATTTCGAAATCAGCGTGTCGAGCATCTGCTCGTTCAGTTTCCACACGCGCTTCGTGTCGCCCTGGTAGATGTCGACGGGATAGTTGCCCAACCGGTCAATGATCTGCTGGTCGGTCTTCTTGAGCAGCGCCTCTATCTCCTTGGGTGGCGCACCATACTGCTGGAGCACCGAGCGCACCTTCTCGCGGTCCACCTTGGCGTTTTCCATCGTCATCTTACCCATCACGTCGAGGTTCAGTTCCAGCATCTGTCCGATTTTCTCGTCGAGCGTCATCTTTGAGAGCGTCTTCTCAATCTTAGCCTCCAGCGCAGCATCGCGCGGAATGGCCGGTTTGCTGTACGATTGGCCGTTCGCCGCCACGGCAGCAAAAGCCACAGTCATAGATAAAAGGATTCTTTTCATATAAAGTTATATTTTTAGGTTTTTAATATAAGTCGGTCGATAAATCGGCCACAAATATACGACAAAATGAGCGAACATCCAAAAATATTTCCATTCTCTTCCATAAATCCCTCCTTTTATGGGGGTATATTTCCCACTTGGAAATTATTAATAACGAGGGACTGTTGATAGACATTATACATTCACCACAGAAGCACGGAGTTAAAGTTTATGTTAGTGTTAACGTTATCCTTATCGTTAACAACCGTGTCTCTGTGGTGAATGAATAAAAGCTGCTTTTATTGTATGCCGAAGTCTTTCTGCTGCTGTTCCACTTCCTGGAGGGTGCGGCGCTTTTCTTCCTCGGACATGGGAGCCCAACCTTGATTCTCCTGAGGGGAGGGGTTCTTCAAATTCCCATTCTTTCGGGAGGGGTCGGGCTTTTCTTTGTAGCACGTCTTGCCCTCATAGGGGATGCTCTCTATGGTGAGGGTATCGGGGGCGGGGGCGTAGGTGGCAGGCCATTGCGAACGGGCGGTGATGGTGATCTTTCCTGCGCGGTTGGTGCTCTGCACGAGGATGGGCGCTGAGCCCCATTCTACGGCACGCGGATTGGCGGCGATGCTCTCGTCGCCAATGATGTGGCCTTCGCCCTCGACGGTGAACGCAATCTGGTCTTTGGCCAGACGGCGCACGTTGCCGTTATCGTCGGTAATCTCGGCCACGACCACGATGAAGTCGGAGCCATCGGCCACGAGCTTCTTGCCCATCTCGTCGGCATAGAGGCGAATCTTAGTGGAGCGGCGCGAAGGCATCTTTTTCTCCGTGACTACCACCTTGCCGTCGACGATGCCTTCGGCCAGCAGCGATACGTGTTGCCAGTCGCGCTTTTTATAACTGTATTCGCGTGCTTCCCAGAAGTCCCAGAAGTGGGGGAATACCACGGGCGCATTGGGCAGCCCGTTGGGGTCGTGCACTACGGGGAGCGTCATCTGTCGGTCACCTTCGAGGAAGGAGAGGCGCACGCTGTCGCAATTGGAGAACACCACCACGTCTTCATCGGAGAAAGGTGTCATTTCGTGGGCGATAAAGATGCTGGGTGTTGGGTGTTGGGTGTTGGGTGTTTGTGATTTGTCAGGTACTATCTGACTCCTGAACATTTCGAAGGCATATTTCTTCTGGCGGAAAGCATCGTAGATGCCGCCGAAATAGGGATCGGGATGATAGCCACGCTGATGGTCGAAGGGATGCCATTGGCAACCGCCGATGAACTGCCGCTGGCCGTGGCGCATCGTGCCGTAGGTGTCGGCCAACGAGAGGGCTGCCGTGAGCATGGGCTTTTCGCCCCATCCGCGGGCTGCACGGTTCAGACAGTTGTGGGCGTACCAGTCATCCACCATTTCGCCGAACTCGCGGGTGAAGATACATTTGTTGGGGAGCGGCTCAGTCTGTGGCTTGACGGTAACGGTGGGTTGCTGCGAACCTTTGGTTGCCACGGGGCCGGTCACGTCGTCGGGCCATCCGTAGAGCACGTCGTAGTTGTCTTTCACACCTGCAGAATTCATATCAGCAGCAGCCACGGGGCGTCCGGGGTAGGGGAACTCGTCGCGCGTAATCTGCAAGGCTTTCAGGGCGAAGTCCTCGGGATAGCGTGTCTCGTTAAGGATAGGCTCCCACATCAGCACGGAAGGATGGTTGCGGTCGCGGCGGATAATCTGGCGGGTATTCTCGTGAACCAGTTCTGCCCAATAGGCATCTTTGTTCCAGTATTGCCAGCCGGGAGTGGGCACAATGATGAAGATGCCCAGTTCGTCGAGCGCATCCATGAACGACGGATCCTGCGGATAGTGGGCTGCGCGGATGATGTTCATGCCGGCATCCTTCAGTCGGCGGGCATCGCGCCATTGCTGGCTGTTGGGCATGGCATTACCCACGAGGGCAAAATCCTGGTGGCGGTTTCCGCCAATCAACTGTCCGTAGGGCTTGCCGTTGAGCCAGAAACCGTCCTTGCCGCGGAACTCCGCCTTGCGGATTCCCATGCGGATGAGGCCGCCGTCACGCTCCCCTTTCTTCCCCCCTTGGGTGGAAACTGTTATTTCCACATTATATAGGTATGGGTCTTCGGGGCTCCACAGGTGTGGGTTCTTGAGTGTGGTGTTCAGAATGGCAGTTTTGTCCTCACCGTTCTTGAGTGAAAGTTTCTGTTTTATTGTCTTAACGAGCTTGCCTTCAGCCGTCTTAATTTTAGCCACCACTTCTGTAGTAATAGCTCCCTCCCTAAACAGGGAGGGCTGGGGTGGGTCTCTTTTTACATTCACATTAATAAACACCTCGGCACTCTTCTCCGAGATTTTGTCGTAGTGCAGGAAGATGCCGCCACCGGCCACCTGGTTCATTTCGTTGGCATCAGTGATATGAACGGGAGAGGTGCCGATGAGCCATACATCGCGGTACATACCCCCATGATAGGCAAAGTCGAGCTGTGTCTGTTTCTTTCCCGGTGGGTAACTTTTGTCATCGCTGTTGTCGGCTTTTACGGCAATCAGACAGGTGTCACCAGCCTGGAAGTTCAGGTCGCTGAGGTCGTTGCCTGTGAGATGAACGGTGATGGGGAGGTAGCCACCGAGATGTTTCTGTACGAGGATACCATTGACATACACCTCCTGCTTTCCCATGATGGCTTCGAAATAGACCGTTATGTTCTTGCCCTTCATGTCGGCGGGCACGGTGAAATGCTTCCGATACCATACTACGCCCTGATAGTTGCGGCAACCGCTGGCTTCGCTGGGTACAAGCATGGCCGTATGAGGCGCACAGACCACTTCCCATTCCTTGTCGTTGAATGATTTGGCTTCGGCTCCCTGCACGTCGCCGCGGTGGAAGCGCCATCCTTGATTGAAATTATAGATAACGCGCCCGCTGCCTTCCAGAGGAAACAGACCGGCTACGGAATTGGCTGCAAATGCAGACAAAGAAGAAAACAAAAGAAAGAACAAGAGGCTCAATCCCCTACAGACCCTCCCCCGGCCCCTCCCTAAATGGAGGGGGGAAGATACTTTTGGCATATTTTGTTGTTTCATATATAATAATTTTAATTTTTTATTTCAGTTAAAAGTAATTGCTCCCTCCCTAAGCAGGGAGGGCTGGGGTGGGTCTTGGTCTTTAGGGAATGACCTCTACATGTTTAACCCTTTCCCTTCTCCAAGTATAAACCACATGGATGTGGCCGTCTTTAGTCTGGATAATCGATGGGTAGCTATACTGGCTGATGGGCGAATCCTCTAAGGTCATCCAGTGCTCCCAATGGATGCCGTCTTTCGACTTGAGCAGGGCCAGCGGGGTGCGTGCACCTTTCTCTTTGTCGGGTTCAATGGGCCAGTGGTTGCAGATCATCGCAAACGACCCGTCTTGTAGAGTAACGGCATCCAGGCCTGAATTATTGTTTGGCGTATCAATCAATTGGAGTTTGCTCCAGGTTTCTCCGTTGTCGCTGCTGTAGGTGATACCGACGTGGCGGCTACGGGTGCGGCAGACTGCCTGCAGACGGCCATCGGGCAGGAAGATGATGGAGGGCTGTATGGCTTTCACGCCTTCGTCGGCTTCCACGAAGGGTGAGCGTTTCCACGTCTTGCCCATATCGTCGGAGTATTCGAAGTAGAGTTTCCAGCCGTCCCGTTCATCACTCGTGGGAGCAATCAGGCGGCCTTTCGAAAGAACGGGCTTGTTCTTGACGGGTCCATAGATGCCGTCGGGCAGCGGTTCACGCTGGCTCCAAGTCTTGCCTCCGTCCTTCGAACGGCATACCCATCCTTTCCAACCGGCCACATTTGGACCAATCTTGAAATAGAGCTGCAGTTCACCTCTGGGTACTTGATAGAGTACGGGATTCCAGCAAGCCTCGCGGTAGTTGTTGCCGATGGCTGCTTCACCGCGGTTGGTCTTCCATGAAGCCCACTCGGGAATCGGCATGAACTTACCCTTGAAAGCCGGTTTCTGGGGAGTTACCACCTGACTGACCTTACCTTCGGGGTTCGGTTTGAGAGGTTTCAGTTCCACGCCGTCGGCCACCATCTGCGGGGCCGTCCACGTCTTGCTGCCTTTGGGCTTGCGGCTCACCCAGATACTTACATCGGGGTTGCGTTCTTTGGTGCCGCCGAAATAGGTGGCCACGAGGTCGCCTTTCGTAGTTTCCACGATGGAAGCGGAATGGCACTGGGGGAAGTCGGCTTCCTCGTAGAGCCATTCGTCGGCGAGGATTTTTCCGGCAGTGGGGCCGCCGGACACCTGACGACCTTTAGCATTCATCATGGCGATGCGGTCGGGTGCTGACTCGTTGAGGTCGTAGCTGCCGGAACCGAGGGTTTTCTTGGTGCTGTCGGGGAGATAGAGAGTTGCTTCGGTGTTGGCCGGAATCTCTACATGCCAGAGTAGCCGGCCCTGTTCTTTCTTCCACTGGCTGACAATCGTGCCATAGATACTTTGGTAGGAAGCACGGATGTTGTTCATTTCAGGAACGGAAAAATCGGGCTTCAGAGTGATATGACGGAAACCGTCGGTGCTCTGAATACCGGCCACATCCTCATAGAGCCATGAAATGAGGTCGCCCAGAAGCATCACGTGGTTGCCGGAGTTCATTCTCGGCGAGGCAGTGTCGCCGTTCCAGAGTTCCCAGATGGTGGTGGCACCCTTCTCGGCCATATAGCCCCACGAGGGGTAACTCTTGTTGGTGGCCAGATGCCAGGCCACGTCTGAGCGTCCCATGTCGGTCAGTCCGTGCATCAGCCAACTGATGCCGATGACGCCGCAGGACACATGTCCGCCGTTGCCGCTGATGATGTTCTTGATGATATTCTTCTCCACCTCCTGCTTCACGTAGTCATCGTCAATCATTCCGAAAGTGAGCGGCAGCAGGTTGGCCGTCACGGTGTTGTTGCCGTAGAAGGTGCTGTCGGGATAGAGGATATGTCCGGGCACGGTAGTCGTTCCGCGCTTCACGGTCAGGAACTTCTTGTTGAAGGCCTCTTTGGTCAGTGCGGCTTCGTCAGTGAATTGCTGGGCATCAGCGGTGAGTCCCTGCATTCGCGCAAAGTCAGCCATCATCCGGTTGATTCTGTAATAGTAGGCCGTGGCGATAAGCGTTCCGTCGGTAACGCGGGCTGGGTCTTCACTATGGATGAGTTCTTCCTTTTCGGGCGGCACACACCAGTCACCGTATTTGTCGCGGGGCATCAGTCCGTCCTGTTGGTATTGGTATTTCAGATGTTCAAGCCAGCGTTTCACGTCGGGGTAGAACTTGCGCATGGGCTGCTCGTCGCCATACTGGCGAATCATCATGTCGAGGGCCATCGGCAGGGCAGCAGGCCATGTTACATTGTCGGAATAGTAGTTCCAGAACGCGGGAGCCACATCAGGGATGCATCCGTCCTCGCGCTGTGCCTCGGTGATGTCGCGTGCCCATTTGGCGTAGAGTGTGTTGTTGTCGAAGAGGAATGCCTCGCCATAGCAGCCACGGGTGCGGTCGCCGAGCCAGGGCTGGCGTTCGTCGCGCTGTGGACAGTCAACGGGCAGTCCTTTATAGTTGGCCAGCACACCCCAGTAAGCATTGTGGAACACCTTCTGAAGAATGGTGTCGGTGGTCTCGAAGGTGCCTGTGGAAGGGATGGCATCGGAAACTACTTCAGCGATGAAATCACCGGGTAAGGGACGGGACCTTAGGCCTCTGATTTCTGCGTAGCGGCCTCCGTGATAGACGAAGGTGGGATGCCACCAGGTGTTGTTCTCTTTGCCGTTGGCGATGTATTGGTCGGTACTGAAGGCATGGCGGAAATTCTCGCGCCAGAGATTACCATCGGCATCCAGTTTTTCGGCATAGCGGATGGTGATGGTGTCGCCGTCTTTGGTTCCGTTGAGGCGGAGGCTGAGCCATCCGGCAAAGTTCTGCCCGAAATCCACGATAACGGATGTTGGGTGTTGGGTGTTGGGTGTTGGGTGTTGGGTGATAGTTTTTGGCTGAAGTGGTTTCACCACTTTCATGTTGGGACTCATCGCTCCGCGCAGGGTGCCCAGGGGAATGGCCACGCGTTCAGCTTTCTCCCATCGGGAGTCGTCGAAGCCCGGCTTCGTCCAGTCAGCGAGTGCCTTGGTGGCATCGTAGATTTCACCGTCGTACTCATTGTTTGAGCGGATGGCACCGTCGGCATTAATCTTCCATTTATCAGAAGAAGAGATCACTTTGCGTGTGCCGTCGGTGTATTCGATGATGAGGTTCAGGCGCAGTTTGGGATATCCGAAGTTGGCTATCTTGTAGGGCTTCTTCTTCTGCTGCATGGTGTAGTAGTGGCCGTTGCCGAGCACAACGGAAAGACATACCGCCTTCCCCCCATCGGGGGATAAGAGGGAGGTCACATCGTAAGCATTGTAGAGCACGGTTTTACGGTAGTCGGTGGGGGCGGGAGCGAGTACGTCATCACCCACTTTCTGCCCATTGATGAATGCCTCATACATGCCCAGTCCGCTCACGTAGAGTGTGGCCTGGCGGATAGGTTCCTTGCCGGTTTCAAATTCGGTGCGCAGGTAGCGGGCTGAGAGTTGTGAGTGTTCCACTTCCTTGTCCCAGGCATTGGCATGATCCATGCCTATCCACTGCCCCTGCCAGTCGGACTCGTTGAGCAGTCCCACATTGAACATCGCCACGTTGCTCCATTCCGATTTCCCTTTGTTGGTCTCAACGCTGATGCGCCAGTAGCCACGGGTGTTGCTCCGAAGCTGTCGGCCTTCATAGCGGACCCACTGCGACTGGCTGCTCTTCACGTTGGCATCCCAGAGGTCGCCCTCGCAGCGTTCAGCCTTTTCGGGCGTGGAAGCCACGATGATATGATAGGCCGTCTGCATCACGCCTTGTGCATCGGCGACGATTTGCCACCCAAAACGCGGCGTCGGTGTGTCGAGGCTCATCGGCGATTCCAGTCGTTCGGTGCGCAGGTTGGTCACCGTGACTTTGGCTTCTAGATGGACTAGAAATACTAGAATTACTAGAAAAACTAGGGATATTCTCTTCATTATTCTTTCGGGGCTAGGGCGGTGGCAGTCTTATCGAGATAATTTTTCTGGGCATCCACGGCGATGAATACGCGGTCGGAGCCACGGAGGTAGGCGCCGTCGTTGGCAAACTCCGTTACCTTGGAATCGTATTCGCCGAGGTATTTCAGACTGCCGTCCGACGGGTTCATCACCCATACGTTCTTCTTCTGTCCGCTAATCTTGGTCAGGTCGAGCTGCATGGGTTTCCCGCTGTAGTTGTAAACGAGCAGATAGTCGTTGCCACGGGTGGCAATATTACGGTCGTAGCGTTCACCGTTTTGTCCGGCAATGACGCTCTGGTCGGCAATACGCTCTTCGAAGGGGAAGGCGAGAATGAGCCATTTCAGGTATTTCATCTGGCCGTAGCCAGGGTCTTTCATGGCATCCCACCAAGGCTTTTCGGCTCCGAAGGAACCCAGCAGTCCAGGCTTCATGAACTGCATGATGCTGTTGTGTCCGTAGGTATGGCCGAAACAGCCGGCAAATACTGCCCAGTAGGCATAGCGGCGCACGTCGTAGTCCATCCATCGGGGTGCCGAGAAATCATGAAGTCCCTGCGGGATATCCTCGTAGGAAGGCTCGCCGTCGATGACGGGTTTCACCTCGTTGCCTTCCCAGGTAAGGTCCACATAGCGCCAGTTGTCTTCCTCGGTATTGTCCTTGATGGTGTAGTCGCCGTCGCCATTGCGCTGTCCGTAACGGCGGTGTCCGCTCTGGAACATGTGGAAATCCATCCACTCACGGTCGGCAAACCAGCGGGCAGAGGTGGTTCGTCCACGGGGATGGAAGGTCATCACGTGGTTGGGATCAGCCTTGCGGATAGCCCGTGCCAGTGCATCCCATGAGGCCGTACCCTTGTCGCCGAGAATATCGCCGCCAATCATCCAGATGATGTTGGGCTTGTTCTTGTAGCGTTCGCCGAGGAACTTGCCATATTTCGTGGCCTTTTCGGGTGTCATCTTACTGATTTGCGAACCCCAGATGCAGTCCATGGCGATATAGATGCCCTGCGAAGCGGCGAAGTCCACGATATAGTCGAGATGCTCCCAGTAGCCGTATTGGTCTTTGCGGGAGAATTTCTGCATGTCGAAACTCTCGTCGTTGGCCTGCATGCCATAGATGTTGAAGGTGGGAATGGCGTTCAGAACCTGTATCTGTTCCACGTTATAGCCAGCCTCGTGCTCCTTGGTGAGATAGTATTCCACCTCGTCGCGGGTGAGGCGTTCGGGCAGCAGCCATGAGGTATTGCCCAGCCAGAAGAAGGGTGTGCCGTCGGCATAGACGAGATAACGGTGATTGTCACTGACCTTGAGGCGGCCGTTGTCCCAGGGTTGGGCGGCTTGGGTTGCTGTGATACAGCAACATGCTAGACAAAGGGTGAGGATGTACTTTTTCATATCTTTTGTTTTTATTTGGCGTTAAGGGTGATGGTCTGACCTTTCTTGGTCTTGATGGTATAGAGGTAATAGTTGCCTGCTTTCTTTCCGCTTCGTTTCAGCGGTGTAGCGGTGCGGATGGTCAGTTTGCCGCCGTTCAGACTCTTGACGACAGCCTTCTGCAGACGATTGCCGCTCCAGTTCATGCTGACCTCAAAACCGCCACGGGCTCGGAGTCCGCTGATGCTGCCATCTTTCCACACGTCTGGCAGGGCAGGCAGCAGGTGGAGAATGAATGATCCGTCGTTGTCGGTCTCATGGCTCTGCAGCAGCATCTCGGCAATACCTGCAGTACATCCGAAATTTCCGTCAATCTGGAAAGGCGGATGTGCGTCAAACATATTGGGATAGGTGCCGCCGTGCTGTTTTGTGGTGCCGAAGATCAGGAAGGTGTCGGCCGTCAGCGTCAGCTGGTCCTGAATCAGTTTATAGGCATGGTTGCCATCGAAGAACCGCGCCCAGGAACATACTTTCCATCCCATTGACCAGCCCGTGGACACATCACCGCGATGCTGGAGCGACACTTTGGCTGCCTCGAAGAGTTCGGGCGTGCGCGAAGCCGTAATCTGATTGGAGGGATAGAGTCCGTAGAGATGAGAGAAATGGCGATGGTCGTCCTTGGGATCATCCACATCGTCGAGCCATTCCTGCAACTGTCCCCAGCTGCCCACCTTCATGGGCGGCAACTGCGGCAACTGCTCCCGGATGGTCTGCAGCAGTGGATTGCTGTCACCGAGCACCTTGGCTGCCTGCAACACCTCGGTGAAGAGTTCGGTCACAATCTGGTTGTCCATCGTCACACCGGCATCGAGCGGCGACTTGCGCCCCTTGCCGCCATGTTCGGGAGACTCTCCCGGGCAGATGACGAGATAACCCAACCGCGGGTGCTTCACCAAGGTCTGCGTATAGAAACGGGCAGCTTCGAGCATGATGGGATAGGCCTCACGCAGGAATTCCTTGTCGCCCGAGTATAGATAATGTTCCCACAGATGGCGGCAGATCCAGCCGCTGCCCGTTGACCACAGACCGCTGGTGGAACGGTCAACGGGTCCGGTGATGCGCCATTGGTCGGTGTTGTGATGCAATACCCAACCGTCGGCGCCATACATGTCCTTGGCCGTCTGACGGCCTGTCTCGCTGATTTCACGAATCAGACGGAACAGCGGCCCGTTCATCTCCGTCAGGTTGCACACTTCCGATGGCCAGTAGTTCATCTCCAGATTGATGTTCGTGGTGTATTTCGAATCCCATGAGGGCAACATCTTCTCGTTCCAGATGCCTTGCAGGTTGGCGGGATTGATGTTGTCGGGCTGCGACGAGCAGATGAGCAGGTAGCGGCCAAACTGGAAATAGGTAGCCACAAGGTGATTGTCGGGCATCCCTTTTTGCTTGGTGGCAGCAAACTGTTCGATGCGCTTGCTGGTGGGCATGCCGGCATATTGGTCTTTGCCAAGGTCGATACGCACACGGTCGTAATACCGATGATACAATTCCTCGTGCTGTTTCTTCAGTTGTTCATAGCCCTTTCCGGTGGCATCGTGCAGGCGCTGGCGCGACTGCGCTTCCTCATCGCCTGTGATATCCTTGTAGTTGACCACATTGGTGCCCACGGTGACATAGAGAGTAGCCTCGTCGGCAGCCTTCACGGAGAGCTGGCCGTCAGCCTGGCTGGATTGTCCGCCCTTCGTCTGTACCGTCATGCGTCCCTGGAAGCGAACCTTTCCCTTCAGGTTCTCATGCTTGGCAGTGACACCCGTCAGCGTGGCTTCCTTTCCTTCGCCGCCAACGAGCACATCCGCATGGGGTGTATTGAAAGAAGCCGTGAATGAAATCATGCCCGGACGGGAGGCCGTCAGGTGGATGGTAATCACCTTGCTGCCCAGCGGGGCAAGCATTTCGCGCTCATACTGCACGCCGTCAACGGTATAACGCACCACCGAACGCGCATTGTCGAGGTCGAGCAGACGCTCATAGCCTGTATAGTCGGCATGGCCGGGCATGGCAATCCACAGGTCGCCGAAGGGCTGATAGGGCATGCCGCAGTTCTGACCGGCACCCAGCGGCATCACCTTCTCGTTGGCCAGCAGTTCGGCTTCCTTGTATTTCCCTTCGAAAATCAGCTGCCTGACCTTTGGCAGGTTTTCTTTGGCTGCCGGGTTACACACCTGGTTGGGTTGTCCGGCCCAGATGGTTTCTTCGTTCAACTGAATCCGTTCCACGGCTGGTGTGCCAAACACCATACCGCCCATGGTGCCGTTACCGATGGGCAATGCCTGTGTCCAGGTCATGGCTGGACGGTCGTACCACAAATGGTGCGTGTTTTCCGCAACGATAGGCAGGCTGCAGAGCCATGCCATCAAGATGATGATATGTCTTCTCATTTTCTTTTGGGTGTAAATCTGAGGGTGTTTTCGTCTTCGAGGGTTACTTTCGTTTCGTCCAACTGACTCTCGTCGAGTCCGAAGGTATCGATAAAGAAACGATAGACGGCCTGGCGCTTGTTCTTTCCGAAATCGTGGCGCTCATTGGGCAGATGCACGTTCTTTACCTTGTCCTGTGCTCCATAGAATCCATAGACGCGCTGCAGATAGGGGTATTCACTTACGGGAGTCTCAGAAGTCCAGTCGCCGCCGTCGCTGACCACCATCATGGGTTTTGGTGCAAAACATGCAGCTAATTCGGCATTGCAGGTGCCGCCGCCACTTAGTTGGATGGGAATGCCGCTTTCGCAGGGACAGCCACCGTCGAACCATGCCGACATGCTGACCACCGGACAGGCAACCGTGAATCGTTCGTCGAGCACGGTGAGCAGCACGGTTTGTGTGCCTCCGCCTGACCCGCCGTTCACGCCGATACGCTTCGGGTCGATGTCCTTATGGGTGTAAAGCAGGTCGAGAATGCGTAGGCCGTTGTATGCCTGCATCACGTGCGCCTCACTGGTATGGTGCGCTTCGGCCCCCACTTCATCCTCGCTCTCGCCCCATCCCCACAGGTCGTAGCTAACGCAGACGGCACCCATACGGGCCAGCGTGGCATAGCGTTTCTGCAGGTCTGCATTGTAACGACCGCCGTTGAAATGGCCGTTGGGACAGACAATCAGTGGATACTTACCGGTTTCCCGTTTTCCATCTGTATCAATTTTGCCTTTTTTCCAAGACAAGGCGACAGGCGAATAGATGCTTCCGCAGACGGTATGACCGTTGACGGTAGACAGCCGGAAGTTCTGAACGGTGTATCCATCGTGCTTCCTGACGGGTCCGAATTCATTTTTCTGCAATAGGCAAAGACGTAACAGCGGGTCAATGCCCAAGCGCTGGCGCACTTCGCGGCGGAGCGAATCCTTGCGGGCCTCCCATTGTGCCTTGTCATTATATAAGGTGTTGAGGTAGGCAATGAGTTTCTTTCCATCCTCGGGCTTGCGGCGGGGATATTCGTAGGGCTTGATTTTCCAGAGCCCCTTGCCCTGATCCCAGGGCACGAAGTCGAAGGGAGCACAGAGATTCTTCAGCGTTTCCTCCACGGAATAAGGCCGTATGCGGAAGTCAGCATAGGGGAGTTTCAGTCCCGTGGTGTCCACATTATATTTCAGCCGGATGCCGAACTGCTTCTGCACATCTTCAAACACATCGCTCAGCGAACGCGTGAACTGCGTTTCGTAACTCTGGGCATTTGCAGCCAGAGGCGAGAGAATGAAGAATGCTGCCCCAATCAACTTCACTCTTATCCTCATGCTTCCTTTCTCCCTTTTATGTTCTTTTTGTTCCATATTTCTTGGTTTTCAATCGTTATAACGTCATAACGAAAATTCTTCACTCTTCACTCTTCACTCTTCACTTAAAAAACTCCAGCTTTCCAATATCTTTCCGGTTTGCCACAGCCTTGCCGTCGATCATCAGCGTGAGTCCCTGGCCTTGGTGGTAGTGCTGTCCGTCGCGGTCCCAGATGATGGTGAGCGTCTGGCCGTGATAGCGGATGCCGTCGAGACAGAAGTAATCCCACGTGCCGGCAGGAACCAGTGGATTGACGACTATCTTGCCGTCCTCCTGCGGACGAAGTCCGGCCAATCCCGTGATGACCAGGTCGGCAAAGGTGGAATGGTTGTAATAGCGCGAACGCTCGCGGTCGCCCATCAGCCAGTAGCCGGTCGTCTCGTCGAGATATTCGCCGATATAAGGTTTGCCACGCATGTGCTGCGACTGGGCGTAGAGGTTTATTTCCTTGAAGAAGGTAGAGGGGCCGATGCCTGATGCCGTGGTTCCCTGGTTCAGGTAGTTGGCCAGACCCGTCAGCGTCTGACTCGTGGCAAAGGGCCAGATGGCTCCGTCCCATTCGCATCTTCCGAAACCATGGGAGCGGAACTGCGGATGGCGGCGCTCGGCGGTGGTCAGTCCATAGGGAGCGCTGAAGCCTTTTTCGTCGGTCAGCTGCTGCCAGGCTGCATCATACTGGTCCTTTCCATCCTGTCCTTCAAAGAGATTGCAATACCAGGGCATATAGCCGATGGCCTCGCGCACCTGGGCCGAAGTGTCGCCGCGGAGCGTTTCGAAGAACTGCTGGTCTTTGTTCCAGAGCTTTTCCTCGATGAGACGCAGCTGCTGTTTGTAGTCGCTGTCGTATGCTGCAGCCTGCTGCTGGCGGTTTTCCATGAGCGAAAACTTTGACAGAGCCTTGGCATTGGCGGCCATATACGAGTTGATGGTCGGGCGGGCATACTGCTTCTTGCGTCCGCCGCTGATGCTTTCTTCCATACCGTCCTGCACGTCGCCCTGCCAGTAGAGGCCGTTGTCCAGTCGATTCGTGCTCTTCCAGCGGGCATATTCCTCTTCCAGCCGTGGACGGAGTGCGAACAGGAACGTCGTGTCACCCTGCACCTTGAAGGCCTCATAGATGGCGTGCGGGTTCCAGCTGGAGAATTTATTCATCTTCGTCATGGCTTGTCCGTTGTTGCCGTAGTACCATGTGCGCAGTATCTGGTGCAAGTAAGTGGTGTCGCGCAGCCAGCGGGTTTCCATCACGTGGTGACCGATGGCGCAGGCGATGAGGTTGTAGCGGTCGGCGTAGGAACGGGGAACCAGGAATTCGGTCATGCCCCAGCCTGCAGGCGTGCGCTTCAGGTGCTTGCGCAGCGACCACCAGCGGAAGTAGTAGATGTCGTTGAAATCCTTGTCGGGACAGTCGAACATCGGAACGTTCTCGGCCATCCAGTTGGCGGCATCCTCGTTGGTGATGTCGGGCAGCGGGGCTTTCCGCTCTTCCTTGTCGAGGGCATAGAAAGCTTTCTCGTCAGCCGCAAAGCGGTCGGCATAGGCTGGCAGGACGTCGGTGGTGAGCACGGCAGGCTGTCCTGCTGAGGCATTGCGCACATCCAGACAGTTGTGCTCGTTCATAAACATGTTGCCGCCATGACGGGCCACAGTTGGTGCATCGCTGCCATGGAGGGGGAATGTGCCGTTGGCCATCGGTCGGCTAACCACATTGGCAATATGATAGCCGGCCGCAGGGTCCAGTTCATCGGCACGTGGCATGTCGAAATCCTGATCGGCTGGTGTCTCATTGTTGGGCTCCGAGAAGATTTTTCCTGTGCGGAACACGATGCGCGTGATGGCTTCCACGGGCGTATCAAACTGCCGTTCGCTCACTTTCTTGCCATCCACAAAATAGACGGCACGGTGCTGACTTGTGGAAAGTAAAGCCTTGATATGGTATTCCACACCCATCTCGTATTTTTTCACAAGGGTGCCATAGCGGGCGCCGCCCTTCACTCGAACGGCTCCTGTAGAATCAACCACGATGCGGGAGCATACGTTGCCGCCGTTGTCCATGAATTCGATATCAAGTTCTCCGTTGTCATTCTGGTCCATCATCAGGTCGAACTCCACTTCCAGTTCCTTTGTGAAGGGAATCACACGTTCGGCCTTGGCATAGTCGTAGGGGTCGCAGTCGTAGAGATTCAGCCATCCGTTCTTCAGGAGGATATGGCACAGGCTGGGCATATAGAGGTTCCAGTCGGTCATGTCGGCCAGCGTCTTGTACTGCGAAAAACTGCCGCTGGCATGACTGGTGGCCGCCAGTCTGACGGGTACGGCAATTCTCGACACCCACATGTCCTCCTTGTTCGTGCTGTAGGTCACCCAGAGATTGCCGTCTTTCGGCGTGCCGTTGCCCTCCTGGATGCCGCGCACATACTGCGGACCGTAGCTCTTGAACTGACCGCCGTGGCGCAGGGGCATCACGTCGCCGTGAACCAGCGAAAGCGTATTGTAATCCAGTCCGTCGCTGCTGAGGCTGATGGCCAGTGGCCAACGGTATTCTGCCGGGTTATAAACCGTGGCGTAGGAACCGTCGCTTAGTCGCTGTCCCCATATCTTTGCGTTGCTGTTCACCAGTCCGGGAGCACGGTAGGCAGGTTCACGCCAGGTGTTTCCGCCGTCGGCAGAAATAGACGTAAGGGCATGTTTCCACAAGCCTACCTTACGTCCGTCGGGTAAGGTATAGCCGCTGAAAGCCTTCAAGGGCGACTTGAAGGGCAGGATATCGTCGCCGCGGTCACTCTCCTCGACCCATTGCATGCGCTGCATGGGGTCGGCAATCAAGGCATCCACGGCCTTTACCAGATTCTTGTCCTTGGCCTTTTTATAGTAGGGGTAGTCGGTGTTTTTCTCGTTGAAACCATGGTTGTAGTGGATGAAATAGATGGGGCCGAACGAGCCGTCCTTCTTGATTTCGCGCACCACGCGCCCGATGCCGTTACCGTCGTTGGGATCGTCTTTCATCGTTTGGCAGATGCCATAGTAGCCGATGGCTAAGAGTCTAGAATCTCTAGATTTTCTAGAATTACTAGATTCTTGAGAATATACATACCATCCCACCCGCTGGTGCATCACGGCTTTCAGGTTGTGGGCCGGGGGTAGGGTGGAACCCTCCTTGCAGAAGCCTTCGGGCACCTGGTATTCGGGAAACAGCTCCACGGGTTTGCTCCATGTGTAGCCGTCTTCCGAAGTCTGGAGCATGGTCTTTCCCGGTGCTTCGTGCTCATGGCGGGGGTCGGTCAGGTAGTGCATATAGAAGCGTCCGTTCCAGTAGGCCATCATGGGCTGGTGGTTATAGGTCCAGGGCCGCTCACCGCGCAGCGTCTGAATGTTGTGCACACCGACGGTGGGCTGCAGTCCGCCGTCGTGGCGTTCTGGTCGCGAAATGGCCGTTCCCGTATAGTGCACGCAGTCGCGGTTATACTTTTTCAGGTTCTCCACCAGTTGCTCGGCGGCCATGAATACCGTGCCATGCTTATGTCCGAGGGGGAAGCGCACGCTGCCCGTCTGGTCCTGGAAGGACTTGAAGTCCTTCGTGCGATGGGCTCCGTATATTTTGTGGCGGTATGAGTCGTAGTAGATGTAGTACCAGTCGCCCACCTTTGCCGTGGAGGGGCCTTCGGTAAACTGCTCCGTGAAGGGTTCCGATGCTGCCGACCACGGGCCGTAGGGACTCTTCGCAAAAGCCACCTTGATGTTGCGCATGGGGCGCGTATTGTCTTTCACCACCATCACGTAGTCCTGGTTTCCGCGCTTCACGAGCGTCGCATCGATAGCCGAGAAGCCCGGCTCGTAGAACAGCTGCGTCTGCGAGAACTTGCGGAAGTCCTTCGTTGTCATATAGTAGAGCCGGTGGTTGTTCTTGTGCTCCTCCTGTCCGTCGGGGAAACGTCCCGGCACACACGATGCCCAGATGATGAGATACTGCCGTTTCACGTCGTCGTAGAACAGTTCCGGCGCCCAGGTGTTCACCGTCGTAGTGTCCATTCCGGTCTCGATAAACCGTTGGGGAGTCCAGTGGATCAAGTCTTTGGATGAAGCATAGCCGAAGCCCAGGTCACCGCGCCACGAGCTGGTCCATACCAGATGGAACGTGCCGTCGGGACCCTTCACGATGCTGGGGTCGCGCATCACTTTCTGTTTGCCCACCTTCGGACGCAGGAACACGCCCTGAATGCTGTCCCATCGGATGCCGTCGTAGCTGTAGATAAACCGCAGTCCCTCGGTGGCAGGTTCATGAAACGATGTGCTGACATAGATGTCTTTTGCCAGCAGCGTTGGATTGATAAGTGTTAGTGTTGCAAAGAATAATAGAAAAAGCCTTTTCATTTTGACGTCTTTATTTACATTTTAAAGACGCGCAGAAAAGGCTTTTGTAATCATTATTGGCCTCGACCAATATCGTTTTACTATATAACGTTGTCACGTTATAACGAATTATCCGCAAGTCCTCCCTAATCAGGGAGGATTTAGGTGGGTCGCATTTTCTCCCCGAACTCCTTGCTGATATAATTGTTCAGGCTCTTGCAGCACTCGGCGCTGAAGCGCTGGCCGCAACCGATGAGCAAGTCCCACTGTTCTTCCGTCAGGCCGCGCTCAATCACCTCGCGCGTGATGCCGTATTTCATCATGCCATACACCAGTCCGGCATTGAAATTGTCGCCCGCACCGATGGTGCTCACCACCTGAATGTCCGATGGAATGGGGTAGTTTTTGCTGATTCCGCCCATTCCCGACGTTACGTCGCCTACCCGTGGCCTTTCAGCGCGCAGCTCGATGGGCCGCGAACCCTGCGTATAGATAAACTTCTTGCAGTAGAAAGAAATCTCCGCCCGATACACCTTGTCGGCATCATCCTTTTTGTACATCACCTCGAAATCCTCATGCGAGCCGCGCACGATGTCGGCCAGTTCCAGATTCTCCAGGATGTTGGGCGTCAGTTTCATCACCTCGTTCTTGTGCGACGGGCGGAAGTTCACGTCGTAATACAGGATGGCCCCTTTCTGGCGCGCATAGTCCAGAAAGCCCTTCACCTGCGGGCGGATCACCGGATTGATTGCAAAATAGGAACCGAACATCACGATGTCGTCCTTCTGCACGTCGGGCATCACGAAGTCCAGCTGGTCGTGCGGATGATCCTTATAGAACAGATACTCCGCGTCGTTCTGCTCGTTGAGGAAGGCCAGCGACAGCGGCGACTTCGAATCCGGGAACACATTGATGTATTCGGCTCCCACGCCGTTCTCTTTCAGGAACGAGATAATCATCTCGCCCACGCGATCGTTGCCCGTCTCGCTGATAAACTGTGCCGGAACGCCCGCGCGTCCCAGTGAAATCATGGCATTATAGGTGCTGCCTCCCGGCACGGCGCCGATAGGCTGGTTATTCTTGAAGATGATGTCGAGCACCGTCTCTCCGATTCCGATTACTTTTCTCATGCTATTTTTATTTAATTTTTTTCGTCTGTTGTCACGTCGTTGTTCCTGTCCTTCAGTCGCTTCACGGCCTTGTCGAAATCACTCTCCAGCATTCTCATCTCCCGCTCACGATAGATTTCAAATTCCCGTTCAGCCTTCTCGATGGCTTCCTGATGCGAAACAGAGCCACTCCCTTCAAGGATGTTTTTCCTCAACCGCAATATCTGGTCGTCAAGCGCCTGAATCCAGTCGGCCATCGTCATCGGATTCTGCTCCAAAGCCTGAAACTCAGCGTAGTCAAGAAATTGCGAAGTCAGCAGGTTCAGCCGTTGTAACTCCAATTCAGTCAGGTAGTTTTTGGCAATCTTTACGTCGTCGCGAGTCACGTAGTTCCCCTTGAAGTTCGTCATTCCCACGAACGGTTTCTCATTGTCCACCCGTTCGTAGATCAGCTCTGCTGCCGTATGTTCATGCACCGCATAGTGCATCTTGTTTTGAACCGTTGCAAAAAACAGCTTGGTCATCTTAGCCCTTGGGTCATAGTCTGTCGATGTGGCATAGATGTCCGTCACCTGCTGATAGAAGTTACGCTCACTACTACGAATGTCACGGATACGTTGCAGCAGTTCACGGAAATATCGGTTCCCGCCCTGTTTCAGCCGCTCGTCGTCCAGCGTGAATCCCTTTTGGATATATTCATGCAACCGCTGCGTAGCCCATCGGCGGAACCTTACCGCAATGGGTGACTGCACACGATAGCCCAAGGCAATTATCATGTCCAGATTGTAATGGTCAATGTTACGGTGTACTTGTCGATTACCTTCCTGACGAACTAATAAGAATTTCTTATAAGTTCGATTTTCGTCAAGTTCTCCATCCTTGAAGATGTTAGAGACATGCATGGATATATTCTCCTGCGTAGTTTGGTAAATCTCAGCCAGCTGCGCCTGAGTCAGCCACACATCCTCATCGGCAAAGCGCACATTCACGCTCACCCTGCCGTTTTCATCCTTATACAGTATCAGTTTGTTCTCCTTGTCCATTTTGCATCTTTTGCTAAGTGCAAAAATACAAATATTTTTTCACAAACCAACAAATCCGGAGACTTTTTGTCAGATAAATGTTTCATCGGTTTCGCAGACCACCAGCTCCCTCGGCAGCGTAATCACCTTCAGTCGCTCAAACCACGTCTTCGACGAGCCCACCACGTGCTTTTGCGTGTGGCCGCTGATGATATAGTAGTTCGCACGATACTGATCCATGATGTCAAGAAAGACCTTCTTGATGCGCGAACACTTTTCGTTGATGGCGTTATCCAACGGATTCACCAGGTGGCTGACGCCATCGGCTATTTTCTCTTTGTCCATCATCTTTGCCGTCGCCATGTAGTAGCGGGTCAGCTCTTCGCGATACTCACCGAGCCGCTTGAACTCTATGCCCTCGGGATGCGCCAGAAACAACAGATAGACGGCCTTGTGGACAGGCTGCAACTCCAGTTCCCGGTTGCCGTAGTCCATCAGGTAGAACCGGTAGTCCTTCGTAATCAGCAACCGGCTCAGTTTTGCCCGCGCTGCCTCAATGCGCAGTTCCTCCAGCAAAGGCGCACCGATGGCTCGCAGCAGCAAGTCTTTGCGGCCTGCAGCAACCAGTTCCCTGACCGTCAGCGAGAGATCGGCAGCGATGTCCTCAAGCGTCCTTCCCATGTCTTTTCTCGGCTTATTCTTCAGTTTCGCGCAGCATGTTCGTCAGCCCTTCCTTGATCTTCTCCCAAAACGTCGGCTCCGGCTTGGGCTCTTCCTTTTTAATAGGAGGCTCCGGCTCCGGCGCGGGCTCTACCACGAAGTCAGGCTCCGCCACCTGCTCTTCCGTCTTCTCCTTGACAGGCCTGTACAGTTGCGGAATCAGACTCTCATAGTAGGCATCATCCTTCAGCTCCTCATCCATTTTCTCATTGTCCTCCATCCCGGTGGCCAGAATCGTCACCTTGGCATCCTCCCCAATCGAGTTGTCGGTAGAGATACCCCAGATCACCTCGATATACGGATTCAGACTGTCAAAGAACTCATCTATCTCCTGCATCTCAGGCACCATGATGGGAGCCTCTTCGCTCGAATAGATATTAAAGAGAATCCTCTTCGCCTTGCTGATATCGCTGCCGTAGAGCAGCGGAGAGTGCAGCGCATTCTGAATGGCCCGCTCCACGCGTCTTTCGCCGCTGGCTCTTCCCATCGCCATGATTGCACCGCCGCCGTCGCGCATGGTCGTCTCCACATCCCGGAAGTCAAGGTCAATCCCCCCGTTGCTGTTCACCGTGATCAGTTCCGAGATTCCTATCACGGCATCCTTCAGGATATTGTCAGCCCTTGCAAACGAATCCTTCACCGAAATCGGCGTGTCGGCATACACGTCGCAAAGCCTCTCATTATTGATAATCAGGATGGCATCCACGTTCTTCCGCATCTCATCCACCCCCTTCAGTGCTCGGATAATCTTCTGCTTCTTTTCAAAGCGGAAGGGAATCGTCACGATACCAATCGTCAGCAACCCCATCTTACGGGCCACGCTGGCCACCACTGGAGCCGACCCCGTACCCGTTCCGCCGCCCATGCTGGCTGTGATGAACACCATCTTCGTGCCGTCGCTCAGCAGATGTTCAATGTCAGCGATATTCTTTTCCGCCTCCGAACGCCCCACCTCAGGCTTGCCGCCCGCACCGAGACCCTCGCCAAGCAGTATCTTCACCGGCACTGGCGACGGAGCCAGCGACTTGCTATCCGTATTGCAAACCGCCAGTGTCACGCCCGAGATTTTCTCGTCATACATATTCCTGACGGCATTACATCCGCCGCCGCCCACGCCAATCACCTTGATGATGCCCTGCATCTTATCCTCCACGGGTCCGAAGATGTCCAACAGATCGTCCATATATATTCCTGTTTTTGCTTGCAAAGATACCATATTCCTCCGAAAGCGCCAAATTTCCGCAAGGCTTGCGAGGCGTTATTTCCCAGCAAACAATATGAAAGCCACTTGATAGTCGCGCACATATCGCAACAGCGGGTCTGCGGCCCAGGCCAGTTCCGAAGGAAACTCCGCCCGCAGATACATCCACGAACGCCCCTTCAGCTTGATATCCTTCTCGAAAAACCTTTTTCCATCGGTCATTCTTCCTGCCAAGAGGAACGAGCCCTCATGCATGGATTTCGCCACAGCCCCCATATTTAGCGCCTCATATTTCTCCGTTACCGACTTTTCCGTTTCATCCTCGTAAACCACAGCCAACAAAGAGATACCATGATATCCTACGTGAAGTTTCCGTTCACCCGAATCCCGCAACTTTTCCATGAATTCAGGATATTCCACCGCCACACCATCCTTATCATTCTTCCATTTCTTCCATCTGGCCGTCTCAAAGCGATTCCGCAGCCACTTGCTGTCATAAAATACAGTGTCGGTTTTCTCTTTCAAGGAGTTATCCACAAAAACCGTGTCGTGATAAACTTTCTTCACGGCCGAATTAGAAGTGTCCCGATGGTCACAAGTACAAAGGATGTAACCTATCAGCGCGACCATAGCCCATTTCTTTACACCTTTTGTCGTGGCCATCTTTGTTACTCATTTAAATAGGAAAACTCTTCAAGGTCAAACCTTTTTATCAGATTTCTGACGGCCTTATTTTCCATTAATTCCTCCATTCTGATAGGCCTGGAGGTAGATGGACTTGTCTCTTTTATCATAGACACAGCACCCGTCTCCTGCTTATAATTAAGAATAAACTCGCCCAATGGCTTAAAACTATTCTTTCTCACAATGATTTGCATTATTCCATGTAAGTCTTCGCCATGCTCATCTGTGTAGATGTGATAATATTCAGGGCGATGTACAAACATTACGACATCTGCAAGTTCCTCAATAAAACTGGAGTCCGGCAAATTCATCAGTTCAGGTCGCCTTAAATCGTAATCATCATCATAGCCTGTAAATTTGTTCAACATTGTCCCTACTATAATTGGCAGGTTTTCCTGGATGGCCAATTGTTTCAGCGAACGCATCACGTTTGCTGTTCTCTCTGAAGGACTTCCGTTTTCATTTCCTAAATCAATCATTTGCAGACAGTCTATAAAGATGATGCTTATGTCCTTTTCTTTGATGCATTTTCGTGTGGTTTCAATCAATTCATCAAGGGGTAGCCCCAAGCTGTCATGAATAAACAATGATTCATCGTCTAAAGTTTGTATGCCCTTATCAAGTTCTTTCCACTGCTGCGGTTCCAAACAACCTGTATGCAAATCAAGCGTGGGAATGTCGCAGTGGATGGACAGAAATCTGGAAAAATATTCTGACTTCAGTTTTTTTGTCGAGAACAGCAACACGGGATGCTCGCTCTTCTGTACGATATTATCTATCATCGACAGCATAAACTCCTCTTTTCCCATGCAGGCTCTTCCGCCAATGACGTACACCTTTCCGTTCTCAAAGCCGTCCGTCAAATCATCCAGCGGTTGGAATCCGGATGATATTCCCAACCTACTCTCTTTAGCTATTTTTTCCTCTATCTCATGAAGGCAATTCTTCAACATCTCACGCATGCCGGAGCATCCAATTTCACCCTTTGTCTCTTTCATATCGTTTGTTACTTAAATTAAAATCTATTGCAAATATACAAATTTGCATATTTGCTTCTAAAGATTATTCTATCGCAAGCCTTGTGAATTTGGCAATTTGCATTTCCAAATCACGTTGGCCCGTACGAGATCTATCTTCTTCGCCTCACCACGTTTACCTGAAATGGCATAGTATCTTGCAACATTCGGAGGCAGGATGGCGGAGAATATTTTCCGAATCCTCGTACACTTCTCATTGATGGAATTGAGCGTGGGGTCGGTCACATCCCAAATACTTTTCTTAATTCTGTCCGTCAGCTCGTCATTAGGTCTTAACAGCAGATAAAGAGCCGTCAACTCCTCCCGATAGTCTGGCAAACATTTCAACACAATGCCCTCAGAGTGGGAGAGAAACAACAGATAGACCGCCTTGACCAATGGCTCCATTTCCACTTTTACCTCCTTCTTATCTGAAAGCAGGACTATTTCATAATCCTTTGTCACGACCAGTTGCGGGAACAGTTCTTCTTCATTCATAACCGCTATAATCTCAGCATCCTCCACGCCATACGCTTTGAGTCTGCGTACTTTCTCCTTCACTTCGTCCAAAAGAATGGAGCAGTGGAAGTGCTCCAGTTCTTTTGAAATGAATTGTTTCATTTGGTTTTCCATAGTCGCATGCATTTAGAATCCCATAGCATCCATCATAGCGTCATAATCCCACGGACTTCTTGGCATTTCACCATACATCCCATCTGTCAAAGCATCCCAAGAATCTTCTTCGGTCCACTCGTAACCACCACACTCATAATCACTACCTTCGCAGTAATCATCTTCATACTCATCATACTCTTCGTAAGAGTCTTCAATAAAATCTCTTGTCATGCCATTCAACTATTATATTAACAGAGCACCATGTTCTGTTTTCTATTGCAAATGTACGGCATGACAGCGAACGCTATGTTCGTATAATCACGTTTTTTATTCTTGTGCTTTCAAAAAGAAAAGGAACTACATACTATAGCCCCTTTACAAAGAATTCTTTCATTATTTTCTCTCCTCTCTTTTGAGGATCCCAGCCATCATAAAAAACAACATTGTCACCGTCATCTTCTCGAACTATTCCCAAAAGATTGATTGCCGATATGGTTCTAGGCGTGGTATTTTTCCTTGTTTTTGGCTGACTTTTATTAAACATGGGTGATGGAAATTTATAGAAAAACATCTGTGCCTTATCAATAAGGAGCATACTATCTGGAATACATTTCCTTGTTGTTGATGATAATGGTTTTGAATTAAGAACCATCTTAACTGCTTTTATGAATTGCTCATCGTAAATGTTAAGTTTCAGCCCTTTTTTAGAGGGATGATCTCTACATTCGTATGGTCTTAGTTTGCCTTTAATACATTCACGATGATATTGATCTTCTTCTAAGGCGTCAGGTGTATAGTACCATTTAACAATACTTTCATAGCTATAGACATTATCCATTGGTTTTTCTATAATGTTCTCTTCCCATAATTTAAATGCATAATTTTGGCTTTGGCTTGTTAAGACATCTGCTATCGTTCTCAGATGTTGTTCTATTGGTAGAGAACTAACATATGCCAATTCTTCAGCATTTCCACTTTTGTATGCCTGGTTAAGTTTTATTAGTTTTATTCGCTTTAATTCATGATTCTCATCATTCTTTGCAATAACATCCCTATAAATATTTCTTCGGAGTTCGGAAAAATCTCCCTCTTTAATATCCGTCCACTTAAGGTGTTCGTATGGTTGTGGAATAGGTATAGCATCGCCAAACAATCTATCGAATTCTTTTATATAATTATTTACAACACTCTCCTCGTCAGTTAGGAGAATGTTCTCACGATTCTTATTGGCATGATAAGTCCAATTGTATGAGCCTGTTACAACCAAATTGTCGATGATACAGAATTTGTTGTGCATAATTCCTAAGTCGGTTTTTGCCAAACGAACTTCTGCGCCCAACTTTGTTATAATGCCAAAGTCAAGACCAAATTCATTCCTGTTAACTATGTCATTTAATAATAATACTTTAACTCTGACACACTTTTCGCATGCTTTTGTCAGCATTTCATACAAAGCATTATTTGTGAACCAAGCGACGGCGATATTAATACGCTCTTCTGCTTGATTAATATGGGAAGAAATTATTCCTTCAATATTGTTAAATATGGCTTGAGTCATTTCTTTTTCTTATTTGTCCTTTTTGCAAGTTCATCAAGAGGTATAAATCCTACTGGCTTAAGCTCTTGTTTTGGTACTGGTACAGATATAGCGTTCAAACTTTTTGCGTATTCCACTAAATTAAGTGCGAGAGGGAAGCCTTCTTTGATAAATTCTACATACTGAGTGAGTAATCCATAAAACTTGAAATAATACAACGACTCAAGCGGTTTTATTTTTTTTATAACGCTTTCTGCTTTTTCCGTTTGGCTACCACCCCTATGATTAAGATTCCTACATTGATATAAATCATATAGTAAATTGCAAATGTCGTTAAACCCAGTATACATCCAACTTAGCATTTCTGCTTTATATCCAATAAAGTAAACAACATTTCTAATTTTGTCTATAGCAAATTGTTCACGTAGTGCCTTACCTGGCTTAACTAAAGAATTTGGCTGTCCTTTGTCATCTTTACCTATAAAGATAAGGTGAGCTATAGCGAAGTCAGTTTTGTCTTTAGCATGTGAACGTACTTCTAATGTCGGAGTTATTCCTTCACCTTGTTTCAGGTAGGCAGGGTATGACCACATTTTTTGTGCGACCTCGTTAAAGTCCTTATCTTCACAAACAAAATTTGTAATATTCTCTATTTGTTGATAAACAGAAAGGCAGAAATCGTCAAAATTATTTTTACGTCGGAAATATTCCATTCTTGTAAAATCAAGCTTAAGTTGCTCACAAATCGCATGAATCGGAAAGTCTTTGTAAAAGTCCTCAGCTTGTTTACGTATTATTTTCTCAATGCAATATTCGTATATTTGGTTCAAACGCTCATCATCCATTAAAGCAGAACTTGCGGAAGAGGTTATTCCTAACTTCTTTCGCAATTCCTCATTGAACTCAGCATCTTGCTTTGTTAGCAAGTATATCTTCTCTATGGCCGCCTTCTTTTTTTCTTCCATATCAACATGCGTTTAATAGTGAATCTAATTCTGCATTCAGTTCGTCCACGTCAATAGCAGGAGGTGGAGGAACCATCACTTTATCTTTCCGGTGTATAAGCCAGAAAGGCTTCTCGTCTTTTCCTCGGCATGAGGATATTGCGAGTACTTCTTTATCCTGTTCTTCCTCAATTGTAAGTGTCTTGTTGACCGATACAAGTATCTTCTTATCATTGAGCATGAAATAGGCATAGTGCTTTCCTTTCTCACTAATGGCAAAGGTAACAGTGGTAGAATTCTTCTTTTCAAATTCCTTTATTCCGATCGTTTCAAGATACGTTACTCCCTTTGAGTTGGTCTTTTCTGAGATGGTATCTTTGTTTGCTAACTTTTGGAACTTTGAATGAAGCCTTACATAGACAGGGTCATCAACGCCTTTCACCATTTTCAGGTACATGAGCTTTCCGTCTATTACATTAATAAGGTCAGGGTTGCCTTTTTTTACATGTCCTTTCTCGTCTTTGTATTTAGGGAAGAACTTTCCATAAGCTACGTTGTAACCATATCTATCCCACATGTAGAGGATGTTACGAATATCACGGACATATTTTTGTGTGACATTCAGTTTGTCGCTGACAATGATGCCGGTAACCTCTTGTCTGTCACCTCTTTTTTGCAGACGAGTTTTTGCCTCATTGATTGTGAATCCTTGTTCTTTAATGATTCGTTCAAGTTCCTGCATAAACTTTCCTTTCTTACTATACACATAGCGCATAGAAGAGAATGTGATGTCGTCAGCATAACGCGTATATTTCATGTTAAACCGCATTGCCAGTCTACTTAGGTAATAATCAAGCTTATCACAAATCATGTTTGTAATGATTGGCGACGTTGGCGCTCCCTGGGGTAGAATAAAGACATCCTTCTTGTTCCCATTCTCGTCCAATCGGCTCTCTTTCATACAGCACAGTCCAGCCAATAAGTTGGCGATGGGCTGATTAAACTTGAATGGTGGTACCTGAAGCCTCTTCCATACTCTTGCCTGATGGATACTTGGGAAGAAGTCCTTTAGGTCTAGATTAAGTATGTAGTCCTTTCCAATGTGTACTGACGCATTAGTCACAACAGAACGTCCATCGGTGAATCCCATTGCATATTCTGAAGGGGTATACATAGAGCGGAACAACTGATTGACGGCAGAAAGCATCATCATAAAACTCTGAGTCCTTGGCGCAGTGATTTGTCTAGTTCCACCAGATTTCTTCTTTATCTTGAACTGACGATAACGATGGAATGTGTGATTAGGGTTACAATAGAAATTCAGTTGTTTCTCAGTGAATGGATGATACATTGAAACATCAAGTCCCATCTCCTTAATCTCAGCCTTTTTAATAAGGTTGAGTAGATTAAGAAGGTCATCTTTGTCTTTAAGCAATGATGCTTGCTGAGCTATCACTTTTCTATCCATTTCAATTCAATTAAACATAATGGAAGCGGTCTCCGATTTGCCTTTCTACTGAAATGTCTTTTCTTCGTATAAATATAAGAGTGTAAAAAATGAATAATGTCCAACTAAATAATAAAAGGCATATTCGATAAAACAATAACAATGTACAACGTACGTAATAGTGAAACGTTAACGCTCTAACATTGTTTCTCTCCAGAACTCCGAGGAGACTGAAGACATCTTGCGAATCTACTTCCGAAGAAGCAGGGCTAGCGCCACGCAAGACGATATTCAAAATACCATTTCAGTTTCCAGACTTACCAAAGACCGCTTATCATGTTAAGTACAAAGGTACAAATATATTTCGAAACCAATGTTCGTCTAGCAGATTATTTTGTTTTCACAAGCCGGACTGGGAGTTTGTAACCCATATAATAGCTATCTGTTTTCAGAATTATATTGTTTGTATGACAAATCCATGTACCTTTTTTATCGGGTTTATCATTCTCATCCTTTAGCCAGAATATTGCACTGGTAATCCTATGAAAGTAAGTGTAACTTTCTGCCTTAAATCCATTTCTGCTAACAAAGTTTATGCTATTGCCATTAGGTCCTATGCATATAAATCTAAAACCATTTTGTCGTTCATATTCCCATCTACATTCTGTAATAAGTTCATTCCATTGCTCTTCTGTAGGAATTTGTAAACTAGAAGCCTTTAAGTATGGCAGATATTCACAATGGTCATTGTCATCCTTTTCGTAGTCTTTTGACCACAGTGTTCCACTTGGCAATCCAAGATCAACATATTCCGTCTTATTGTTACGAAGATCAACAGGAACTTCTTCCTCACGATCCTTATAACCATCACGATAACCATCGGCATATACCTTGGCAAATGCCTCTTTCAGCACGTTAACAACATTCTCTTCTGCGTAGTTGTTTGCTTTTTCTTTCAGTTCTACCATATTATTCTTTTTTTTCTGTTGCAAATTTACTAATTATTCACGAATTGTATGTTCGTTGAGATAACTTTTATGCATCTTTATCTAATAATAGGCTCAGATACTCAATTCCAGCCTTATTCTCACACATGAACTTATGAATAAGCATCATTGCATCTGAAATTTGTGAGACGCGTGAATCACTGAAATCCAACTCTATTGACTTTACCTTTCTTATATAATTCCGGCATAGGTTAAGTGTGTATTTTACTACTAACGAATCAGAAATCTGTGCCTCTTCGAAACCTTTCAGCAAATTTCTTATTTTATTACTAAAGTATAATGTCACAAGGAGATCTCCTTTCCACTCAGTATTATTTTCCTTTTCAAACTCTCCCTTGAAACTGATTTTGTCTTTGCCAAGCATATCGTTCAGTTCTTCAAGATATGCGATAGAGGCTGTAGTACAGCCAGAAACAAAAGAGTCGTTATAGGCACTTATTATTTTCTCGAACAGCCTATCCCAATTATACAAAGGCACATCAAAAGATCTTACGCCCATATTACGCAAGATATATAGTTTGGACAAATCGAAATCTAGAATTAATCGAGAACCTTTCTTGATGGTTGCTCGAAGATATGAAGCACTACCATATCCAAAGTTAGACTGGATATCAATCTCTACATCCTGTGTCGGCACGACAACCTTGTCGCAGATAAAACCGACATAGCCTTGAGGACGATACAGCAATTCATCAGAATCCTCATTTTCTGTGAACCTCTTTGTGTAGAGTCCTTTTTCCTGTGAATAACACAGGCATAATGGATATACTGGTTTGTTCTCTTCCCAATACTGGGTTGTTTTTCTTGTTGCCATGTTTATGCTTGTTTTTTTTGTTTACGATGCAAAGATAATATACAATAACGAACACTATGTTCGCTATTGAAGATTTCTTTAAGGGCAAAGTTTTTCGAGTACTTTTTTCAATATGTTATCCTCTGTCCCCAAATCAGAGAATGGTTGGGCGTAACTGATGAATCCGTCCTTTGTTATAAAGAATTGGATGCAGGAATAACTCCCTGACCCTTGCAGATAGTAGTACACGCAATAGTTCGTAAGATGTTCCACGATGTTGGTAATCTTTACGTCTAAATCCGAACAAATGGATTCTATGTTGTTATATAGCGCTTTAAGAACTTTACTTGACGGCGTATATCTGAATGAACATAAAAGAGTCATATTAATCTGTATAAGAGAAAATATCTGGTCAATCCCGTTCAAATTGTCACCTGCCATATATCTTGTAAATATGCCTGCTTTGTTGTAAAAGCATTGTAACGAATGAATCTGTTTCTGATTATCTTCAATCCGATACAATTCACAGTATTGTTTGCTTTCGACACTTTTCACAACACAGCCGGCATCCTTCAATTCATCTGAAACCGCCCAATATTTGGCTTTCAGAAAATTGGGTGCTTTACTCGAGTGATATGGGGTTTCTGGTATATCAGTAAACGAAAGATACTCCTCACGTGGTTTAGTTGCTTTAATGATGGGAGCCACCCGCAGTTTTGACATAGGTGTGACATTGGGCATATTGCTTCCATACAAGGTTTGGCTGGCTCGAGTTGTGACTGTATACGTCCATCTCAAGCAGTCATTTGTCAGTCCTGTCCTTCCTGTATAATCAACAAATACCGTATGCCATTCTCCACCTTGTGATTTGTGGCCTGTTATAGCATAGCCATACTTTACACGTAGCGCATTGTAATACGGGTCGCTTTTGAGCAATTCCTTAAACTCCTGAGAATTTCTCTTAAGTTTTGGATACCGCATACAGAAATTGATATAGAGAGATTGTATTTGGGTAAAGGTCAAGTTGGCATCAGTATCATCCAGCATACTCTCAATAATCTTACAGGTCTGCTCCCTCCCATTATCGAGCATGATACGGACATTGCGGAAGGCCAATGTGACATTTTGCCTAACCCTGTCTCTACCAACTGTGACATAAACAGGAGCACTTTGGTACTCTGTTTCGCCACTAATGTCTGTAATCTTAACAAAATCGCCATTCATTACGTCTAGTCTGTAATTGTTACTGACGACTTGAAGGATATCACCTATCACGATATGCTTTTTCCCTGGATAAAGAATTTCTCGGACAACGTAATTGTAGTCTCGCGCCTGGCGATTACTGAAGGTGATGATGACGGATTGCCCAATCTCTGGCTTGGGGTATATGCTGAGCAATTGCTTTGGCATGTTGTATCCCTCAATGTCAATCACCTCATTCTCTTTTCTGTCAAAAACAAGATTGTTTCTTTGTACTGACTCCAGCAGTGTTCGTACCTTCATAGCGTTACTAAGTATGGCACTACCTTCATCTTGACGAACGACATCTGTCAGTTCGGCAACCATGACCTTTATTTTATTATTAGTGAAGAATTTCTCATCTAAGGCATTTGAAACATTATCACCTACAGGAGGCAACTGCATAGGGTCACCCACAAAGATGACCTTCCCACCTCTATGCGGTGCAACATAAGCAAGCAGATCATTAAGCAGACTTCCGCTTCCAAACTCAAAAAGCTCAATGTGAACTTCACGTGTCCCAATCATGGAAGACTCATCGACGATACAGATACGGTCTTTAGCCGTATTTTCTGCATCTTTCAAAGGGAAAATATAGCGTATGTCATCAGAATCTTCTTGGGTTTCGATGGTGTCCAACTCGTATATACAGCGATGTATTGTATTGGCTTCTTTTCCCGTTTTTGAACTGAGTACCCTTGCTGCTCTACCTGTCGGCGCCATTAGAATGGGAACCTTTTCATGCTTAGCCACCTCATTTATAATATAGCTAATCATCGTTGTTTTACCCGTACCGGCATATCCTTTGAGGATAAAGACGGATGCGTCACCGTTCAAGAACTCCTTAATAGAGTCTAATACCTGCTGTTGCTGATTTGTCAGAATCATACCACTTGTCATTTTATGATTGATACAACTCGCCATCTTCCGTCTGGCATTTTCTTGGCCTTGGCCTTAATCGTCTCGCCTTCTTTCAGATTATATGCTTTGGTCAGTTTCTCCGGAACATAATATTGATGATCAATAAAACAGAAATCACCTTGTGCAGGCAGTGAAACGGTGCCGGTTATGGTACATACCTCAGAGTCCTTAGGCAGTTGAGGTGACTGTCTGTTCGAAGGAGTAGTATTTTTCTTATCGGTTGGATGAATTGTTAGGGCATTTTTCCTGTTTTGATTCTCGTAAATCCTTACCAAGAACACGTCACCGATAGAGGCTTTCCTCAGTAACGGAGTGAGTGGTGTCCGTACAAATATCTTCTTCTGCTTGTTAACAAGGTTGGCCCTTTCTTTTCCTGCATGATTTGTTACAATGCCGCTATAAGTGAGTTCTTCAGTAGGAATATCGGAATATGCAAATTCTTCTGCCTTTTTTATGTTATTACGATAGAATTGCTTTGCTTGAACAGATGGCACGACACCAAGCAGTTTATTCTGTAGTAGGTATACATCACCTGAGATTTTCCATCCGTTGTTCTTGTAGGTCTTCATATACTGCTCTATTTCATATGCGGCTTGTTCCCGATTAGATTCCATTAGTAGGTTTGCCAAGCCTAAACGTAGATCACCGATATATTCTTCCTTGCCCATCATGGTCATCGCCTTGCAATAGAGCGAGATTCGCATTTCTTTATCCTGACATATATCGCCAAGATGTTTCCATATAAACCATTCAGGTGTTGTCCGAAGAATGGCCTTGTATTCATCTATGGCTTTTTCTTTGTGACCCTGCCAATAGTATAACTGAGCAATGTACATTCCAATAAACCTGTTGTTCGGGCATTTCTCTTTAATGGAATCAAAGAATGGGAATAGCTCGCTCACAAATTCTTCTGTATGGCGGGTCTTTAATTCTTTATAAAGACGCGTGGCAACGTTTTCAGCTAAAGATTGAAATTCAATAGATTTACCATTCTCTGTAGTTCCTTTCCCTGGTATGAAATCTTCATCACGCAGACTCTCCAGTTTCCACATCAGGCAGAACTCAATGAATCTAAAGTCATTCTCATGTTTCTTTTCAAGATTGGCTGCTTGCATCATAATACAAGAGTGCAGGGTACTAGGCTTGCAAGAAGCAAACGTCAAATAGAATGCTAAAGCCTTCTTAATGTCTCTTGTGGACAATTTACCCTCATGATTCTTCAGATATCGATAGATAGTCCATCCACATGGTTCCTCAAAATACACAGGAATCTCCTTGACTTCAAAGTGAGGAACGAGGACTTGATACGCTTCATCGTATTTCTGCTCTTTACCCAATTGATATGCCTTAGCTATCTCGGGAGCTATTGCTTTGATATGTTCCTGTGAGTTGATATCCATTAGTCTTGATATTGTTTTAATTGTGCAGTCAAACGACTCTTGATTTCTTGCCTGATTGATTCTGGCGAGAGAACAACGAGATTCCCGCCAAAAGAGCAGAGTTCACGGATAAGTTCAAAATTAGGAATACAGTCAAGGTAAAAGAACAGTCCTCCTTCTAGATTCAGGTATTGTTCGTGAAGTTTAGTGTCCTTATCTCCTTTGAGTGGGGTATAGCTTTCGTGAATAGGCTTCGTATTTACATATCCTTTGGATGAATCATTCACCCAGCAAAGGATGTGTTCTACAGGGCGGTCTTCATATAAAGTAACGCCAACGATATCGTCAAATCGCTCATAGATGTCTTCTGGACAATCTATGTACTTTTTCTCAGGTAAAGGTTCAACTTTGTCTATCCTATCGAGGGCAAAGGTAAGAATCTTTTGGTCTGAGTCGGCTGCACCAAGTAAGAACCATCTGTCATTGTATTGCTTCAACAAATAAGGATGGAAATCTATGCTGCGTATAGTTTCGTCCGAAAAAGTATGATACGAGAGCCTGATAACGACTTCATTTGAGATGTTGTCGAAAAGTATTCCTAGAAGATTAGAGTTTTGCAAATATCGATTGTTGCTGAAACTAATAATCTGCCTACGTTCTTCGATTCTTAGGCCAATCTTAAAGTCTTCAAGCCAGCCAAAATTATCCAGGCCGTCAAATTGGCCGATGGTACTCAATACTTCTCTAAGAAGGTTCTGCTCCTCTCGGCTTATTTCTTTTTTAAAAATGGAAAAAGAACGATTATCATAATGAATGCAGCGTTTCCCCTTTTTAGTAAATCGTTCTATCGGAGCAGAGAATGGTGCATACTCCAATGTGTTGATATCTTTCTCTATACATCGCTGTGTCACTTCAGGGAATCCATCTTCGTAAAGCATGTCATTCACTTTCTCTGTGAGATCATGAATGTCATAGTAGTGATGATAGTCAGATAACAGACTATCCAAGTATTTGTATCGAATCAAAGCATTCTTATTCGTTGGCATAATTTCTTGTTTTGGTGCAAAGGTAGTAGTAGATAGCGAACGGTATGTTCGTTTTTGTAACCTATTGTGCAAAGTTAGTAAAAATACATTAACCAACAAACTTTTGGAGGAAAAAATGTTTTCACAAGCCTTGTTATTGGATTTTGTTTGGAAGGTAGGGGAGGATGCCCTATCTTTGCGGCATAAAAGTAAAATGCAGAGATATGAAACAGAAAGTAATGATGATGGCACTGATGTGCTTGGTGGCTTTGAGTGGAAAGGCTCAGACTTTTGGAAATGATCAGGTTGTGGTGAGTCCATTGGGGAATCTGTATGACGATGCGACAATGGAGATGGCTTTGAGGGCGGCGCGTGAAACGGCTCCAAGACGACATCAGGCGTATGAGTTCTACAGTGAACAGGCTTATGAGGCCTACCGTAATGACAGATGGAATGACGTGATAAATAATGTGAATAGTGCGCTGAAAACAGGCTTCTATAACGGCAGCCTCTATTTCTTCAGAGGATTTGCCTACGAGTCGCTGGGTTATTTCAAGTATGCGAAGAAGGATTATAAGATGGCTATAAAGAATGGGGTGTATGAAGCAAATACAGCCTTGGAACGGGTTAAGCAGAAGGCAAAAAGGAAGTAACAATAACGATAACAAAAAGTATAACATAAGAAGAAAGGACAGATTATGAAAAAGCTAATGATGACAATGATGGCTGTCGTATTCGCCATCGCAGTAAATGCACAGAATTATGACGTAGGTACTTCGTCGAAGTACACAGACCGTTATGGAAATACCACCAGTACCCACCGCGATCAATATGGTCAGACAATGGGAACGTCCTCCTCGTACACAGACCGCTACGGTAATACAACAACCACCCACCGCGACCAATACGGCAATACCATCGGTACTTCTTCTACGTACACGGACCGTTATGGCAATACTACGACTACCCATAAAGACCGCTATGGCAATACCATTGGGACGGACAGAAGTTACACCGATCGTTACGGAAACACTTCCACGACCTATTCCGATAGATATGGTAATAGGACCGGATCATCGAATACCTACACTGATCGATACGGCAATACGAATACTACGTATAAGAACAATTACGGCCAGTCCGTTGGTTCTTCCTCAAGTTACACCGATTCCTATGGCAATACCACCACCCGGCAGCGTAGTAATGATTCGAATAAAAGCATCTGGTCTTGGTAAGGTGATTGTTGTGAATTCGACGAAATGTGAAGGCAAACGTATGATTCTTCCTACTCTCTAAGGGATTTTCAACGCCACCAGTTTCACTCTCTGTAAGTTGTTGATAATCTCGTACTTGCTGGTGAAACTGCACTTTCACTTCGATTTCACTTCCGTCACTTTTGGAGCAGTTCTCTCTTGCCATGTTTTGCGCATGATGTGTTTTTTTCTATTAGATTTTTGTTTATTCAAAGTCCATTGTTTGTCCTTCAAAAGACACATGACCGGAGGGTGATTAAGCCCTAATCACTCGGCAAAAGCCTATAAAAACCCCGTCCCTACCTCTCTCGAAGGGAGGGATTTGCAGGTGATTGCGAGTGAAACTGAAGTGAAACCGCAGTTTCACTCGCAATCATACTGAATGTTAATGGTTTACAAACGAGTGAAAGAGTGAAACTGATATCCGTTTTTTTGATTTATTCAACTTCTTGGGACTCCGCTTGACCTTTGGAGTCTTGAAATTTCACAAAATGTGAAAAAGACAATTTTTGGAAAAGCATTTTGGTTGGTGTTTTGAATTTGTCCGACAGCGTCGGACGAATTGGAAGTTTTAAAACTTCTCCAATCTGAAGTGCGTTACAAAGGTACCACCGTTCCCCGATTGCTCAAAGCTTTTCTGTCTTATGAACGGCTCCGTTCTCCGTGGAACCGATATTTTCACGAACATTCAGTTTTAGAAAGGTTTGTAATGAAAAAACAGACAGCCTGCTCCAACTGTGAAAGTTCATAACTGAGAATCCAAAATATCTGACTGGCATCAATATCGAAATAGTGATGCGCTATGATATCACGAAGACCTTTCACCTGCTTCCAAGGAATGGAAGGATAAGTTGGCAGTAACTTGCCGTCAGTCACCTTGTCAAGGTTCTTGAGGCTTTCGCCAACCGCAATCAACAACATGCAGGTGGCGTCCAAGAGGGTCATTCCTTCAGGAGAAGACAAGAAGTCGTCAGCGGAATGAATATTCTTCGTCCTTTCCTGAATTCGCTCTATGGCAGACTGGATGTCATAAAGAATGTCCAGGGCCAGCGCTTTATTTTCAGAAGACAGTGATTCCATCGCGTTCTATCCTGCTGCGCAGGCGGGGATTTAGGTTCTTGTGATTGCGTATGATATCTACAGAACGCCCTACAAGTTGTTCCAGAAAGTCTTTGGCATCCATCAGCAAGAAGGGATTGGGAGTCTCCGTATCCACGAATACATCAATATCACTGCCTTCGTGGTCTTCACCACGTGCCACAGAACCAAACAGCCGAAGCGACTTTATGCCATAGTCGTTTCGCAGTGTGCTGCTGCAGCCCTGAAGTATTTCAATATAATCAGCCTTGCTCATACGCTTTCATTATTTCTTGTCGCAAATTTATAGTATTTTTTCGACAACTCCAAATATCTTGGGAGAAATAGTGCAAAGATGCGACTTTTTTATTGATTAGCATCTGTCGGGGCGGTTTTTTGAAGTATTCACAAGGCTTGTTATGAGGCCTACCACGATGACAGATGGATTGACGTAATTAAGAGTGTGAATCGCGCGCTGAATACTGGTTTCTATAATGACAGCCTCTATTTCTTTAGGGGGGGTCGCCTACGAGTCGCTGGGTTATTTCAAGTATGCGAAGAATGATTATAAGATGGCTGGAAATAACGGGGTGTATGAGGCAAATACTGCCTTGGAACGGCTTAAAAAGAAAATGAAGGAAAAGGGGAAGTAGCGATAACACTATCTATGAAGGCAGTATCTTTGGAATACTATAAGGAAGTGTGGCTTACAAATTTATTTGCTTTCTTTTCGCTTAATCGGAATTTTGCACTAACTTTACGCTCTTCGAGGCGTGAAGTTAGGCTGCACTTGGAAAAATCCAAATAAATTTGGTTTTTCACTCACTTAATCGTATCTTTGCCGCCAGTTTATGAAATACAATACTTATACATTGTCCAACGGACTGCGCGTGATTCATCTGCCGTCGGCTTCGCCGGTGGTGTATTGTGGATATGAGATTGCTGCGGGAACGCGGAATGAGGAGCCGGGGGAGGAGGGACTGGCGCATTTCGTGGAGCACGTGACGTTCAAGGGTACGGAGCGGCGGCGCTCGATGCAGATACTGAACACGCTGGAGCGCGTGGGCGGCGACCTGAATGCCTTCACGCAGAAGGAGGATACGGTCTATTATGCGGCTATCCTGAAGGAGCATCTGCCGAAGGCTGTGGACGTGCTGACGGATATCGTCTTCCATAGCATCTACCCGCAGACGGAGATTGACAAGGAGGTGGAGGTGATCTGCGACGAGATAGAGAGCTACAACGATTCGCCTGCGGAACTGATCTACGATGATTTCGAGAATATTCTCTTCGAAGGTCATCCGCTGGGGCATAACATCCTGGGCACGGCGGAGCGCGTGAGGCGGTTCACTACGGAGGATGCCCTGCGATTCGCCCGCAAATACTACAGACCGGATAATGCCATCTTCTTTGCGTATGGGGATGTGGATTTCGAGAAGTTAATAAAGACCCTATCCCTGCGGACTCTCCCCCAGCCCCTCCCTGTAGGGAGGGGAGTAGATACTCTTGGGGCGGATGAAAGTAATGGCTCCCTCCCTATAGGGAGGGCAGGGGGAGGGTCCTTTTGGGTTGACAAAGGCACTCATCAGGCGCATGTGATGATGGGCACTCGGGCGTATGACATTCATCATCCGCTGAGGATTCCGCTCTATCTGCTGAATAATCTGCTGGGAGGTCCGGGGATGAACGCGCGGCTGAATATCTCGCTGCGCGAGCGGAACGGACTGGTCTATACGGTGGAATCGACGATGGTGAGCTATGGCGACACGGGGCTTTGGGGGGTCTATTTCGGATGTGACCCTCACGACGTGAAACGCTGTCTGCGGCTGGTGCGCCACGAGCTGGACAAGTTTATCGAGAAACCGCTTACGGACGCGCAGCTGAATGCTGCCAAACGGCAGCTGAAGGGGCAGATTGGTATTGCCTGCGACAACCGCGAGCAGTTTGCGCTGGACTTCGGAAAGAGTTTCCTCCACTATGGTTGGGAGAAGGATATCACGAGTCTCTACGCGCAAATAGATGAGGTGACGGCGGCGCAGATTCAGCAGGTGGCGCGGGAGCTGATGGGGGAGGAAAGGATTACGACTTTGATTTATAAATAACCCACCCTAAGTCCCTCCCGAAGGGAGGGATTTTTCATTGCAGTAAAAGGCTGTAAGCACATCCGAAATCCCTCCCTTCGGGAGGGGAAGGGGTGGGTGTCATTTATTTATCAGGGCGGTTAGTTCTTCGAGGGAATTGGCCACCTGGATGTAGGTGCGCCATTGCTTGCGGGTGACGCCTTTCGTGTGGAGATCGTCCATGAAGGTGACGAAGCTGTCCCAGAATCCTTTCATGTTGTAGAGGATGACCTTCTTCTCGTGATAGCCGATGGTGGCTGAGGCTACTACGGTGAACACTTCGTCGAGCGTGCCGATGCCGCCGGGCAGGGCCACGAAGACGTCGCTATGGAGCATCAGCAGGTCCTTGCGGTCGCTGAGGTTCTCGCAGGGGATGGTTACCGAGGAATAGTCGCTGGCACGGCCGTGGGATTCCACGATACGGGGAACTACGCCGATGGTCTGCCCGCCGGCCTTGAAGGCTGCATGGGCCACGCATTCCATCAGCCCCATGTTGCATCCGCCATAGACGATGGTGTGCCCTTCGCGGGCTGCCCACTCTCCGAATTCGTGGGTCAGCGTGAAGAAGTCGCGGTCGATGTCGTGATTGGCACTACAGAAAATACCGATATTCATATTGGGGGATTATAGTTTAATGATGAATGATTATCGGCTGCAAAGATAGTGATTATTTTTTATAAAACAATCTTTTTCCCGTTTCGGATGTAGATGCCATGTGTGGGACGGGTCGTTTTGAAGCCGTTGAGCGTGTAGTGGGCGTCGTCCTCGGTGGCTTGGCGGATGTTGTGGATGGCGGTGGTTCCCGAGGGGAGCGAGAGCGTGACGGAGATGTTGCTCTGACCGCCCTTGAGGAAGGCTTTCAGTTCTGCTGCCGACAGCCCCTCAATCTTGCCCAGACGGGTGTAGCTGTAGGAGTTGTTGCCGTAGAAGATGCAGATGTTGCTGCCGCTGTAGAGCACCACGTCGCCGGGCTGCCCGTTGATGTATTCGTCGCTTGTGGGCAGCGAGAATCCCAACGACCCCCAGATTTCGAAGTTGCCGTTGGTGTTGAGACTTACGGTGACGGGGCCCTGCCGGAGTTTTTCCACGAGGGCGTTGGTGGCTGTATTGCCGGTGAGTGTCACGGCGTGGGTCACGCCGTCGATGGTGATATTCATAGTCTGCGAATTGATGGCTGTGGGGTGGGCAGGAGTCTCGGCCTTTGTCTCGTCGGCAGCCGAACAGGAGGCAAAGAGCATTGTTGCCACTAACAGGAGGTAATGTCTGAACTTCATACTGTCATTCGGTTGTTTATATTTTCACTATCTGATTGATTCCGGTGGCAAAGGTATGAACTTTTTTTGTGATATGCCATACATATTTTATGGCAAAAACTACCAATAATACTGATTTTATTTGAATTCTTCGAATTTTGTCACGACTCAACAGAAAATAAATATTTCTGTTTTCGCTGCTCCAAAATTTGCATTTGTTCTCGCTTAATCGTATCTTTGCACTCACATAATCGTTTTAGCACGCAGAACAAATCAAAGAAAACAAATACAAAATGAAAAAAACGTTCTTATTACTACTTATCACGACATTCCTGCTGAACATGCCATTGCTGGCGCAACAGCGGCAGAAACTGAACTTCAATAGCGGATGGCGCCTGGCTGTAGGCGACGTCAAGGATGCTGCGACGGCCGATTATGATGACAGCCGATGGCAGCAGGTGACGTTGCCCTATGCCTTTAACGGCGACGAGGCTTTCCGCAAGGATATCGTTGACCTGACGGATACCGTGAGTTGGTATCGGAAACATTTCTTCCTGAAACAGGAGGAGATTGTCGAGAGGAAATATTTCGTGGAGTTTGAGGGCGTTCGCCAGGGGGCCGACTTCTATCTGAACGGGCAGCATCTGGGCTACAGCGAGAATGGTGTGATGGCCTGCGGCTTCGACCTGACACCCTATCTGAAGCAGGGGGAGAACGTGCTGGCCGTGCGCTGCGACAACTCATGGACCTACCGTTCGCGACAGTTTGAGAGCCGCTATCAATGGAACGACCGCAACTTCAACGCCAACTATGGCGGCATTCCCAAGAATGTGTATCTTCACGTCACGGGCAAACTCTACCAGACGCTGCCGCTTTATAGCAATCTGGGAACCACGGGCACCTACGTCTATGCCACGGATTTTGACATCCCGAACCGCAAGGCCGTGGTGCATGTGGAGTCTCAGCTGCGCAACGAGGACAGTAAGCCCCGCACCGTCAGGCTGTTTGCCAAGCTGCATAATGCCGACCGCTACCTGGCGCACATCATTGCAGGCGAGCGTGTCACGCTGCAGCCGGGCGAGACTCGTACGGTCAGCATACAGGACGAAGTGGAGGGGCTGCACTTCTGGTCGTGGGGCTATGGCTATCTCTATACCGTGGAGACGTTCCTGGTTGACGGCCAGGTGAAAGACCCGCATGCTCCCGGCGTGCAATTTGACCAGGTGACGGTACGCACCGGTTTCCGAAAGACACGTTTCGGCGAGGGAAAAATCTGGCTCAACGACCGCGTGATGATGGTGCACGGCTATGCCCAGCGCACATCCAACGAATGGCCCGGCGTGGGACTCTCCGTGCCGGCATGGCTCAGCGACTACTCCAACGACCTGATGGTGAAGTCGGGGGGCAACGTCGTGCGCTGGATGCACGTGACGCCCTGGAAGCAGGATATAGAAAGCTGCGACCGCGTGGGACTGATTCAGGCCATGCCCGCCGGTGATGCGGAGAAGGATGTGACAGGTCCGCGCTGGGAACAGCGCAAGGCGCTGATGCGCGATGCCGTTATCTACAACCGCAACAATCCGTCGATACTCTTCTATGAGAGTGGCAACGAGAGCATCAGCCGTGAGCACATGCTCGAGATGAAGGCCATCCGTGACGAATATGACCCTCATGGCGGAAGGGCGGTCGGTTCGCGTGAGATGCTCGACATCAATGAGGCCGAGTATGGCGGTGAGATGCTCTATATCAACAAGTCGAAGAAGCACCCGATGTGGGCAATGGAATACTGCCGCGATGAAGGTCTGCGCAAGTATTGGGACGAGTATTCCTATCCTTATCATAAAGAGGGCGAAGGGCCGCTCTATCGCGGAAAACCGGCTACCGACTACAACCACAATATGGATCAGCTGGCCGTCGAGATGGTGCGCCGCTGGTATGACTACTGGGTGGAGCGTCCGGGCACTGGCACGCGCGTCTCGTCGGGCGGTGTGAAGATTGTCTTCTCTGACACCAACACCCATCATCGCGGCGAGTCAAACTACCGAATGAGCGGCGTGACCGATGCCATGCGCATCCCGAAGGACGCTTTCTATGCCCATCAGGTGATGTGGAGCGGATGGGTGGACGACGAAATGCCGCGCACTTACATCATAGGCCATTGGAACTATGAGCCGGGCGTGGTGAAGCCGGTGTATGTGGTTTCCACGGCGCCGGAGGTGGAACTCTTCCTCAATGGGCGTTCGCTGGGCAAGGGCAAGCAGAGCTACCGCTACCTGTTCACGTTCGACGACGTGGCTTTCGAACAGGGCACCCTTGAGGCCGTAGGCTCCGACGGAAGCCGTTACAAGATAGAAACCGCAGGCAAACCCTATCAGCTCAGACTCTCGGCCATTCAGAATCCTGAGGGAACAAAGGCCGATGGGGCTGACATGATACTCTATGAGGTGGAGGTGCTCGATGAGCAAGGCCGCCGCTGTCCGCTGGACGATCGGATGGTTCACTTCCAGCAGTGGGGTGACGGACGATGGATTGGTGGCATCGGAACACGCAACAACAAGGAAATGCAGCGTCCCGACGAGAACCGCCGCGAAGGGCTGCTGGATGCTGCTGCCACGAAGAATGTGTCAGACAATTATGTGGGCAGCATGAGTCTGCCCGTGGATTGTGGCGTTAACCGCGTATTGGTGCGCACTACGACCCATGCCGGAGAGATTCATCTGGCAGCTTACGCCGAAGGATTGAAGCCTGCCTACGTCACGGTCAGCAGCCAGCCCGTGGAGCCCGAGCGCTATCTTCCGTCGCTGACGCTAAGTGGCCGTTTAGACCGAGGGCCGACACCACTCACGCCTTCCTATCAGGAAAAACAGCAGGGCGTAAGGATTGTTTCGGCCAAGGCTGGCTACGACACGGAGCATGCCACCCACAGCTTCGACGACAACGAACTCTCGGAATGGAAGAACGACGGACGGCTGCAGACGGCGTGGATTACCTATCGTCTTGCCCGCAAAACGCGCATCAGCGACATCTGCATGAAGCTGACCGGATGGAGGCTCCGCAGCTATCCCCTGGAGATTTATGCCGGCGGGCGGCTTATCTGGAGCGGTGAGACGCCGCGCAGCCTCGGCTATGTGCACCTGAAGCCGCAGACATCGGTAAACGCCGACGAGATAACCATCCGCCTGAAAGGAGCTGGCAAGGACAAGGATGCCTTTGGCGGCATCGTAGAAGTGGCCGAGCCCGCTGCCGGCGAACTGGATCTGTTCAAGGCTAAGGGAGGTGAAGCAAGAGGCAACGAACTGCGCATCGTAGAGATTGAGTTCCTCACCCCCACCACCTAACACTTGAAACCTGAAACTTGAAACCTGAAACCTAACTATTCTTCTTATAGCTCTGCACCGCCCATACGGCCATTGCGAGGCCGATGCCCAGCAGGGCATACACTTGGTGGGCAATGTCGGCGAATCTTCCACCGCGGATGAAGACCGTGCGGATGGCGTCGATGAAATAATGCATGGGGTTCACGTAGGTCGTGGCGTAGGCCCATTCGGGCATGCTGCGCGTGGGAGTGAAGAGACCGCTGAGCAGCATGATGCAGACCACGAAGAACCACATCACGAAGATGGCCTGCTGCATGTTGTCGCTATAGTTGGAAACGATAAGGCCGAATGAGGAAAAGAACAGGGCCAGCAACATGGCCAACAAATAAATGAGCAAGACGGGACCGGCGGGTGTTATCCCATAGATGAGCCAGGCGAGCAGCAAGCAGACGGTGACCACGAACAGGGCGATGAGCCAGTAGGGGATGAGTTTTGCCAGGATGAATGCCCATTTGGAGACGGGCGTCACATTGATCTGCTCGATGGTGCCTGACTCCTTCTCGCCCACGATGTTGAGTGTGGGCAGGAACCCCGTCATCAGCATCATCACAATGGCCAGCAAGGCCGGTATCATATAGAGCTTGTAGTTCTGGTGCTTGTTGTATAAAAATGAAGAGTGAAGAGTGAAGAGTGAAGAATTTGCTGCCGCCATACCGACCGCAGGCGATTCTTCACTCTTCACTCTTAACTCTTCACTTAAGATCTGGGCAAGGTAGGCGCTACCCATTGATCCTTTTGTGCCGTTCACGGCATTGGCGGCAATCAGAATCTGGGGCGCTTCCTTTCGATCCCTGCGCTTGCCGAAATCCTGCGGAATGACCAGCACCACGTCGGCTCGGCCATGCTCTATCTCGCTGAGCGCGTCCTTGTAGGTGGGCTTCTGGCCGCAGAAGACGAAATAGCGGCTGGCTTCGATGCTGTGAACGATCTGCCTGGAACGGGAAGAACGGTCCAAGTCCACCACGTTGACACGGATGTTCTTCACCTCCATATTCATCACCCACGGCATGACGCACATGATCATGATGGGGAAGATAAAGATCAGTTTGGGCAGAAACGAGTTGCGGCGAATCTGCAGAAACTCTTTTTGTATGAGATACGTGAGTGTCATAAGCGGTTATTCTAAGCGGGTGTTAAACTTTAGGAGGGCGATGGTAAGGAAGAGAACCGTAAACCCGGCCAGCACGGCCACCTCCTTGGCCACCTCGCCGATGCCTACGCCCATGATCATCAGCTTGCGCATGGCATCGATATAATAGCGCGGAGGCACCACGGCGGCTATCCATTGCAGGATGGTGGGCATGCTCTCAATGGGGAACATCATGCCCGAAAGCATCACTACGGGCATCAGCAGCACCATGGCCGAGAGCAGCAGCGCCACCAGTTGGGTCTGGGCGATGTTGGAGATGAGCAGTCCCAGCGAGAGGGCAAGCAGGATATAGAGCACGCTGACGGCCACAATCCAGAACAACGAGCCCTGCAGCGGAACATTGAGCACGAAACGTGCCATCAGCAGGATGGTGACAAGGATGGCAAAAGCCAGCACGAGATAAGGCACGGCCTTGGCGATGATGACCAATAGCGGTCGTACGGGCGACACCAGCAGCACCTCCATGGTGCCGCGTTCTTTCTCCTTGACGATCGAGATGGAGGTCATCATGGCGCAGATGAGCATCAGCAGCATACCCATGATGGCGGGTACGAAGTTGTAGGCTGATTTCATCTGGGGATTGTAGAGCATCTTCGAGTTGATGGCAGATGATTGCGGGTTGGCCATTACCTGCTGCGCATAGTTGGTCCACTGCTGTGCCATGTTGGGGTCGGACCCATCTACAATCAGCTGGATGCCGCCCTGCTTGCTGGCAAAATCACGGCCAAACACTACGGCCATGTCTGCCTTCTGGCTACGGATGAGCCTTTCTGCCTCCTGTGGCGTGGCTGCGGTATTCGTAATGGTGAAGTATTCCGATTGGGCCAGCCGGTCTATAACCTTCTGCGTCAGGTGGTCACTGTTGGCCGTCACCACTACCGTTCGCACATTCTTCACATCGGTGGAGATGGCGAAGCCGAAAATCAGCATCATCACCACGGGCATGCCGAAGAGAATGAGCATCGTACGCTTGTCGCGCAGGATGTGTTTGCCTTCTTTGATGACGAAAGAAAGAAAAGGCCCTTCCAAGCCCTCCCAAAGGGAGGGATGTTTTACTGCCTGTTGTCTTGCTTCCATATTCATATCTTTCTATCTATTCTTAATAATGAGTATCATTCTTAACATCCCTCCCTTCGGGAGGGCTTGGGTGGACTTTAGTCCTTTCGGGTTGCCTGTCTTGCCAGGTATGTAAATACGTGGTCCATGTCGGGCTGGTTGAATTCTTTTTTCAGGGCCTCGGGTGTGCCCATCGCCTTGATCTTGCCATCAACCATGATGGAGATGCGGTCGCAGTATTCGGCCTCGTCCATATAGTGGGTGGTCACAAAAACGGTAATGCCGCGGGCGGCAGCCTCATAGATGAGTTCCCAGAACTGGCGTCGGGTGGCAGGGTCCACGCCGCCCGTAGGCTCGTCGAGGAACACCACGCCCGGCTCATGGAATATCGAGACGGAGAAGGCGAGCTTCTGTTTCCATCCGAGGGGGAGCGATGCGACGAGGTCGTCTTTGTGCTCCTCGAACTTCAATTGGCGGAGCAATTCTTGGGTCTTCGCTTTGATTTCCCCACTCTTCATTCCGTAGATGCCTGCAAAGAGGCGGATATTCTCGGCTACGGTCAAGTCCTCGTAGAGTGAGAACTTCTGCGACATATAGCCGATATGCTTCTTGATTTGCTCATACTCGGTACGGATATCATAGCCTACCACACGTCCGGTTCCACTGGTAGGCTGGTTCAGGCCTGTCAGCATGTGCATGGCCGTGGTCTTTCCGGCACCGTTGGCTCCAAGGAATCCGAAGATCTCGCCCTTCTTCACGCTGAACGAAATGTCATCGACGGCATGGAACGAGCCAAAGGCTTTCACCAGGTGTTCCACCTCAATGACAACGTCGTCGGGTTGCGACTCAGTAGCTACATTCGGTTCGATGCCTGGCGGATTGAAGACGTCGGCAAACTCCGTGAGAATCCGGTCGGGCGTATCGATGCCTCGTATTTTCCCTTGGTCGAGAAAGGCCACGCGCTCACAGCAGCGCACCTCGTCAAGATAGGGCGTGGAGGCAATGATGGTGATGTCTTGCTCCTTCAGGGAGAGCAGCATTTCCCAGAGTTCCTTGCGGCTCACGGGGTCAACGCCCGTGGTGGGTTCGTCGAGGAAGAGTACGCTTGGCTGGTGTACCAGTGCACAGCTGAGCGCCAGTTTCTGCTTCATGCCGCCCGACAGTGCTCCGGCCTTGCGGTCCTTGAACCGCTCAATCTGTGAGTAGATGGCCTTGATGGAGTCGTATCCTTCCTCTACGGTGGTGCCGAAGAGGGTGGCGAAGAACTTCAGGTTCTCTTCTACGGTCAAGTCCTGATAGAGCGAGAACTTGCCGGGCATGTAGCCCACACGGCAGCGCACATCGCGCATCTGCTTCACCACGTCGAAGCCGTCAACAGTGGCCGTTCCCTTTTCGGGCAGCAGCAGCGAGCAGAGAATGCGGAACATCGATGTCTTGCCGGCACCATCGGGGCCTATCAGTCCGAAAACTTCGCCCCTGCCGACACTGAACGACACGTCGTCGAGTGCCCGTACCCGTCCGTAGCTCTTGCTGACGTTTTTTACTTCTATGGCATTCATAGTGGCTGCAGTTGTTTTACTTTTCACTTTAACTTGACTTCCCCGTACATGCCAATCTTCACGAATCCGTCGTTCTTGATGGCAATTTTCACGGCATACACCAGGTCGGCACGTTCATCCTCGGTGAGGATGGTCTTGGGAGTGAACTCCGACCGTGAGGATATCCATGAGATGGTGCCGTCGTAAGTCTTCTTCTGCCCATCGCCATAGTCGGCAAACACCTTCACTTTCTGTCCGAGCTTGATGTCCTTCAGTTGGGCAGAAGTGACGTAGGCACGCATGAACATATTCTCGGTGTCGGCTATTTTGAAGAGCGGTTTACCTGCTGCCACGAACTCGCCGCGCTCCACATATTTCTCCAGTACGGTTCCCCTTGTCGGTGTCATGATATGGCACTTGCGGAGAATGTCGCGCAGTTGATTCACTTGCACGTCGGTAGCTGCCGATTGCTTGTCAAGGGCGCGTGTGCTGGTGGTGAGCGAAGAAATCTGTGCGTCGAGCTGACGCTGCAGAACCATTACCTGACTCCTCGCATCGTCGAGCATTTTACTCGGTGCGGCTCCGTCGGCTACCAGTTCCTTGTAGCGCTGTTCTTCCTGGCGAGCCTTGACCAGTTGCTGGCGTGTAACGGCAATCTGGCGCTGCATGTCGGGTTTCTGACTCTGATATACCTGCTTGGTGGCTCCCAGTTGCTGAATCTTCAGCCAGGTCTGGGTGGTGTCTATCAGTCCTACCTCGCGGCCTGCTTCCAACACCTCTCCTTCGTTGACGTTGAATGTCAGCAAGGCTCCGTTCTGTTCTGCATATACGGTGGTTTCGGTAGCCTCAAACGTGCCTGTGGCATCATACTCTTTCTCTTTATTTCCGCAGGCAGCCATCATCAGCATCACGCCTGCCAGTGCAAATATCTTTTTCATTGTGGTCTTATTATTTATCGTTATTTTGATGTTATATCGTTACGGGTAAATCTCAAGTCGTAGATTTCCTTCAGCATTTCTATCTCGTGCATCGACTGCTGCACGCGAGCGGCATTCTCCTGATTGATTTCGCGCAGCAGGTCGTTCACGTCAATGATGCCATGAGCGAGTTTCGATTCAGCAGCCTTACGGACGGCAGAGCGCAGCGAGATGATCTCTTCGTCGTCGGCCATCATCTTTTTATATCGGTCGATTTCTTCGTTTTGTTGTATCTGCTCCAGGTTGTTGTTGAAGAGGAACACCTCGCGGTTCGACTCCGTCAGGTCGCGTTGCAACTGGATTTTGGCCTTGTCGTTCTTGCGGGTGTAGAGGGCACCGATGTTCCATGTCAGTCTGGCGCCAATCATACCGTTCAGGCTCCATTTGTGGGAGATCATGTCTTCAAACATATTATAGCCCGGATAGCCATAGTAACCTTGTGCAAAAACGCCGACTTTCGGCATGAGGGAGGCATCAAGGGCCTTCTCTTGTGCATTGGCCAGTTGGAGTTGCGCGTCGAAAAGCCGCATCTCCGGACGTTGACCGGCTTGTTCCGATTGTGTGGCGGTAACGGGTTTCTGCACGTTTTTTACTTCAATCCCGCAGAATGTGCTCAGCATGGTCTGGAGCATCCGCCGCTGCGACTGAAGGTTCGTGGCTTGTTGTACGACGTTCAGCCGTTCAGCCTTCACGTTCAGCCAGTCGCTTTCTGCTGCCGTTCCGCCTTTGACCATCGACTTCAGCTTCCGTTCATTGCCCGAGAGCAACTCTTGCAGGTCGCGGTTGAGCTGAATCTGCTCATCGAGCATCAACAGCGAGAAATACATCTCGTTCACCCGCTTACGCACACCGTAAAGATTGACTTCCGTCTGTGCTGACTGCACCTTTCCCTGTTCGCGGGCAATAGCTTTCTGACTGTTGATGACTCCGCCGTCATAGATGGTCTGATTGATGTCAATCCCCACACGATACTGGTCTTTCGAAAGGCCTTTCATGTCAAGCCCCAATTGCTGGTACATGGCTTTCATCTGATCGGGCCACGACACCACATCGCTCTGATAAGTGGCCTGTGCCGATGCCGACACCTGTGGCAACCATCCTTTCTGGATGTTGGCCACCGTCAGTGCTGTGGTTTTCTCAATGAGGTCGTATTGGCGTATCAGCGGATAATTCCGTTCTGCCGCCTGCTGACACTCTTCCAGCGTCTGCGCCGCACCAAACGACAAGTGAAAAAAGATAAGTGATAAACTCAATAATGTCCGACTCATATAATCAGTTCTTTTGTTGTTATTCTTATTTGTCTCTGCAAAGATACATCTGTTTCTTCATACTTTGATTACGAATCTGTATGAAAAGAATATTAATTTGTATGATTTTACCGATTTACTTCTTTGTATTCTCAAAGAAATGTATTAATTTTGCAATCAAATCGTACAATTTTGTAATTTTCGTCGTATGCCTAACGCTAAAAGTATCACTTATTTCTCTGTTGCCAATGTTGACCTGCGAGAAGTGGCCGGACTTGAAAGTCATGTGTTCAAAAACGACGATATTAGTATCGTCCTGAACGGTAGCCCCTCTGACAGTCCTTTCCTGCATGAAGGACAGATCTATCATATCCCGGAGCCTCGGTTGCTTATCGTGATGAGTGGCAACGCAGACGTTCACCTGAATCTTGAACAATATCATTTTGAGAAAGGTTCTGTTGTCGTGAGCACCTCTGATATGATTATGGAGTTTGGGCGGTGTAGTGATGACATGATCATCAGTTGTATCGTATTCAAGGACCAGCTACATGTCGGCGAGACCTTTGTGGTGAATACAACCCCCAAAGAGTATGAGCAGTTGCTCCGTATGTTGTATATCCTCTGGGATATTGCCAACGAGAAGCCTTTCCGTCGTGAGACCGTGAAGCAGATGGTTTCGGCCATGATTACCAACGTGCAATATATGAAGCAGGAGTCCGTGTCGAGTGAACCGCTACCCACGCGTGGCCAGTTGCTGTTTCAGCAGTTCAAGTCGTTGGTGAGCCAGCATTGTGAGCGTGAGCGCAACATTCCCTTCTATGCCGGACAACTACACGTGACGCCTCACCACCTGTCGGCCGTCATCAGCAAAGCCAGCGGTCACAGCGTGATGTATTGGATCAACCGTGCAGCCCTACTTCGTGCCAAGGTGTTGCTGAAGACTACCGACCTGATGACCTACGAGATTGCCGAACGGCTGAACTTCCCAAGTTCGCCCGCTTTCAACAGTTTTTTCAAACGAGAAACAGGTCTCACGCCGCGGGAGTATCGGGCCGAAAGATAGGTGGAGGGGGTGATGAATACACAAAAGATGCAAAAAGTGAGAGACAAACGGGGGTTTTTACCTGAAAAAGTAGTATATTTGCCGAAAAATCAAAAGGATATGAGAAAATGGATGGCCCTGCTGTGGCTATTGTCCGTGCTGCAGTTGCCTGTAGCGGCAACAGATTTCGAGACGGCCACCGAGGCTGTGGCCAATATGAAGGTGGGCTGGAACCTGGGTAACACGCTTGACTCCAATAGTGGTGATGTGGAGAATATGTGGATAGAACTCTGGACCAGCCGCAAACCGACCGATTACGAGAAGGCCTGGGGACAGCCCGTCACCACACGGCAACTGATTCACATGTTCAAGGAGGCGGGTTTCAATGCCATCCGTGTGCCTGTCACCTGGTATCCCCACATGGGAACGGTGAAAGTAACGAACATAAACAATAGTGGTCACTGGGACATGAGCACTTGGACTGGTTATGATGTGAATGCCGCATGGATGGCCCGTGTGAAAGAAGTGGTCGATTATGTCATCGACGAAGGCATGTATTGCATCCTGAACGTCCATCACGACACAGGTGCCAGTACTACGGCATGGCTTGAGGCCAGCGGAGCGGGCTATAACAAGGCCAAGGAACGCTTTGAGAGTCTGTGGACACAGATAGCCATGGAATTCAAGGATTATGGTGAACATCTGCTTTTCGAGGGTTATAATGAGATGCTTGACGGCTATGACTCCTGGTGCTTTGCCTCGTTTGCTGCTCCAGGTAATTATAATAAAGCATCAGCGACTGATACCTATGAGGCCATCAATAACTATGCGCAGAGTTTTGTAAACGCCGTTCGTGCTACGGGTGGGAATAATGCCCAGCGTAACCTTGTGGTATGTACGTATGGCGCCTGCTGTGGTGAAGGGTCATGGAATACCCATCTCGTTGACCCGTTGAAGGAAATGAAGCTGCCTTCCGACAACGTGAGCGGACATATCATCTTCGAGGTGCATTCCTATCCTAATGTCAGTAATCTTAACAATGTGAAGAAGTCCATCGATGATATGATCAAGAAACTCGAAACCAACCTTGTGAGCAAGGGGGCTCCCGTCATCTTCGGAGAGTGGGGAACTTCTGATGGAAATGACTATACCAATTATCATAGTAACACGCTTGCTTTTGCCGAATATTTCTCCCGGAAAGCCACAGAGGCGGGTATGGGCACCTTCTACTGGATGGGACTTGCCGATCAGGATGACCGTGCTGTACCGAAATGGACGCGTGCCGATCTCAAAGATGCCATCATCAAAGGTTATAATGCGGGCGTGGAGACAGCCGTTCGTTCTGCATACCGTACCACGGAAAAAGGAAATAATACCCTTTACAATCTGCAAGGTCAGCGCATCCAGGAACCGCAGCCCGGTCAGCTCTATATCCGTAACGGAAAGAAATATCGGAAATAATGTAGAGTGTAGAATGTAGAGTTATGATTACTCTTTAAAAATTGATATTCACGAACTCGTAAACTTGAAACTTATAAACATAAAATAATTTGAAGACATTTGAAGAACTGGGCGTCAGCGAACAGATTCGCCGCGCCATTGAAGAACTGGGCTTCGAACAGCCCATGCCTGTTCAGGAGGAGGTGATACCCTATCTCCTGGGTACCCGAAACGATGTAATAGCACTGGCACAGACAGGAACCGGCAAGACGGCGGCCTTTGGCATACCGCTCTTGCAGCGCGTGGATGTGCGTTCACGCCAGACGCAGGCCATCGTGCTTTGCCCAACCCGCGAACTCTGTCTGCAGATTGCCGACGACCTGAATGATTTCGCCAAATACATCGAAGGCATCCATGTGGTGCCCGTCTATGGAGGAACCGATATCGTGCCCCAGATACGCGCCCTGAAGAAAGGTGTGCATATCATCGTGGCTACGCCCGGACGTCTGATTGACTTGATGGAACGCGAGGTGGCGCAGCTGAATGCGGTGTTTAACGTGGTGCTCGATGAAGCTGACGAGATGCTTAATATGGGATTCTCGGAGGATATCAATACCATCCTGGCCGGTGTGCCCAAGGACCGCAATACGTTGCTCTTCTCGGCCACGATGAGTAGGGAAATCGAAAAGATTGCCAAGAACTTCCTCCAGAATCCGAAGGAAATCGTCGTGGGTAGCCGTAATGAAGGTGCCGAGCACGTGAACCATATCTATTATATGGTGAATGCCAAGGATAAGTATGCGGCACTGAAGCGTATCGTGGATTATAATCCACGCATCTTTGCCATTATTTTCTGCCGCACGAAACTCGAAACGCAGGAGGTGGCCGACAAACTGATTCGCGACGGCTATAATGCGGAAAGCCTCCACGGTGACCTTTCGCAGCAGCAGCGCGACCTGACGATGGCCAAGTTCCGCCAGCACACCGTGCAACTGCTGGTGGCAACCGATGTGGCGGCGCGTGGTCTCGACGTGGACGATCTGACGCATGTCATCAACTATGGACTGCCAAACGATATCGAGAGCTATACCCATCGGTCGGGCCGTACCGGTCGTGCAGGCAAGAAGGGAACCTCCATCAGTATTGTCCACACCAAGGAGAAGAGCAAGATCCGTGCTATCGAGAAAGAGATTCAGAAGGAGTTCGTACGCGGAGAGATTCCTTCGCCAGAGGAAATCTGCAAGAAACAACTCTACAAGGTGATGGACCAGATCGTGAAGACCGATGTGGACGAGGAACAGATTGGCCCATTCATGCAGGACATCAACCGCTATTTCGAATATATCGACAAAGACGACATCATCAAGAAGATTGTGTCGATGGAATTCGGTAAGTTCCTCTCCTATTATGCTGATGCGCCCGAGATAGAGCGTGTGGAAGAGAAGAAAAAGAAAGGAGAAAGGAGAGAAGACAGAGGAGAGAGAAAGGGTGAGCGTGGCTCCCGTAAACCCGAAAAAGGTTACAAACGCCTCTTTATCAACCTCGGAAAGAAGGATGGCTTCTATCCCGGTGAGGCCATGCAGTTTATCAACCGTCATGTGGGCGGTCGAGTGCCTGTGGGACATATCGACTTGCAGAACACAATTTCTTTCTTTGAAGTACCCGAGCGTGAAGCCCGTAAGGTGATGAATGCCTTGAACGGTGCTTGGTATAAGAGCCGTGAAGTGCGTTGCAATGATGCCGATGCCACACCTGCCGAGCGTGGTGCCTCTGGTGGAAAAGTGCGCGATTTCCGTCGTCCTAAGGCTCGTTTTTCTCGTTCCCACGAACAACCTGAACAGCATAAGTTCAAGAAAGAAGACTGGATGCAGTTCCTCAATCCCAACGGGATGAAGAAGAATAAAGAACTCAAAGGTGAAGACCCCGATTTCTCAGAAGAAGGATGGGCTCGCCGCAGACCTAAGAAGAAATGATGACACCTAACACCCACCACCTAACACCCAACACCTATGCTACAAATCCGCTGTAAGAACAACAATAAGACCAAGAGCTTCCCCGAGGGAACCTCGCTCTTGGACGTCTATCAGGAGTTTGCCCCAGAGTTGCAGATGCCTTATCCCGTGGTTTCTGCCAAAGTCAACAATGCATCGCAAGGACTGAAGTTCCGCCTTTATCAGAACCGGGACGTAGAGTTTCTCGATGCCCGCCAAGGTTCGGGTCATCGTGTCTATGTGCGTTCCCTCTGCTTCGTGCTCTACAAAGCCGCCAGCGATGTATTTCCAGGTTCCAAGCTCTTCATTGAGCATACCATCTCGCGTGGCTATTATTGCAACTTCAAGAAGAAAGGGGGCGAACCGCTGGCTGAGGGCGATGTGGAACGCATACACGAACGGATGGAGGAGATTATAGCCCTCGACATGCCTTTCCGCCGCAACGAAGCCACCAACGAGGAGGCCATCCGCGTATTTGCAGAGCGAGGATTTACCGACAAGGTGAAACTCTTGGAGACCAGCGGACAAATCTACAGCGACTACTATATGTTGGGTGACACGGTGGACTACTACTACGGTCCGCTGGTGCCTTCGGCTGGCTATCTGAAAGTGTGGGACGTGGAGCCATATCACGACGGTATGCTGCTGCGTGTCCCTGACTGGAACAATCCGCTCGTACTTGCTGAAAAGGTGGATATGCCGAAGACCTACGAGATGTTTGCCGAGAAGACGCGTTGGGATATCATCATGCGACTTTCCAATGCAGGCGACGTAAACAAAGCCATCATGAAAGGTCATGCTTCCGAGCTGATTCAGGTCAGCGAGGCCTTGCAGGAGAAGAAAATCGTACAAATTGCGGAGGAGATAGACCGCCGATTCAGAGCCGAGGAGAATCCCGTCAGACTCGTACTGATTACGGGCCCTTCGTCATCGGGAAAGACGACTTTCTGCAAGCGACTCTGCATCCAGTTGCTGGCTTGCGGACTGCGTCCCTATTCCATTTCCACCGACGACTATTTCGTGAACCGTGTGGATACGCCTAAACTGCCCAATGGCGACTACGACTTCGACAATATCGAAACCGTGGAGTATAGCCTGTTGGAAGATCATCTCACCCGTTTGATGAAAGGCGAGCGTGTGGAAGTTCCCGAATACAATTTTGTCACGGGTAAGCGTGAATACAACGGCAAGAAGGTGAAACTCTCCTCCGATAGCGTGCTCATCATCGAAGGTATCCATGCCCTCAACCCACTGCTCACGCAGAAGATTGACGATTCCAAGAAGTTCAAAATCTATATCTCTGCTCTCACCAGCATCTCGCTCGACGACCACAACTGGATTCCTGTGCGTGACAACCGCCTGCTTCGCCGTATCATCCGCGACTACAACAAAGGCGCTTTCACCGCCCAGCAGACCATCAGTCAGTGGAAAAACGTGTGTGAAGCCGAGGATAAATGGATTTTCCCCTTCCAGGAAACGGCCGATGCCATGTTCAATTCAGCCCTTAACATTGAGTTTGCCGTGCTCCGCACCCATGCCGAAATCATCCTTTCGAGTGTGCCCAAGAACTGTCCTGAGTACAGCGAGGCCCATAGGCTGCTGAAGTTCATCCATTATTTCATTCCGGTTGACGACAAAGAAATACCCCCCACAAGCATCATGCGCGAGTTCGTGGGAGGTTCAAGTTTCAAATACCGGTAGTTTCCTTTTATTTGATGTCGCGGGTAAGCATGGCACGATAGTCGATAGGTGTCATGCCGATGGCATCCTGGATGCGGCGTTGGAGTGTGCGGACATTGCTGAAACCGGCTTCTTCGGCCACGGTGGCAATGTTGTACATGGGCTTTTCGCGTAACAGACGCAGAGCTGCCAGCACACGTAGGTTGTCAATGTAGGCATCGGGCGTGCGGTGGATAGTCTGATGACGGAAGAGGCGTATCAGCCTTTCGCGACTCACACCGAGCATCTCGGCCAAGGCTTCTGAATTGAAATCGGGACTGACATGCGGACGGTCTTTCTCTATGCGCATTTCGATGATGGCCATGAGTTGGCCGTCGTCCTGAAGGTCGGCATTGCGTTGTCGCTGGATATTGCCTTCGAGCAGTTCGCGGGCTACTTCGGTGCGGCGACGCAATTCTACGTCGTATTCCAGCCGTTCGGTGAGGTCGAGGTTTCTGCTGACGAGGCGTACGAGTTCGTCTTTGAGCCGTTCCACTTCGGCTCTAAGGGCAGCATTCTCAGCAATCAGTTGTTCGCTGTCGGGTTTGGATTGTTTCTTGCTTTCTGCCATAGTCAGATGTATTGGTGAGTTTATTCAATAACTTCGAAGAGCTGTAGGAATCCGCCGATGCGGAACACGTCAGCCACTTCCTCGTTGAGGTGGCTGATGAAGGCGCGACGTCCATTGCGGCGTGTGTTCTTGTAGATGTTGAGCAGGATACGGAGTCCGCTTGAGGAGATATAGTCCAGTTCGCGGCAGTCGAGTTCAATGTCGCAGTCGCCACGTTCGAGCAGCGGAGCAAGTGCTTGTTCGGCCTTGCTGCTTGCAGAGTTGTCGAGGTCGCCTATGAGTTCAGCCACGATGCGGCCTTCTTTTTCATTGATTTTTATTTCCATACTTCTATTTTAATTAATGTTCTTCTTGATTGTTAATATGTTTTGTTCGTTGTATCGGTGATATTCCAGGTCATCACTCATCTGGCGGATAAAGATGATGCCGAGTCCGCCGATGGGGCGTTTGTCGGCGGGAACGGCCGTATCCGTGACTTGTGCAGTAGTGGGATCGAAAGGAATGCCGTTGTCGATGATGGAGAGGTGCAGCTGATTGCCGTGAATTTCGGAAGCAAGTGTCACGGTGTCGGCGTGAGAATGGTGTACCACGTTGGCCACGGCCTCTTCCACGGCTAGACGTAACTGCTTGGTGGCGCGCTGGTTGAGTCCGGCACGTTCGGTGGCTTTGATCATGAAACTCTTCATCTGCGGGAGGTATGATTTGCTGGCCAGCAGGGTTACGGTATCGGCATTGGGGGCAATTCCGTGATAAGCCGCCTGTTGCTGAAGGTTCTTGCCGTCATCGTCTGCTTTGTCTGAAATGGGCAGGGTGGCTGCTGAAGGAGTCTGATAGTCCATGCTCTCGTCGCGGCCTTTCCATTTCAGAGCCATGAGCGTGAGGTCATCACTTTGCGCCGCATTGCCTGCATGTTCTTCGGCTTGATTCTTCATCATCGTCACAATCTCTTCAGGTGTATGTATTTCGGACTGCTGTGCCAGTTGGAGCGCACGCTTGCGTGAGAGCAGTTCACCGGAGATGTTGCGGGCTTCGCTGAGTCCATCGGTATAGAGGAAGAGGATATCGCCGGGCTGGAGCTTGGTGGACTGTCCTTCGTAGATCCAGTTTGACAATGCACCAACGGGCAGATTGGGCACGATGTGAAGGCTCTCGCTCTTGATGCCCGAAGCGTCGGGAGTGTCATGAATCAGGAGGGGGGCCTCATGCCCTGCGTTGCAGTAGTTCATACGGCCGGTCTTCAGGTCGAGCATACCTACAAACATCGTGGCGAAGAAGCCGCTGGTCTGTTCTTCGCAGATCATGTGGTTGATTCGTTCAACGATGACGGCAGACTCGTTCGCGACGGATTCGTCGGGAGTGAGCATGGCACTGCGGGCCTCGGTCCTGAACAGCGTGCGAGTAACGGTCATCAGCATAGAGGCGGGAACACCCTTGCCGCTGACGTCGCCGATGCAGAAACAGACGTGGTCGTTGAGCACGAGGAAGTCATAGAAATCGCCGCCCACCTCGCGTGCAGGCGTCAGCGAAGCGAACAATTCCAGGTCGTTGCGGTCGGATGTTCCGGGGAATGCCTTCGGAATCATTGACTGCTGGATGTCGTGGGCCACTTTCAGTTCGCCCGTGAAGCGCTCCTTCTCGGCATAGACGGTGTTCAGGCGTCGCAGATAGCTGAAAGCCCTATATACAATGAAGCCCAGCAGGAGGATACCCGAAAGATTGAACAGGAAGTTGCGCATGGCTGACTTGCGCTGTTTCTCGTAGAAGTCGTTGGCAGCCTTTGATACTTCGCGCAGCGGCACATCGGCAGCCACAATGGCTACCGTCTTTCCATCTTGGTTTCGGATGGGCATGGAATAGCTGAACATTAGGACATAGTTGTAAAGTCCGTCGTAAGGTTCACTCCAATAGCCGCTGGAATTGATGGGATGCTTGAACCATGGACGTTGGGTATAGTCCTTGCTTCTCAGTTCAACCGTCTCCACGCCTTCCTTGGCCTTGTGGTTTTCGTAAATATAGAGACCAAAGCGCTGATTGCCGAAGTCGATGTCCTTGGGCACGAATTCGGGTAGATAGCCTATGGAGATACCCGCAATTTGAGGCTGCTCATTGATGAGCTTACTAACGAGTATCTGCAGGGTGTCGATGTCGATCTCGTTGATCTGATGGGCAATGTCGGGAAGAATGTCTTTAGTTGCGGCCTCCACCTCTTGTTTCACCTGTGAGATGCGGTGGCTGTCGTTCAGGTCATACAAAGCCATTTCGGTCAGTTGCGCATTGAATGAACGGCGCGTTGAGAAATACTCCAGCGTCTCGCTCATCTGTAGCAGCAGGGCTGCTGCAACGACCATCATGATACTCAGTTTGGTGTCCTGTCTTATTTTCATTTTATTCAGTCTTTACGGCCTTTCAACTCCGATTGAACTCTTTTTAAGTTGTAAAGATAGATATTTTTTTGTAAATGAGCATTTTATACCCTGTTTTTTTATTCAGTTTAACATTTTGACTTTTAATGGATTGCCTGTCCTAAGGCTTCGGAGACCTATTCGTAGGTGGTGATATTGAATAGCTTCTTCAGTTCTCCTTCAGCTGCAGGAGTGGTGAGCAGATGCCGAAGTTCTCCCGATGAAATGGCGGTTTTTGGCGTAAAGGTGTCGCTTTTCATATATTGGAGCAGGCTGGCATAAAGCTGCCGTGCTTCTGGGTATTGCTGCAGCTGATGGAGGGGACTCATGCAGACGAGCAGACTGCCACGACCAACGCGGAACTCGAAGATGAGGCCGAGTTTGTGGTTACGCTCGATGTTGTCGATGACTTGTACTATCGGACGGTATTGGGCAGGGGTGTTTTCGAGTATGAACGGATGGGCATTCTTCACGATGGGGAACCACTGCCAGGAGGTGTGTTCCTCGGTGGGGAACTGGCTGAATACGGGATGCTCAGGATTCGTAAGAATACCGAGGGTTCCTGGCGATACGGGCTTCTTGTTGTTCTCAGAGATAGTTTTGAACATGCGGTAGTTCCAGTAATCGGTCTGGAATAGGCCACCTAATAACAGTTGAGGGTTGATGGTTAAAGGTTGATGGTTAATTGTGCTGTCGGGCATGAAGAGAACACGTGCACCGTTTTCCAGTTTCTTCATGATGACATTGCTAAGCTGGTTGGTGACGGTTATTCCCTTGGCATCAGGCTTTGTCGTGGCGGGGAATATCCATACGGGCCATGAGTTCTCGTAATCAGTATCTTCGATGAAAGAGTAAAGTGTGAGTTTCTCAGGGTCTTTCAGAAATTCTAATTTAGAAAGGTCAATGTCAAAGGTCCCGACATCTAAGAGCCCATTTCCTGCTGTTAGCGTAAATGATTTTTCTATGACGATGCCTGTACCACAGATAGTTTTTTTGTTTTTCTCCTTGTCGGAAGAAACGATACAACAGTGAAGGGTCTTGCCTTCGAGGCTTTCCTGTCCATAGTTAGCAATCTGGATTTTGGCTTTCAGTTGCTCATTGTTCGTGTAGCAGAATTTGGGCAAGACGGCTAAGGGCACCACATCGTTGCACCATTGCCGCCATTCTTTGGGAGTGGTGATACCCTTTGATTCCATAAAGGCATCGAGTATACCTACGTATGCAGAGCCTTGTCCGGGATAATCCTGGATGTCCAGCAGTTGGAAACCAGCCATGCCGCGGGTGCGCAGATCCATTTCGATGTCGGCCTTATAGAGCTGAACGCTCCAATGGCCCGAAGCGCGATGGAAGGCTTCTGCCAGGTCGGGCATGCCGGCTTTTTCCAGACGGCTGCGGAATATTTCCATGTTGTAAGGATAGAGCACACCCGTGTATTTCTTTATCTCGTTATAGTCGGGATAGGTTTGGAACTGTCCGCTCTCATGACTGATGATGGGCACGGGACATTTGTCAACGGCTTCATCGAAAATCAACGATGAATTGGGGTAAAAATGATTAATCATGCCGCCATCGAAGGCATCTGCAAAGGAGAAAGAACCGCGCGTGTGGGTGTTGAAACTTCCCCATTTTTCACCGCCATTACGGCAGGTCACGAAGAAGTCCATGCCTTCTTTCCATCCCTGGTAGCCCAGATAGTAGTTGGAACCGAAGGTAAAGAGCTTCGAGGGGGCTAAACGGCGATAATCATCGGTGAATTTCTTCATGGTGGGAATGTCACCACGCAGCTCGTTGCCCAGGGCAAACATCACGAACGAGGGATGATGGCCATACTGCAGAAGAATATTGGAACCTTCTTTGTGGAGAAAGGTCATCAGTTTGTTGTCGTCACGTTTGAATTCTCCCCAGAAAGGAAGTTCGGGCTGCAAATAGACACCTTCGATGTCGGCAGCCATGAAGGCTGCCTCTGGGGGACACCAAGAATGGAAGCGGATATGGTTGATGCCGTAGCCCTTACAAATCTGCAGGTAGCGGCGCCAAGCGACCAGGTCCATCGGCACGTGGCCAGTATAGGGGAATACGCAGGCATCATGCTTGCCACGTAGGAAGGTCTTATGGCCGTTGACCGAGAACTGTGTACCTTCGTTACGGAAATCACACAGGCCGAAATCCACTTCTTTAGTGTCGAAGCCATCGACAGTGACGATGAGACGGTAGAGATTTGGATTCCGTTCGTCCCATAGTTTCAGACTGTCGTTCTGGAACTTCAGCACCAGATGGCGGCTGTCAATCTTGTCCTTTTTGATGATGTTTTCCATGATGACCACTCCAACATCGCTTCCCAAGGAGGCCAATACGGCTGAGACCGTGAAGTTTTTCTTTGCTGTCCCTGTTATCGTAATGTCGGCCTCGAAAGCCTTGGAAACGGGGATGGTCTTCATCTGAATCCTGCTGATATAGAGTTGATTCAAGGCTTCCAGGTAGAAATCACCAATGATGCCGTTCCAGTTGGTCTGCGTATCCTCTGTGTAAGCATGGCTGTTACTTAGCAACTGTGGTGGAACATTTTTGTCCGTGTTGTCCACCTGAATAGTCAGTGTGTGCTTGCCTGGCTGGAGGAATTCGGTGAGGTCATAGATCTGTTCGGTGGAAATGTTGTTGTTGGCTCCCCTGTCAATGCCGTCCACGAGCACTTTCGTGGCTTTCGTGCGTTCCATGTGGAGAAGAATTGTCTTCTTCTTCCATTCCGCGGGGATGGTAATCTCGCGTGTATAGGACAGCTCGCCCACATAACTGTAGAGGCGCGACAGATGGGTTGTCTCGTCTTTCTTCTGGAGGGCGTTTCCCTTACGGTTGGTATCGGTAGTGCCGGGAAGGTTGATGTCACCAAGTTCGGTTTTCCATGTGCCGGCCAGGTTTATGATCTGGCGGTGGTTCTGGGCAATAGCTACTCCCACCCTCCCTATAAGGGAGGGGACAAATAGCAATATGACGGATAGATAAAGGATTTTTTTCATAGGTAGGTTTGTTTTGGGTTGTTCACTCCCACCCCGTTAGGGGAGGGAGGGGGTGGGAGCAATTTCTTTCAACAGGCGGTCGGCATGTCCCCAACGGTCCATCATAAAGAGCACGTAGCGGATATCGACACCGATGCAACGGGCCAATTTGGTATCAAAGAAGATGTCGCTGGAGAGTGAGTCCCAGTTGCCATCGAAAGCCAGTCCGATGAGGCGTCCTTTACCGTCGAACATCGGTGATCCGGAATTGCCGCCCGTGATGTCGTTGTTAGTCAGGAAGCAGAGTTGCATCTTTCCTGTAGTCTTGTCGGTATAGGGTGAGAAGTCCTTGGCGGAAAGCAGTTCGTGCATGATGGGCTCGACCTTGTAATCCTCGATGGAACCGCCTTTTTTCATCTTCTCTACGATACTTTCTGCTGTGGTGTAGTAGCCAGAAGGCTGTCCGTTGAGCAGATATTCGCCCACCTGACCGTAGGAGAGTCGCATGGTGAAGTTGGCATCCGAATAGTGGGGCATATCTTCCTCCATACGGAGTTTGGCAGCGCAGAGCATCTTTTCCTGTGCATCGATGCTATCGGTGATGGCCGACATCTCATCAGCGAAGGTTCCCATGGCCAAAGCTCCGAGATCCACGCCCATCTGAATGCCGGGATCTTTCAGGTAATACTTCTTGGCCGGATAGATTTTCTTGCCACTTTTCATCAGGAAACTCTTCTTATAGAGCCAATCTACATAGGCAGAGAAGTTGCCGCGGAATTTACGGTCAACCGTTTTGAAGAAATCAGGCCAGTATCGGGCATCCACCTTTTCGCGGTAGTTCTGCATCAGAGCCACGAGCACTTCCTTGTCGAGGGCTTCATCCCATTCGTCGCTGTTGTCCTTGAAGATGAAGTATTGCTTGCGGGGCTTCTCCTCGGGACCTTTTAGCTCCAAGCCGCCATTGTTGGCACGCATGGCGCGGGTGACCAGCTCGTTGGTGCGGCGGAAGGTCTCAATATAGTAATAGTAAGCACGTCGCAGTTCGAACCGCTGCTGATAGAGCTTCTCCAACTTGGTGAAATCGAGTTTGCCTTTCAGATAGCCTGTGGAATCTTGATACTGGCGGATGCGGTTCTCGTAGGCCTGTTTCTGCTGGATAATGCCGATGGAATCGATACATTTGTTCATTCCCATGGAGTTTTTCCAGTAGTTGGCACTTTGGGCATACTTGGAATCGTACTTGATGCGCACGGCCTCCGATGCGTCCATGTGACGCTTCATAATCTGCTGTTTCAGGCCGCGCACCTGCACGCGGGTGGTGTTTTCTGCATCACGCATCTCGCGGATACCATAAGAAGAGAGGTAGCGGTTGGTGCTGCCGGGATAGCCCACGGTCATGGAGAAATCGCCGTCCTTATAACCTTCGGTGCTGACGGGTGCCCATGAAGCGGGATGATAGGGTACGTTGTCCTTGGAATACTCTGCCGGACCGTTGGTCTTGGGGTCGGCATAAATGCGGAAAACAGAGAAGTCGCAAGTCTGGCGGGGCCACATCCAGTTATCAGTGTCACCTCCAAACTTACCCATCGACTTGGGAATGGTGAAGACAAGACGGAGATCGCGGAATTGCTGATAGACCGTGGCATAGTAGCTATTGCCTTCGTAGAAAGGATCAATCTCTACATGGAGTGTCTTGTCGATGAGCTTTACGGAGTCGGTCATGGCCTGTTGCAGGTAATCAATGAGGCTGCTCATATCATCTTCGGCGATGTTCCGCTTTTTGGCTTCGGCCTGCAGTCGGCAGGTGATGTCTTCCTGAGAGCGCATGAACGAGACAAACATGTTCTCATTGGGCAGCTCTTCCTCGTAGCTCTTGGCGTAGAAACCGTTGAGCATATAGTCGTGTTCCACGGTGGAATGGCTGCGGATGGCCTCGAAACCGCAGTGGTGGTTGGTGAAAACCAGTCCGTCGGGACTGACCACCACGCCCGAACAGTAGCCCGAGAAGTTCACAACACAGTTCTTGATGGCATTGGCATCGCTATAAAGCGCGTTGCTGGGCAGCGAGAAACCTTCCTGCTGCATCTGGGCAAATACCTGCGGTGGTAGGTTGTAGAGTGTCCACATTCCCTCGTCGGCAACAGCCTTCATAGAAGAGAGAGGAGAGAGGAATGATGAGAGAGATATGCACAAGGCGATGATGTTTTTTTTCATGTTTTATGGATGGTTTATGATTTGCGGAAATATTTGCCAACGACAGGGAGATTGGACAAGGGAAAGTCGCGCTTTACGATGAGGGCGACGAACAGCAGAAGCAGGACGGTGTTCAAGGCGACAGCTCCGAAAAGGCCAAAATGGCGGTTGAGCATCAGCATGAGCACCGTCAGCAGGGCGGCAAAAACCACATAGAGAGCAATGTCTTTCAGGGGATAGTTGATGGGATTCTTCTTGCGACCTACGAGGTAACTGAGTGCCATGCAGGTGAAATAGCCGGAGAATCCGCCCCAGGCACAAGCCATATAGCCATAGCGGGGCACGAAAATAACGTTCACCGCGACGAGCACTATGCAGGCAATGCCCGAGAAGATGGCTCCCCAGATGGTCTTGTCGATGAGTTTATACCAGAAGGAGAGGTTGAAATAGATGCCCATCATGATTTCGGCGGCCATGACGATGGGCACCACGCGGAGGCCTTCCCAGTAGTCGCTGCCGATGATGTAGCGCAGAATGTCGAGGTAGGCGATGACGGCCAGGTAGGCCAGCAGGGTGAAAATGATGAAGTATTTCATGGCCTGGGCGTACATCTCCTTGGAGTCTTTTTCACGGGCCTTGCCAAAGACAAAAGGCTCGTAGGCATAGCTGAACGCCTGGGTAATCATCGCCATAATCATGGCTATCTTCGAGGCGGCGCCATAGATGCCTAATTGGGCATGGGCATCGCTGGCTGTATAGATATAGGGGAAGAGAATCTTATCGGCCGTCTGGTTCAGGATACCGGCAATGCTGAGCACGAGCAGCGGCCAGGCATAGTGGAACATACGGCGGAAAAGTTCACGGTCGAAGATCCATCGGAAACCAGTGAGCTCTTTGCACAGACAACAAAGCAGGATGCTGGAACAGGCAAGATTGATGTAGAAGGCATATCCCACGTCCTTTCCGTTGATAACGGCAAAGTAGATGAGGTTCATTGTGATATTCATTGCTATGTTCAGCAGCTTCAGCGATGCAAACTTCAAGGGCCTTTTCTGGTAACGCAGATAGGAGAAAGGTATGGCAGAGAAGGCATCGATGCCTACTGTAACGGCCATCACCCAGATGAATTGCGGATGATCGGCATAGCCCATGGTCTGGGAGAGAGGCTTGATGAAAAGCAGTACAAGCACGATGAAGGTAAGAGCCAAAGTGCCCACGGTAATCAGTGTGGTGCTATAGACGCGGTGGGGATCCTCGCCCTCCTTGTTGGCAAAACGGAAGAAAGTGGTCTCCATGCCAAAAAGCAGGATGACCATGATGAGGGCCGTATAGGCATAGATATTGGTGATGATGCCATAACCGCCGGAGGCTGCCGCCAGTTTTGCCGTATAAAGCGGGACGAGCAGGTAGTTGAGAAACCTGCCGATGATGCTCGATAGTCCGTAGATGGCCGTGTCCTTGGCCAGAGATTTTAGGTTTGCCATGATTATCCGAAGAATAGGTATGCGATGAAAATCGCCGATAAGATGCCTGCCAGGTCAGCCAGCAGTCCGCAGGTAACGGCGTGGCGCGTATAGCGGATGCTCACGCTACCGAAATAGACAGCCAGCACATAGAAGGTAGTATCGGTGGAACCTTGGAAAATACAAGCCAGACGACCCACGAAAGAGTCAGCGCCATAGGTGGCCATGGCATCGACCATCAGTCCACGAGCACCTCCGCCGCTCAGCGGTTTCATCAGCGCCGTTGGCAAAGCTCCGATAAACTGCGTGTCGATACCTACGGCATCGATACACCACGCTAGTCCGTCGATGAGCATGTCCATGGCTCCCGATGCACGGAAAACACCGATTCCAACGAGAATGGCCACCAGATAGGGTATGATGACGACTGCCGTCTTGAAACCGTCTTTGGCTCCCTCGATAAAGGCATCGTAGACATTCACCTTTTTGCGGACGCCCGCCAGGATGAAACTTACGATGACCGTCATCAGCAGAATGTTGGCAACCAGTGTGGAAACAGTGTTCATCTGGTCTTTGTCCAACTGTGAGAATCCCCAGATGATGCCTGCTACCACGAGGCACATGCCGCCCAGCGTGAGCAGCAGCGTGCGGTTGAGAAGATTGATTTTCTGATAGAGCGAGGTCGCTATGATACCGGCCAGGGTTGAAAAGAATGTGGCCAGCAGAATGGGGATGAAGATGTCCGTGGGCTGGGCGGCTCCCTGCTGGGCGCGATAGACCATGATGGAGACGGGGATGAGCGTCAGTCCCGACGTGTTCAGCACGAGGAACATGATCATCGGGTTGCTGGCGGTGTCTTTCTTCGGGTTGATTTCCTGCAACTGCTCCATGGCTTTCAGTCCCAGCGGCGTTGCAGCGTTGTCGAGTCCGAGTATGTTGGCAGCTATGTTCATGAAGATACTTCCCGTGGCCGGATGGCCTTTTGGAATATCTGGGAACAGCTTTGTGAACACGGGCGACAGCACACGGGCAAAGAGATTGATGACGCCTCCCTTTTCGCCAATCTTCATGATGCCTAGCCACAGTGAAAGGACGCCAGTCAGTCCCAGTGAAATCTCAAAGGCTGTCTTTGAGTTGTCGAAAGTAGAATTCATCATGGCGGGGAATACCTCCACGTCACCTAAAAAAATAAGTTTCACCAAAGCGATCACAAACGCGATGATGAAGAATGCTATCCAAATGTAATTTAAAACCATGCCGCAAAATTACAGTATTTTTGCGGCATGGCAAAATCTTAAGGGATAAAACTTGTTCTAATCCTTACACCTTTTTATTATTTTCCTATTTTATGCTTCGCCGACCATCGTTCCAGGCGCTTGTATTCCTTTTTCGTGATGCGCATGAAGGAACCATGCTGCGGACGGCTGACGCCTTCGATATTCTTCGGATTCTTGAAGTTACGCATGTAGCGGTCGGCCTCACAGATGCGGTAGTTCTTCGGGCGCGATGAATACTCTATGTAGCCAATCATCCACGTGTCCTTGCCGGCCAGTTGAAAAGCCGAAACACCTTCGCATTTCTTCTTTCCCTCGAAGTTCACGTAGTCATCCTCCACGGGCTCGCTCCAAGGACCGGTCAGCGAGGGAGACGTGGCGGTGAAAAGTCCAGGCGTGCCGCCTTCCTTCTTGATCATCATGTGCCACCGCTGGTCGGCTTCCACCCAGTTGATGTCGGCATCGATGGTGGCATAGCCCCAGTCGAAAAGCAGTTTTGGCATGGTGAGCTGGGTGAACGTCTCGTCGGCGTGGCTGTAGTACATGCGGTCGTATTTCTCTTCGGCGCGGTTCCACATGGAGTAGTAAATCATGTAGCCGCCCTTGCGGCCGTCGGGCCAGACGAAATCTTCGTCCCAGACAATCTGCGGAGCCCACACACGGTTGATGGTGGTCCAGTTGGTGTATGGGGTGTTGGGTGTTGGGTGTTGGGTGTTGGTGGTTTCTTGTAGAAATATTGACGGACCTTTGCGGAAGTCGAAGCTTTTAGATTTCCAATGGATGAGGTCGTTGGAAGTAAGCAGGCAGATACCATAGTTGTCCCATGTCTCCACTTTCCCCATCCGTTTGCGCGAAGCCTGCGAGGCATCCATGTCGGTAAACACCATCAGGTAGCCGCTGTTGTCGTGCTTGCGGCAGATGAATGCGTCGCGCGAACGCTTCTCAATGGGAGCCATCACGGCATCGCTGAAGATGGAATCGCCGTCGAGAAGGTCGTGCCAGTGGATGCCGTCCTTGCTCAAGGCGTAGGCCGTCCATGCCGGTCCGGCATCGTTCATATGGCAGAAGAGGTAGCGGTTGCCTTTCTGCAGGTTGCCTTTTGCGAAAGTATTAACTGAACACAAAGACACGAAGACGCAAAGAACTAACGCAAATTTCCTTTTCATCGGATTTCCTGAATTTGTAGTTTGGTCTTAACAGTCTTGAGTCCGTCTGCCTCAATGGTGAGAACGGGCTTGGCTGCTTGGCGCCCAGCACGCAGAATGACCAATGCAGAACCGTTATAGAGGCTGCGTTTGTTGGTGACGTTCAACTCGTTACTCGTCTGATCACCGTTGGAAACAGCTACGATTTCTGCACCTTCGCTGACGCTGAAAGAGAGTTGCTGCTGCGCATGATAGACGCGGCGTCCTTTCTTGTCAACGGCATAGACGCGTACATGCTGCAGATCCATGCCGTCGGCCTTCCATTGACTATTGTCGGGGATGGCAATAAGTTTCACGGCATCCCCCGTAGTTTCAATCTTATGGCGGGCCACTTCCTTGGGTGTTGAGTGTTGGGTGTTGGGTGTTGGTGGATAGTTGCGGGCTATGGCTTCGCAGTAGCCGTTTTCGTAGGGGATATTGTCCCATCGGATTTGGTTGCGCATCTTGGCATTCTTCTTGTCGTTCTTCTTCGTGCCCATGCTTTTACCGTTGACAAAGAGTTCCACCTCGTCGGCATTGGTATAGGTGATGAGATTCACTTTTGAGCCCTGATGGCGGTTCCAGTGGTCACTCATACCGTCATTGCCCGTTTGTACGCCATTCCACATCATGTCTCCCTTCTTGTCGATCACGGCGATATGCACCAAAGGTTCCTCTGGTTTGAAGAAACTCTTCATGTAATATGCTTTCGGTTTGGGTTCGAGGGTGATATCGAAAACTCCTTGTCCCCAGCCTTTTGCCGGCCATCCCTGACTTTCGCCAAGATAGTCGATAATTCCCCAATAAGCCAGTCCGATGACTTTGTCAAGATCCATGGCAAAGTAATTCTCGCCCATGGCCGACACGGAAGCCTCGCTCTGGTAAAACTTCATCCACGGGAAACGCTTGCCGTCGCCAGGGAAATACATATAGCGGTAGTTGTAAGACTGCACGTCGGTGATCATGGCCAGATCAGCTGGCAGCGAGTCTGTCTCCCAGTTACGGTAGCGGGGATGCATGGCAACGGTCACGAGCCGAGTGCTGTCATAGCGGTTGATGAGGGTCTTCATGAGTCGGTACATCGTCACGCCGAAGTCGTTGAATGGTTGATTGGGATCCTGCTGCAGCTCATTACCCAGACTCCACATCACTACGGAGGGGGAGTTGCGGTCGCGCTTCACCCATTCAGGGACATTCTGTTGCCACAACTGTTCAAAGGGAACTCTTCCGCCTGTGTGCTGGCGTGTCCATTTGTCGTAGAGCTCGTCGATGACGAGAATACCATATTTGTCGCAAAGCTCGATAAATTCCCGGCTGTAGGGATTGTGACTGGTGCGGATGTGGTTGAGGCCCCATTCCTTTACCATCTGGATGCGTTTCTCAATGGCTCGCGGATAGTTGGCTGCACCCAGTGCACCCAGCGTGTGGTGGTTGGCATAGCCTTTCAGCAGCACTTTCTTTCCGTTGAGCAGAAGTCCCTTCTCGGGAGTCATTTCCACGGTGCGGATGCCGAAGCATGACGACGCTTCATCTACTATTTCACCCTTCTCGTTCTGCAAAGTAACCACTGCCTTATAAAGATTGGGGTGCTCACAATCCCATAACTTGGCGTTCTTTACTTCTATTTCAGGAAGCTTTGCCTCCATGGTACGCGATGCGGTGATGCGCTTCTGTACGGAAGTTCCCTCATATATCAATGTCCCGTCGGGGGCATAGATTCTCACTCCGACCGTTGTCTCCCTTTCCTTTCCACGATTGGTAAACTCAGCCTTGATGTTTACGAACTGGTTATTGCGGGTGGAGATGTTCAGAGGATGGCGCTCAAAATAGAGAGTCTTGTCTGTAGCAATGAGTCTTACCGTGCGGAAAAGTCCTCCGCCTGTGTACCAGCGAGAATTGTTGGGCTCACGTGTGTCGGCCCTTACGGCAATCACATTGTCTTGTCCCCATTTCAGCTTGTCGGTAAGGTTAATCTCAAATCCCACATAACCGTAGTCGGTTCCGCCAATAAGTTCCCCGTTCAGGAACACATCTCCCACATACATGATACCTCCAAAATCGAGCAATAGGCGCTTGTTTTTCCAGGTTTCATCGGGAGTGAGATGCAGCCGGTACCAACCTTTGCCCATCTCCTTGAATCCACGGCTGGAGAGTCGGCTTTTGATATTGGCGGCTACGTCAGTATTGTCGGGCCGTTCATCTGGAGAAGGCTCCACCCACGGCTGTTCTATCTGGAAGTCGTGGGGTAGGTTTATGGTGCGCCAGTCGTTGTCGTTGTAGTCAGTGGCTGCAGCCTGCTGTATATCTCCGGCATGGAATTTCCATCCAAAAACCAGATGAGTTACGGTGCGTCCGGCGTGTGCGTTCATGGCGCACAAAGCCATTAAGAAAACGCTAACGATAATCCTAACATTTCTCATTTTCTCATTTCTCATTTTTTCAACCTATAATATTCCACTGCCCCCAGCAGGAAGCAGCCTGTGCCGTAGTCTTCAAAGTCGGGAACCTTGTCGTAGGCCAATGGTTGGCCGGCAGAAGGATCTTTTCCCGTACCCTGAACCCATCCGAGGAACCCATCTGGATGTACGGCATCCTTCACCATGGCATTCCAGGCACGGTCGCAGGCTGGCTTATATTGCTTTGCTTTCAAGATGCCGTGGTTCATACCCCAGCTCATTCCATAGAGGAATAGGGCCGTACCCGTAAGTTCCTTTCCGCCATAGTTGGCTTCAGACATGAGTGAAGGATTCCAGAAACCGTCTTCTCGTTGGCAACTGAGCAGACCCTGACTCATCAGAATGAAGTCTTTCTTCAGACTCTTGTAGTATTTCTTCGACTGTTTGGAGAGTTTCGGCATGGCCTCCAGATCTTCGAGTACCTTCACTAAGGCAGCATACACCCATCCGGAACCGCGGCTCCAGTAACAGTTGTTACCGTCCTTCTCTTTGTAGGGAGGCACATAGTCGGCATCGCGCCACCAGAGGCCTTCCTTCGCGTTGAACAGTCCACCAGCCAGTGTGTCGCGACTCCAGGTGTACATTCGCATGGCGTGGTCGATGTATTTCTGTTCGCCCGTGATGCGGTACATCTTCGAATAGACGGGCATAGCCATCTGAATGGCGTCAATCCATGTCCACCATCCGTAGAGTGCACCGTTGGCCTTGCGCTGATTGCCGGTCTTCATCTGGTGGGCCAGGTTCTCTTTCACGTGCACAATCATCTTCTCCTGCTTGGTCATCATATAGCGGTCCAGATAAGTCTGCTCGCAGCATTGGTCGTCGGCGTCGCAGGTGGTGATGCCGTTTCGGGGTGTCCACTTGTGGAATTCTGCCCAGCGGTCCGTATAGTCGATGTAGCGCTGCTGGGCATCTACCTTGTAGAGTTCCATCAGTCCTTCGTAATAGACAGCCCTTGTCCAGAGGCTGCTGGGGCGAATCTTGCCCACGTTGGTAGGCACCGTGGGGTCGCTGTATTTCTTCATAAAATAGTCGTTGACCCGTCGGGTCACATCGAGGACCTCTTCGGGAGTCTGTGCCTGGATGTTCGTCATGGCGAACAAGGCAATCGTTAAGATGATAAACTTTTTCATATGGGTAGTTTTTGTTTTTTAATTATCTATTACTATATGGTCAGACTTTTCGAACAGTCTGTCTTTCAATGGACTTACACGTTCTATTGTTATATTCTCCGTATTTGTCATCATGATTTTCGGCCGTTCGTCGGGCTGCATGAATGAGATATCGATATCCTTCAGCGTAATGTCCTTGGCATCTGAGATGACGAAGCACGAAGCCGGTTGTATGCCGTGGGCCGAAGGTTCGGGATAACCTTTCATGTTAGGATTCTGTGTAAAGAAAGGATTGATGCCTCGTTGGCTCCTTACGTCCTCCATCGTAACGCCACCTCGGTATTGCAGTTTGATGTTGCTCAGGGTGACTCCAGCGATAGACCCCGGAGCATTGCCGGCAATGATAGAAGCGTAGCGGCTGTCAGCCTCCTCCACCGTTATGTTTGAGATTCTCACGTTTCTGATGGTAGAGGCGGGCAGACCTTTGGGGCCTCTGTTGCGGTTTCCTGCCCGGATATAGAAAGGAGCATTATTGATGTCCTTCATCTTGATGTCAAAGACTAGGATGTTTTCCATCTGTGAGCCGTCCACGGTCTCCAGGGCGAGTCCGCGGCAGTGGTTGAATGTGCAGTCGCGGATGATGATATTGCGGAAGTCGCCGTTGCTCTCTGTTCCCAGTTTGATTCTTCCCGTGGGGCCGTCTTGGTCGGGGGCTTTTGTTGCGTGAGTAGTCTTCGTGCCGTCTATCAGGGTTCCTACGCCATACCCCGTGACGTGGCAGTGCTCGATAATTACGTTGGCAGTAGGCTTCAGCCGGTTCAGTCCGTAAGAGGTTTTCAGCACGATAGCGTCGTCGTTCAGCGTATTCACCCTGCAATGGCGTATCTTTACATGTTCACAACAGTCGATATCTATACCATCGCGGTTGGAGTCAATGGTCAGCCGCTCAATGGTCAACGTATCCACTCCTGTGAGCAGCAGTGCGAAATGTCCGCAGTTGAGCATCTCCAGGTCAGTGATTTTCACCTTACGGCAGTCTCTCAGCGCTATAGCCTTGTTGGCTACGGGCAGTCCGTCTAGTGTAGGCTTCCCTCTGGAGAGCACTCCGCTGCCGTCAATCCGTCCTTTCCCCGTGATGGCTACATTGTGTAGTCCGATACCCCATATCAGGGAATTCTTCCAATGACTGTGTCCAAAGTCCTGATACATCGAGAGGTTTTCCTCCGGCAGGTCGTATGTCTCGCTTGCCTTGGGCATGGCCGCTTTCATGACGGCTCCGCTGTCCAGTTGCAGGGTGATGTTGCTTTTCAGTCGTACGGAATAACATAGATACACCCCAGCTGGCAGCCTGACCGTCCCACCACCTTCACTGGCTGCCTGACTGATGGCTTCGTTGATGGCACGGCTATCGATATGCATGCCGTTGCCCTTAGCTCCAAAGTCGTGCACGTTATAAACCTGCTGAGCCGAACACGCAACCGCGGCCATCACAGTCCAAAGCAGTAGGATGTTTTTTCTCATTGTATTCAACGATAACCTTAACTTCAACTTAACGTTAACTTTAACCTTTTTACTTTTTTACTTTTTTACTCCAGTCGCTGGTAGATCAGGTCCAGCTTCGTGTATTTCCGGTCTTTCCCGTTATTCCAGTGCTCCATCAGTCCGAGGGGCTTTTCCAGAGGCTTCCCGTCTTGCCGATACACCGTTCCGCTTTGTGGCCGCGGAATGCTGGCTGCCTCCAGCAAGTATTCGTCGCAATAGGAGAGCGAACCATATTCCGGCCATTCGCTGATGAGCAGGTCCATGCCCACAGCGTCGCAAGCCACCTCGTCTTGCGAAACGATGAGCGAGCAGGCCCAGTCATTGTTGAAGGGCGGCTTTTGCCATTTGGGGTAGGGCTTGAAGTTCACGTGGCGCGAGCCGTATGTCCCGTCGATGAGGAAGAAGAGCGTTTTCTGCCCCAGGTGCTTGTGGCCCATGAAATCAACGAAAGTCTTGTAGCCTGGTTTCCCGTGGCGTTTGTCGGCACTGAAGTTGTTGTGTGCATTTCGCCGCCAGATGAGATTGATGTCCGTTGCCCCATACCAGTTCTTGGAGGTCAGCGTAACTCCTGGGCCATTGTGGAGTTTCAGTAGCGACGAGTTGATCAAGTAGTCAGCATCCACCACACACTTTGCCAGGCCGCGAGCCATCGCCCCGTTGTCCTCCGAATACGCAATCATTTCCGGATAGTATTCACACCGCTGTCGGCCGTCGCCTCCGATATTGTCTATAAATATGACGTGCGGAAACTCCCTATGTACCTTATTGTATATACTGTCAGTGATTGCACGACTGGGTTCACAGAGTGTGATGTCTTGCTGTTGAATACCGCCATCGCGAACCATCGAGCGCACTAGCGCCAATGTTACAAAGGGCGAAGAGTTCAGCTCTATGGTATCACGATGTGTGAGTGCGTTGTTCAGGTTTAGTTTCACGCAAATCTTCTCGCCTTTGCGATAACCTCGTCTGCCGCGCCCATGCTTTTCATTAAAATATTGGAAGAGAGCCTTCCAGGCTTTCTTCGCATTCTTTTCACCCGTTAGCTGGATAAGTGCCTCTCGCACCATGCGGTCAGCCTTCTGTTGTGAATTCCATCGGTCTTCCACCCAGAGGCCGGTATGGCCGTCCCATGAAGCCACGCCTGGCGCATGGATCCATGCTACACGTCCCGGATGAATACCCTTTCCTTCACCCACGGGCTGATTGGGTCCTAACATCAGCGGTGGAAGTTCCCGTCCGTTGAAATGACCGAAGAAGAGGCGGTTACGGTCAACGGGTTGGTCTAATGGCTGTATGGTCGTAGCTGGTCCTAAGTCGGGATTTTTCCAAGAAGCGAGTTTCCATACAACCTTTCCTTCTTTATCTATTTCTACTGCCTGCAGTGGAGGATTCAACGTGTCAATAGTTTCCTTGCCCCATTCGTTCCACCAACTGTTGAGGATCGTGTTGCCGTTTTTCAAGCGCACGGCTTTCTGTATTTGTCGAAGTCCAATGTGACTGAGGTCCGGCTGCCATACAACCTGTGCATCTTCACGGGTAATCTCTTTCACCGTATTCCCTTTACCCACAAAGAGCAGGTTCTCCTTAGCCAGTTCGGTTACCGACCAGGCTCCAGGCATCTCCCATCGGAAGAGTTCGTTGCCCTGTACACTGTATTCTGCCACATAGCCTTGGCTCATATGGCATACCAGCAGTGTCCCTCGCGAAGACAATCGCGCATTGCGGAACTGTCCGTGCACTCCTTTGGAAGCTGGTATCTCAAATTCATGGACAATTCTAAGCGAAGGAATCTCCATGATACGTACCATGGCCGGATGCCCATTCTGCACGAACACCACGTGATGTTGTCCGATGGGTTGTATGGTATGAATCTCTGTTCCCGGAGGGGCTGCGTACGACCACAACACCTGATGCTCCTGATTGATTTCGGCTATGCCATACTGGTGAGCCAGCATGATATGTCCGTCTGTCATCAGAATGGCATCGCTGAATTCACCCCGCCAGTTCGTGGCATGGTGCATCCAACTCACTCGCCCGTTTTCCACCTTGAAAAGCCTTAGTTGCTTGCTTTGTCCGGCATATAGGAAATTATGCCGACTCAAGTCAGACTCCTGCGCTTTCGCCGGCAGGAGCAAGAGCATCATCGTGAGTACTGATAAGAATCTATTCATAAATGTCTCAACGTTAACGTTAACCTTAACTTTAATCTTTAACCATTAACCATTAACCATTAACCATAAACCATAAACCTCTTACTTCAGGAACGGATTAACCGTCTTGTCCGGCCCCAGATAGAAACCAGTCTGTGTAGGCTGGTTGTAGGCCGTGTTCTGATGGGCCACGCTCAGCCGATAGGGCACATCCTCCTCCAGACAGTTTATGCGATACTCCGTAGGGATGGTGGATACGTAGAGCCGCAGCTCGGTGCTTTCGTGGTTACGGGCCAGCACCTCTTCGCGCCAGTCACCCAGGATATCGGCACAAAGACATGGGTTCGATTTCGAACCGTTGTTGAACTGCACCCCATCAAAGCGGCAGACGGTCTTCATGCGGCCTGTCTCCCAGTCATATTTCGACACCGTCTCATGGTCAAGCATCTCGCGGAGCAGGTCGCCGTCCCACCAGATACCGAAATTGGTAGGAATGCGTGCGCCCCTTATGCGTAGGGCATTATTGTCGCCGTCGTCTTCTTGCTTCTCATCGGCATGTTTCGGGGTGACAAGTTCCCCCTTGATATTGCGGATGCCACCGCTCTCGCTGCTCCATATCTCCAGGCCTGGATTCGTGGGGTCAATATCGGCAGCCATGCAGCGGCCCACGTCTTCCTTACTTTTAATTTGGAAGATCACCTCACCTGTACGTGCATCGCGAAAATCGCTGCCATCGCGTCGGTTCTCATGGCAGTCCCACACCTGGAGGCGGGTTGTCTGCGGGTCAAAGGCCGTCAGATGCATGGCATCACCATGCCCGAAGCCCGTATTATAGAGTCCGCGTCCGTCATTGTCAATAGCCATGGAGCCATAGGTAATCTCGTCGCATCCGTCACCATCCACATCGGCCACGCGCAGGTTATGGTTACCTTGTCCGGCATAACTGGCCCATTGCGGGTCTTTGGTATCGAAGGTCCAGCGGTTCCTCAGCTGCTTGCCATCCCAGTCCCAGGCAGCAATGACGCTACGGGCGTAATAACCGCGGCAGAAGATACCGCTAGCATGCCTCCCGTCCAGATAGCCTACGGCAGCCAGATAACGCTCCGATCGGTTGGCGTGGTCGTCACCCCAGTCTTCCATCCGGCCCCGTTCGGGAATATAGTCGGCCGTAGCCATGGCCGCTCCTGTCAGTCCGTTGAACACGGTGATATATTCCGGCCCATCCATGATGCGCCCCGTCTTGTTGTCGGTATCACGCCAAAGGAAACTCCTTCGCCGGTTGTGGATTTCCGTCTTGGTCATCGTCGGGGGCAGCCCCTTCTCTATCTCCAGCCATTGCTCCCGCCGGCGTGCAGCCTCCTCGCGTTCCTCTCTTATTCTCTTCAGGTAAGCCTCCGGGTCAGCCTTGATGGCAGCGATGCCATAGCGCCAGTCGGCCTGCGCGTCGCCGATTATGCGTCCCTGTCCGTCGGTAGTCCCGTCGGCCGTCTTCACCATCAGCTCGGCTCGTCCGTCACCGTCGAAGTCGAACACCATGAACTGCACGTAATGCGCCCCGCTGCGGACGTTCCTCCCCAGGTCGATGCGCCAGAGGCGCGTGCCGTCGAGCCGGTAGCAGTCGATAAGCGTGGGGCCGGTGAATCCCGCAAACATATTATCCTTGGCGTTCGTAGGGTCCCATTTCAGGAATATCTCATACTGTCCGTCGCCGTCCACGTCGCCGATGCTTGCGTCGCTGGCCACGTAAGCGTAACGGTCGCCGTCAGGCGAAGTGCCGTCCTCAGGCTTCTGCAGGGGTATGGGCAGATAGCCGTCGGGCGCATCGCCCCGAAGCCTGTAAGAGCCGTTCCCCTTCCTGGAGCGCACCTCATAGAAGCCCCCCTTCGGGTCAGGCTTCTCGTCAACGAACATCGATCCCCCCCGCCGCAATGGGCGGCGGTTAAGCTTCACCCCGTCGCGATACACATCGAAACGCTCCCCCGCAGCATCGCTGCCGAGCACGCGCCAGCTGACGATCACCCGTCCGCCACAGCGCACGGCCACCACTCCGCGGTCCAGCCGTTCACTCTTCAGCGCCGCCCGGTCGTAGCGGGGCTGCGCTTCCACCGCCGTAGCCACCACCAGGGCCATGGCTCCCATCAAAAGCATTCCTTTTCTCATAGTCTTCAACTTTAACCTTTCAACTTTAACCTTTCAACTTGAAAAGAGTCAATGATTTGTTTTCTCGGCGTAAAGTTACGAATAAAACCGGATACTGCCAAGCAAAAACGTCCGATAAGCCATAAAATCCGTACAAAAAGAAGCAGCAGACATCCTGAGAAGTACAAAAATGGCTCATATTCGTACAAAAATACACACACCTTCTGCGACGAAACGGCTAATTTTGTGGCAAAGATTTTATTAACTATCAACTAACAACTAATTCAAAACTGTATGAAACAAATTCATCTGAGAGACAGACTGTTGTCAGGCACAAATGTGCTTCGGCAACTTATGTTCCTGTTTATGGTGGTGCTCTGCACCTCCAGTGCAATGGCCCAGAAGAAGGTCACGGGAACAATTGTGGATGCTGCTGGTGAACCCATTATCGGTGCCAGCGTGATGGTGAAGGGAACATCGAATGGTGCGGTGACGGACTTAGATGGTAACTTTACTATTAATAATGTACCTGAAGATGCCACGCTGGTATTCTCGTATGTGGGCTACCGCACCCAGAATCTTTCGGCAAGGGGAAAGAGCAATTTCCAAATCTCCCTGGAAGAAGACAAGCAGTTGCTTGACGAAGTGGTGGTGGTAGGTTACGGTGTGCAGCGCAAGAGTGATGTGACGGGTGCACTGACTCGCGTCAACGAGGAACAGCTCAACAACCGTCCGGTATCAAATGCCATCGAAGCCCTTCAGGGAAAGGCTGCCGGTGTGGATATCACAACGAGTGAGCGCCCTGGTACACTGGGTTCTATCCGCATTCGTGGTAACCGTTCTATCAATGCCTCCAACGAACCGCTTTATGTGGTCGACGGTGTTCCCCTTAGTTCTGGCGGCATCGAGAGCCTGAACTCCCGCGACATCGAGTCTATCGACATTCTGAAGGATGCCTCTTCGACTGCCATCTATGGTAGCCGTGGTGCTAACGGTGTGGTGCTTATCACCACTAAGCGCGGTA
>JAEEGJ010002374.1_pt1 | contig 102009 bp, 93 predicted proteins | sample 8958761 | NCBI WGS metagenome assembly JAEEGJ01 (sample SAMN16246546, study PRJNA631951) | gut metagenome | biome: gut microbiome; feature: rumen; material: RS-attached | host: Bos | place: Iran: Karaj | collected 2018-10 | reverse complement strand
GACCGTTCGGAACTGTAAATATTTTTGACAACAAACTTTACATTCAGACTGGAAAGAGTAAGGATGTTTCAAAGCAGATTCAGAAAAATCCTAAGGTAGAAATCTGCTGCTTTGACGGCTCAACTGGTCAGTGGTTGCGTCTTGCCGGTGAGCTCGTTCGTGACGACCGTCGCGAGGCTAAGGTTGATATGCTCGAGCACTATCCTGATTTGAAGAATATGTACTCAGCTGATGATGACAACACAGAAGTTCTTTACTTCAAAAATGCCACTGCAACAATTTACAGCTTCGGTGGTGCACCAAAGGTTGTAAAGTTCTAGGTTGACTTGCCTCCGTTGTAAAATATATTATTTCAGAATAAATAATTATACGGCGGAGGTGTACCCATGATAAAGTCTAATGAATATCCTGTTCTGGAGTTTGATACAGATCAGGATGCGGTTGTAAATCCATTTAAGTGGAATCTTGAAAAGTTTAAGACAAACAAACTGATTATTACTTTCTTCCCGGAAGTCATGGAGTCTTTGAAAAAGGACGGACTCATTGAAGTAGAGCGTCACTTTGGCGGTGAGAACCCTGTTGATATTTACCGCTTCACTGACGCACCCGATATCCTGATTACCCTCGGCTATGTCGGCTGTCCTGCTTGCGCCGGAAACCTCGAAGTCTTTGCTGCCTGTGGTCTCACAAAGGTTATGTTCTGCGGTGGTGGCGGAGTTCTTGATAAATCAATCAAAGTAGGTGAGCTTCTCGTTGTTGAAGGCGCAATCCGTGACGAAGGTTTTTCATACCGCTACATCGAACCAGCCCGATATATTTATACCGATAAGGCAGTTACAAAAAAGGTAACAGATTATCTTGATACTCATAAAATCTCGTATTTGACTGGCATTACCTGGACAACAGACGCAATGTTCCGCGAGACAAAGGCTCTTGTAGAACAGCGAAAAGGTGAAGGTGCAAAAATTGTAGAGATGGAACAGGCTGGCTGTATTGCAATTGCTCAATACCGTAAGTTTGATTACGCTGCAATTATCTATGGTGGTGACGATGTTTCGCAGGATGAATGGGATACCCGTTCCTGGGATAAGCGAAAGGGCATCCGTTATAATCTTGTGATGCTGTGCCGTGAGCTGGTAAAAGAGATTTAAGGAAATGAACAAAAAGCAGATTTTCATAAATACAGTAAAAGTCACACTTGCCGCAATTATGGCAATTCTTGTTGCGAAGGCGCTCAAACTTGAGTTTGCGGTGTCTGCCGGAATTGTTGCAATTCTTTCTGTGCAGCCGACCAAAAAGGAAACTCTTAAAACCGCTCTCTCCCGTTTTCTGGCCTTTGCAATTGCGCTTGTGATTTCCGGTATTTTGTTTAATCTGCTTGGTTTTACTGTCTATGTCTTTTTTATCTATCTTGCAATTTTCATTTTGATCTGTCAGTGGCGTGGCTGGATTTCTTCGATGGCTATGGACTCAGTTTTGATTTCTCATTTTCTGAGCCTTGGAAAAACAGGCTTTCTGGAAATCAAAAACGAAGTTCTGCTTTTTGTAGTGGGTGTTGGCTTTGGTATTCTCGTTAATCTTTTTCTTCATAAGAAAACTGATTATATAGAAGAATTGAAAAATCAAACGGATGAAAAAATAAAACTCGTGCTTCACCGCATGTCGCTCCGCATTCTCAATCCGGATTTTGCAGATTACGACGGCACTTGTTTTGATTCTCTGAACCAGAGTCTTTTCACCGCTAAAAAACAGGCAGAAGAAAATTTCAACAATCAGTTTACAAGCCGCGACACTTTTGATACCCGCTATCTTGCAATGCGTGAAAATCAGACAAAGGTTCTTTATGAGATGTTCAAGAGTGTACGCCAGATTAAAACTGTTCCCGGTACAGCTCAGATGGTTGCAGATTTTCTCGAAAAAGTTTCTGTTGAATATCACAAGGATAATGATGTTCAGGATCTGCTTGCAGAACTCAAAGAAATCAGAAGCAAAATGAAGACTGTGCCGCTACCGGAAAATCGTGATGAGTTCGAAGACCGTGCAAATCTTTTTACTCTTCTGGAACGTCTTCAAGAGTTTTTAGAAATCAAAAGTAACTTTCTAAAAAATAATTAAATGGGTAATTGAAAAATGAAACTATATATTTCTGACTTACATTTTTATGATGAAAAATCAATAAAACTTGATGAACGCAATTTCGCTGATGTTCGTGAAATGAATCAGTATATGATTAATCAGTGGAACGCGACGGTGAAGGGTGGAGATATAGTCGTTGTGCTTGGTGATTTATTCTGGACAAGAGAGCCTGATGAAGTAAATTATATTCTGAACCGTCTCAGTGGAAAAATCTGTCTGATTGAAGGAAATCATGATAACCGCTGGCTCAAAAAGCCAGGCATAAATCTCGATCGCTTCGAATGGATTAAAACTTATGCAGAGTTTCAGGATGGAGATTTCAATATAATCGCAAGCCATTATCCAACCTTCTGCTATAATCATCAGCATCTTGTAAATGAAGACGGCTCTTCGCGAACTTATATGATGTATGGCCATGTTCACAATACTCAGGATGAACTGCTTGTAAACCAATTTCAAAATATTACCAGAGAAAAAAATATTCCATGTAATATGATTAACTGCTTCTGCAAGTTCAGCGATTATAAACCGCTCTCACTCGAACAGTGGATTGAACTGGATGCTAAGCGCCGCAGTACTCTGTAATCACAATTAAATTGTGTACAATCTATTGACATTCGGCCCATTAAAAATATATACTCCAAACAGCTGGCCGCTAAATGCTAGAGTAATAGCATAAAATCTGTTAGAATTGAGGTTATCTATGGAAACATTAGACATTGAAAAATTCGACTATGTAATTATTGGTGCTGGTTGTGCAGGACTTGCTTCGGCACAGTATGCAGCGCGAGGCGGACTTTCTGTACTGGTGCTTGATGTTGCGGGCGCGGGCGGACAGGTTCTTCAGATTTCTGAACTTGAAAATTATCCTGGAGTTTTCCCTGCAGTAGACGGCGCAACTTATATGATGACTATGCAGAAGCAGGCAGAAGCTTTTGGCGCAAAAGTAGTGCAGGCACAGGTTCTTTCTATAGATAAGACTGGTGGTGAATTTGTTGTAAAGACAAAAAAGGCTGCTTATGAAGCAAAATGTCTTTGTCTTGCCACTGGTGCAATCCATCGTAATCTTGAAGTTCCAGGCGAAAAAGAATTGTCTGGACGCGGAGTTTCTTACTGCGCAACTTGCGATGGTCCATTCTTCAGAAATAAAAAGATTGTTGTAGTTGGTGGTGGTGATTCTGCCTGCAGCGAAGCAATTTATCTCTCAACTCTTTCAAGCGATGTTTCAATTATTCATCGCCGCGACAAGTTCCGTGCTCAGCAGGCTGTAATTGACAAGATGCTGAATGCCGGTGTAAAGCCAGTTTATGATTCAGTTGTAAAAGAAATCAAGGGTGAGGGACGTGTTCAGTCTGTAATCGTTGAGAACGTAAAAACTGGTGAGCAGACAGAACTTACAACAGACGCTGTATTTATCTTTACAGGAATGCTTCCACAGACAGAGCTTGTAGATATGCTTCCTAAAGATCCTTCTGGATATATTATTACAGATGAAAATATGGAAACTCAGGTACCTGGACTTTTTGCTGCCGGTGATGTTCGCAGCAAACCATTCCGCCAGGTTGTAACTGCAGTTTCAGATGGAGCAATCGCTGCTCACGTAGCAAGCGAAAGAATCAGAAATGCTTAAAAAACGTCTACTTCTTGCTGTACTTCTGGCCGCTACGGGCTGCTCTTTTCTCTGGTCTCAAACACAAACAAACACTGTAAACTTCTGGTCACAACTTCCTAACGATGAGCTTGCCCAGCGTATTACAGATGAAATGACAGATTCAGAACTGCTCTCTCAAACTTTTATGTTTGGCTGGGCAGGCGCTGAACCTCCTGAGCTTTTATACCAGTGGGTAGAACGCGGTCTTGGCAGTGTAAAGGTTTTTGGCTGGAACACAGATGATATTTACCTTGTAGCAAAATCAGTTTCCAGCTTACAGCATCGTTCAGCAGAAGGACGTTTTCAGATTCCACTTTTTGTAGCAACTGACCAGGAAGGCGGTTGGATCCGCCACGTAAAAGGTGACACTTCAATCACTCCTGGAAATATGGCAATTGGTGCAGGCGGCTATCCTGTTGATTCGTGGAAAACTGCCTATTATATCAGCCGTGAAATTAAAACTCTCGGCATCAATATGAACTTTGCACCTACTGTAGATCTTTTTACAGATCACGATTCTTCTATTATTGGTACACGTTCTTTTGGTGATGATCCTGATAAAACCGGAGTTCTTGGAGCTGCTTTTGTTTCAGGTTCTGAGGCTGCCGGAGTTCTTTCAACTGCAAAGCACTTCCCTGGTCACGGCGACACAAGCCTCGACTCTCACGGAAAACTCCCTGTAATCAATATTGATTTTGAAACTTTCAAAAACCGCGAGCTTACACCATATCTTTATCTTATCAAAGAAAAGGTTCCTGCTGTTATGTCAGGACATTTGAGCTTCCCTCTTATTGAAACTTCCGGCGCTCCGGCTTCTCTTTCACGTTATTTTCTTACAGACCTCTTGAGAAATCAGCTTGGTTATGAAGGCCTTATTATAACTGATGATATGATGATGGTGGGTGCCACAGTATACGCCGGCACAATGTCGAATGCCTTTAAGATGGCTCTTGAAGCCGGTAACGACATCATTCTTTCTTCAACAACTGCAAAACTTAATGAAGCTCTCTGGTATAGAAATCTTGAATTGATGACCACCGATACGACTTTCCGTGAACGTGTAAAGGATGCGGCTCGTCGTGTAATAAAGGCAAAGCTTGATTATTTTAAGTCTGGTAATGCAGCTCCACTTTATCCTGATCCAGATGCAATTGATTCTCATATTCCGGACCGTGAAGGAGAAAAGTTCTTCCTTGAGCAGGCATGCCGTTCTGTTACTGTAGAAAAGCAGGGCTCTCTTCCTTTGACTGCAGATAAGGCCGGCCGCGTTTTGTTAATGGGTTCTCTTACAAGTTTCTTTAAAGCTGGAAAGCAGCGCTGGCCAGATGCCGGCGAGTTCCATTACACTTACGAAACTGGTCCGAACGAAACTCAGTGGGTATTAGACAATCTGCCGTCTGTTGCTCCGGGCTATGATACAATCATTATTTCGGTATCAAGTGAAAATCATGTAAAGATTGCTGAATACTTTAAGGGTTCTGGAAAGAGAGTTGTGATTCTTTGTAATATGACTCCAACCCTTACCGGAAAGCTTCAGTGGGCAGACTCAATTCTGCTCGGCTACAGCTGGCGCTGTGATTATTCTCTAAAGGCAATGCTTGGCGCTGTTAATGGCGAGTACACTCCACAGGGCACTAAGCCCTATAATTAATGGATTGCCACGTCGCCCTGTCGGGCTCCTCGCAATGACATACATCGTCATTGCGAGCGTAGCGAAGCAATCCATATCACTCAAAAGTCGGGATTTCTCTCAGTTTATTATATTTCGCATCGTAATTGTGGCTGTTCGGGCGGATTCCGAGAATTCTTTCATTCTCTGCCTGCAATTGGAATTTAATCATCTGTTTGAATGCATTCATCATCGGCTCAGGATCAATGCTCTTGTCGCAAAGTCCGTTTTCCTGCATTTCCTTAATCAGATAGTAACAGCTTTCAATGGTAGAAATATATTCAGGGCGTGGTTCGTGTTTAAAAGTAAAGATAGAACGATAATCACCATAAAAAGAAAGGCGTGGCAATTTCAAAAGAAAGGGATTATGTTCAATCAGCTTACGTGCACAGAACCAGGTAGAGTCCAGAATCAAAACAAGTAACTTCTTACCTTTTAATACATCTCCAAAACCTTCTTTCTTTGCAGTCCAGGCATCTTCTCCCGGATACATCATAACAGGGAAATACTGTGGATCTGCAAGAAGCTCCTGAAGTCTTTTGTTGTGTTCAAACTCAAAACCAACAAGAATCTCAGAATCTTTAAGAGAAATCTTTGCAATGTGCCCTGTTCCGGTTCTCTGTCTTTTTGCTTCTTTTTGATGCATCAGTAAAACAAATTTTATTCCCGGATCAATTTCTTTTGTATAAGAACAAAGGCAGGCTGATTTTGGTTTAAAACAATTGTAACAAAGTTCGCTCATTTAAGTTCCATCCATGAAGCAATTTCGGCAGCAGTTATACTCTGCTGTTCTTCTGCAGAAATATCAGCAATTCCATCTCCATCCTGATTTCCGTAGCTTGCAAACTGAGCGTGGTTTCCGCCATTAATTATGATTTCAGTAAGGCCGCTGCCGATTGCCGGAAGTTTTTTCTGATATTTGTGATAGTGTTCAAGATTAAGAACTTTATCATTGCTTCCATAAAGTGAAAGAACTTTCAGATTTTTTTTAGAGATGTCATGAGTTGAATAAGCAGCAAGAAGAATCAGTCCCTTAAAATCCTTTGCATGGCGGGAAATATAAGATGCTGCTATTGCACCGCCTAAAGAATGTCCTGCCATATACCAGTTGTTAATTTCAGGATAAAGAGTTAAGAACTTTCCTGCGGCCTGCTTATCCATAAAAGCAAAATTCAATGGCATCTTTACAATAAAGCAGGCAGTTTTGTTTTCGGCACAGCGGGTCAAAAGAGGAATGTATGCATGATAATCTACAAGTCCGCCCGGATAAAAAATAATTCCGTTTTCTGTGTAATATTCGCCTGCTTCGTTTTTTGGCAGTAATGCGATGTATGATTTGTCTTCAATAAAATCTATTGTATCGTCAGATTCTGTATAAAATTTTTCAACATCAAATGATGGCGGATAGCTTTTGCAGGAGAAGGTTAGTGCAGTTAATAAAAAAAAGGCTAGCACCGTTGCTGCCATCAAACGCTTATTTTTCATATTAATATAGAATAATATCAGATTTCTTGAAATTATTAAATAAGTAACAGTCATTGACAAAATTATCATAACTGTCATAATAGCATTAGTTTTTTTTAGAGGTGGCACAATGAATCTTGCCCATGAATATATTAAAGATTGTCGCGACTATACTTCCTATGAGGATTTGAAGGCTAACTGCCGTCTTGTTGCACCGGAGAATTTTAATTTTGCTTATGATATTGTTGATCGTTATGCACGTGAGACTCCGGAAAAAAGAGCTCTGGTATGGATCGATGATAATTCGGATGAGGCAAAGATTTTTACTTTTGCAGATATCTCACGCGAATCAAAGCGTGCTGCTTACTGGCTTGCTCAGAAGGGAATTAAAAAGGGCGATATGGTAATGCTTATGCTCCGCCGTCGTTATGAATGGTGGTTCCTTCTCCCAGCCCTTCACAGAATTGGTGCTGTTGCAATTGCTGCTTCAGACCAGCTTTTGAAAACTGATATTGAATACCGTACAAACGCTGCAGACGTAAAGATGATTATTTCTTACGACAATCCGCACGTTCAGGAAGAAATTGAAAAGGCAATGGTTAAGTCGCCTACTGTAAAGTATCTTGTTACTGTAGGTCCTGACCGTACTGGCTGGATTAATTTCCACGAAGAATATGAAAAGGTAGATCCTGAATTCCCTCGTCCTGTAGGAGAGGCTGCTACTCACAATTCTGATCCTATGCTGATGTACTTTACTTCTGGAACTTCTGGTTATCCAAAGATGGTACTTCACGATTTTACATATCCAATCGGACATATCATTACTGCTAAATACTGGCACTGTGTTGTAGATGATGGACTTCACCTTACAATTGCAGAAACCGGATGGGCTAAGGCCAGCTGGGGTAAAATCTATGGTCAGTGGATCTGCGGTACAGCACAGTTTGTTTATGATATGAACATGCTCAAGCCGGATAAGATGCTTACTTTGATTTCTAAGTACGGCCTTACAACTTTCTGTGCTCCTCCAACAGTATACCGCTTCCTTGTTCGTCAGGATCTTTCTAAATATGATCTCAGCAAGTGTCAGCGTTTCTCTACTGCCGGCGAAGCTTTGAATGATGAAGTTTATGACAAGTGGCTCGAGCAGACAGGTAAGCGTATTTATGAAGGTTACGGTCAGTCTGAATCTGCTGTTATCTGTGGAAACTTTATGGACTTTGCAGATTCTCCTGTACGCCCTGGTTCTATGGGACGTCCAAGTCCAGCTTATGATGTAGAAATCTTAAATCCTAATGATAAGCCTGTTCCTAATGGAGAAGTAGGTGAGCTTTGTATCCATGTTGATAAAGGTCATCCATTTGGACTTCTTACTGGCTATCACAAAGATATTTCCCTTACTGCCGAAGCTTTTGACGGTGGTTACTATCATACAGGTGATAACGTTTACCGCGATGATGACGGTTATATCTGGTTCGTTGGCCGCAAAGACGATATCATTAAATCTTCCGGCTACCGTATCAGTCCATTTGAGGTTGAATCAATTCTCCAGAAGCACCCTGCTGTAATGGAATGTGCCGTTACTGGTGTTGAAGATCCAAAACGCGGACAGATTGTAAAAGCTACTATCGTTCTTGTTCCAGCTTATGCTCAGAAAGACAAGAAAGAAATGGAAGTTGAAATTTCTACCTTTGCAAAGGAAAACACAGCAATGTACAAGATTCCTCGAATCTATGAATTTGTTGATGAACTTCCTAAGACAATAAGCGGAAAGATTCGTCGTGTTGAAATCCGTGAAAAAGACAAGGGAAAGGATCTTGAAAAAATTAAACAAGACTTCTAATCGTCGGTGGTTGAGTAGGGCGAAGCCCGTATCGAAACCATCGGCTTTTATAGTACTGTGCTTCCTCTTTACCTCTTGTTCCTTAAAATACGCAGAGACCATTAACTCAGAAGATAAAGTTCCAGAATTTGTATTTGAAGATACAAAGATGGTTCGTTATGAAGATAACAAACCGTCTCTTGAAGTAACTGCCGGAACTCTTGAACAGTACAAAAACAGCAATGAAACATATGGTAAAGACATTTCCTTTACTTCTTATAATGATGAAGGAAATGTAGAAACCGAAGGCAGTTGCGGAATCATTTATGCAGACAGCGGTAAAAAGCTTTATGAACTATATGATGATATTGATGTTTATAATGCTCCCGAAAAAATGCGCTTTTATGCTTCGGTTTTAAGATGGAACGGCCAGACAGAACAGCTTACAAGCGGCCGAAGTGATATGGTAAAAATCGAAAAAGATGATACAATAATGCGTGGAAGCGGTTTTTCTGCCAGCGGAGTCAGTAAGACTTTTTCATTCCGTGGAAATATAACCGGTACAATAGAAACTAAAGATGAGGAAACTGAAGCAGCAGCAGAGCCTGTTTCTGAAACAGAATAGATGAATTCAAAAAAGCGGATTATCATTTTTATATCTCTGATTTTTGCTTTCGTTGTACCGCTGTGTGCTGAAAAAATCGTCTTTTCTGCTAATAAAATGACTGGCCAGGCCGGTAATTCCAATACAACTACAACTCTTTCCGGTAATGCGTATATCAAAACTGAATCAATGGAAATTCAGGCAGATGATGTAGAGCTTTCCGGCGATAATTACCGCTACATAAGGGCAACTGGCAATATCAATGGTAAAAACCTTAAATCAAATATGGATTTTACCTGCGATTCCCTTGAGTACGACAGAACAACCAAGATAGCTCTTCTTAAAGGTAATGTTAAACTTGATGATAAAGATAATGATGTAAAAGCTGAAGCCCAGATTATTGAATATAATCAGGATACAGAAGTTGCAATTCTTCAGGTTCAGATAAAGCTTACACAAAAAGATAATGTCTGCTCAGGTTCGTATGCAGTTTATTATAAAACAACTCAGCTGCTTGAGCTTTCTGGAAATGCTCAGGTAAAACAAAAGGATGATGTATTCCGTGCTCAGAACATCACCCTTGATATGAATACTCAGGATATTACTCTTGGTGGAAACGTAAAGGGTAAGGTAACAGATACAAAAGAGCCGGAAGAAGAAAAAACTGACGCTGCAGCAGAAGAAACAACAGAAGCCGCAGAAGCAGAGGGGGCAGAAAATGCAGAATGATGAAGTAACAACAAATGAAACAACACCTGCAGCTCCTTCAAATCATACTCTTCGGGTAACAAGTCTTTATAAGCAGTTTGGCCATAAAAAAGTTGTTCGTGGTGTTGAGTTTTCAATGCAGATGGGTGAAGTTTTAGGACTTCTTGGCCCAAATGGTGCGGGAAAAACAACTACCTTCTATATGGTTGTAGGTTTTTATAAGCCAACTGCAGGTGATGTTTTCCTTGATGATAAGTGTATTACCGGCCTTCCAATGTATAAACGCGCAAGACTTGGAATTGCATACCTTCCACAGGAACCGTCTGTATTCAGAAAGTTTACTGTAGAAGAAAACATCTGGTCTATTTTGGAAACCCGTAAAGATCTTACAAAAGAAGAAAAGAAATATCGTCTTGAATCACTTATAGATGAGTTTTCAATTGGAAGAATTCGTAAACAGAAAGCATTTACACTGTCTGGAGGTGAGCGACGCCGTACAGAAATTGCCCGTTCACTTGCTATGGAACCGAAATTCCTTCTTCTGGATGAGCCTTTCGCCGGAATTGACCCTATTGCCGTTGCAGATATTAAGAGTATGATTCGTCTTCTTGCAAAAAGAGGCATTGGAATCCTCATTACAGACCATAACGTTCGCGATACCCTTGAAATTACCGACCGTGCCATCATCGTAAACCAGGGAACAATCATGATTCAGGGTTCCAAACAGGAAATTCTCGAAAGCGAAATAGCCCGTGAAATCTATCTGGGTAAAGATTTTTCTATGTGATTTCGATACGGCCTTCGGCCTACTCAATCACCGGTGGTTGAGTAGCCTGCGAAGCTGGCGTATCGAAACCACATTTTATAGTAGAAAATCAATTTGACATCAGACTCTACTTATAGTATTATTGAATCTGAACTATTCTAAAAATTTTACAATAGGAGTGAAGTATGAACATCGTGTTGTACATAGTTCTCCCTGTTGCTGGAATTGTTCTTGGATGGATTATTCGCTGGATTTATGCCAGATTTCAATTAACAGCTTCTGAGCAGAAGGCAGAACGTGTAAAGCAGGATGCAATTCGCGAGGCCGAAGCACAGAAAAAAGAAATTTTGTTAAATGCAAAAGATGAGCTCATTCGTGAACGAAATCAGCAGGAGCGGGAAAACCGTGAACGCAGAGCCGAAGTGCAGCGCTTCGAAGCAAGGGTAAACAAAAAAGAAGAACTCCTTGATCAGCGTGCAGCGGAATTTGAAAAAAACGAAAAAGAACTTGCAGAAAAGAAAGCTGCAATGGTAAAAAAAGAAGAAGAACTTTCTAAACAGGAAGAGCTTTATCGTCAGGAACTTGAAAAGATCTCTGGTCTTTCTCAGCAGGAAGCAAAAGAGTTGATTATCAAGAACCTTGAGAATGACGCACGTCATGATGCACAGGCTCTTATCAATAAAATCGAGCAGGAAGCACAGCTTACTGCAGAAAAGAAAGCAAAAGACATTCTTGTTACCACTATTCAGAGAATTGCACCGGAAACTACCAGTGACATTACAGTAGCCACAGTATCATTGCCAAGTGATGAGATGAAGGGACGTATTATCGGCCGTGAAGGACGTAACATCCGTACTCTTGAAACTCTTACTGGTGTAGATATCATTATTGATGATACTCCTGAAGCTGTTGTAATTTCATGTTTTGACCCGGTTCGCAAGGAAATTGCAAAGGAATCTCTTGAACGCCTTATTTCTGACGGACGTATTCATCCGGCAAGAATTGAGGAAATTGTTCAGAAGGTTACTCACGAAATTCAGAACAAGATTTACGAAGAAGGTGAAAGAGCTTTGTTCGACCTTGGTATTCACAACATGAATACAGATGGAATCCGCGCTCTTGGACGCCTTTACTTCCGTACAAGTTATGGCCAGAACGTTCTTTATCATTCTAAAGAAGTTGCTATGGCTGCCAGCATGATTGCAGCAGAAATCGGTGCAGACCGTGAAATTGCAAAGCGTGCAGCTATTCTTCATGATATTGGTAAGGGAGCTGAAACAGATAGCGATCAGAACCACGCAGAAGTTGGTGCTGAAATGGCACGTAAGATGGGTGAAAGCCAGGTTGTTATTAATGCAATTGCTGCTCACCACAACGACGTTCCAACAGAATCTCTTGAAGCTGTTGTTGTACAGATTGCAGATGCAATCTCAGCTGCTCGTCCTGGTGCACGCCGCGAAACAATTGATAACTATGTTAAGCGTCTTGAAAACCTTGAGGCAATTGCAGAAAGCTTCAACGGAGTTGAAAAGGCCTATGCTATACAGGCAGGTCGTGAACTCCGCATTCTTGTTAATAACGAGAAGGTTGCCGATGGTGATGTAAAGGAACTTGCACGTAATATTGCAAAGCAGATTGAAAATGATTTGCGATATCCTGGAAGAATCAGACTTACAATGATCCGCGAGACACGAATCGTGGAATACGCCCGCTAATCGGGTACATAAAAAAATGACCGCCTCGGCGGTCATTTTTTTTGTCTAAAAGTTTGCTGCTAAATATAAAACAATCAGATTATCATAAGAATTATTACCGCGAGGCATAAGATTCCAGTAGCCGCCAAGAGAAGGCAGGTACTGAGATTTTCCTTCATGGGCAAAGTTGTATTCAACCTGAACCTTAAATCCGTTACCCCATGGAGTGGTGTCATTATATTCACCAATGCTTTCAACTTTGATATTATCAGCTCTAAAGCCAAGAGTGTAGGCAAGTCCAAGATTCAAGCCGCCAAGCCCCGGGTATACCTTTATCCCAAGCGGAAAGCTTACATGCAGTTTGCTCGATTTATCTGTAGCATTCCAGGTTATGTCCCAGAGAGTATCATTTCCAAGATAAAAGCTGATCTGTTTAAGAACATTAAGATTTACAGAAACTAAACTGCCAATAATAACTCTGTTTCCTTTGTCAATTTCACTGCCAGTAGAAACAACAGAATTAGAACCGTAAATAGGAACTCCAGAAGTAAGCCCTGCAGAAAAACTGAAGAGGTTTTCTTTTGCACTAAGTGATGTGCATAAAAGGAGTGCTGTTACAATTAAAATGATTGTTTTTTTCATCATATGCTCCTATTTAAATACAACTTTGAAAGTCTGGAAAACAAGTTTGATATCCGGGGTGAACTCAAAGCCGAGAACGGCGCCTTCATCTTCCAGATATTCCTGTTTTCTTTCTTTCCACTGACCAAGATTTTCATCTTCGCCTTCGAGTTTTGCCATTTCCCAGGTAACTTCATTGAAAGGAACAATTTCTACAGACTGAGTTTCAATTACGCAGCGGGGATTATTCGCACGGTCTAGAACTACATAGAGTTCTCCAGATACAGGAAGAGGTTCCTGATCAATTGAGTAGGTTGCCCAGCTGGTAAAGAAGGCAGTTTTACGGTCTGTGAGAACAAGTGTAATCAGTTCATCACCAACAAAGCCTGTGGCTTCAAAATTAAGGTCTCCGGCACAGCGGTCTTCTTCGTTGCGGCCAGTTTCTTTTATGAATTTTTCCCAGTATTCGTCTATATTACTCATTTTAGTTCCTGTACATGTGGTTTCTATACACCGCTTTATCTTTTACACAGCATTATAATAAATGCAATTATATAACATACAGCCGGCAGGACAACACAAATCAATGTAGATACCGGAATGCCCCAGAGTCCGTATTTTGTTGCGGTAAGAACACCAAGTTCAATTAAAAGTTCGTAAACTAAAGCGGCATAGGTAAGAAGAAAGCCGGAAACCATAAAAGACCAGGCAGCTGTTCTTTTTTTAGACATCAAAAGAATTGCGAGAAAAGCAACAATTCCGCCGGTTATAAGTTTAATTATAAATAATAAAATTCTTGGTTCCATATTACCCCTCATTGTCATTATATACGAGTTTGCTCCGCAAACATCGCAGGGCTTGCCTCAGTACATTATATATATTTTCGACTTCTAAAACTTAAAAGGTGAGTTTTTTAATTTTGTGAAAACTCCTTTGTCTGCTCCAAAAGGAACAATAGAAGGAGTATTGTATTCAGGGCTTATAAAAATGCCGCAGTCCAGACAGTGAAGTGCAAAGTCCTGATATTTATCCTGAGGTACTTTTGGGAAAAGGTATGGGCCCTGGCGTTCCCAGTATTTTGTGAGAACTGTATCATAAATAAACCAGTCTTTTTCCTGGCGTTCCTGAAGAGCTTTAATCAGATTGTAGATAGAACGAGTATAAGCAACTTCCATTGAGTATGGAAGCTTTACAGTTCCACGAATCATAAGCAGCGAATCTGGATTTTCTTCTATTTTCTTTGTATCCAGGGCAAGCAGGAAAATAGATTCTGCCCATGGGAGTGGGGGAGTGAGAATAAGAGCTGGAATTTCTGAAATGTTGATCTTTTCGTTTTGTGCATTCCATGGACGGTAAATGCTTGTTCCATCCTGGAAAACGGAAAGACCTGCTTCTAAAGCTGCTTTCTGAGATGGAAAACACAACACTGTACGGTCTGAGGCAAATAATTCACTTACTGCTTTCTGAAGGTTGTAAGAAGGCTTTTCTTCACAAATAAAACTTCCGTTCTGGCCGCGGGAAATGGTATTTTTCATCATAGTAAAAGCACTGCCGCCTTCCCAGCCAAGAATTGCGCGTCCTGCTTCCTGATACAAATCAGTAACGCGAACTCCTTTTGCAGTGTATAAAAAACATCCCCGAGCGCGTCTAACAGCGCCATAGCGTTTATGAAGTTCAACAAATAATTCAGACTTATTCATAAGTGTATTATAACAAAAAACTGCCGCAGTGTCTTATGTCTAACACTGCGGCAGTAAAGTTTACAAGAAGGACATCAATGTAACTTTAAAGAAGGCATTTTATTTGCTGGTTCGTTTTTTCTTTGAAACAACGTCAAAGATTACTGCACCAAGGAGGACTAAACCTTTAACTGCACGCTGCCAGTTCATATCGATACCGAGGATTGACATACCATTGTTCAATACACCCATAAAGATAGCACCGATAACTGCACCACCTACAGTACCTGTTCCACCGTATGCCGAAGCACCACCGATGAAGCAGGAAGCGATAGCATCCATTTCGTAGTTCTGACCAGCAGTTGGTTGAGCAGAGTTCATGCGGGAAATTGTTACGAGAGCAGCAACTGCAGAAATGAATCCCATGTTTGTATATGCAAAGAACATTACATTATCTGTGTTGATACCAGAAAGTTTTGCAGCTTTTGCGTTACCACCAATTGCGTAGAGGTAGCGGCCAGGAACTGTGTTCTGTGTAAAGTAAGCATAAGCAGCTACGATTATAGCAAGAAGAATGAGTACAACAGGAAGACCACGGTCGCGTGCAAGGAACTGACCAAGAATAAGGATTACAATTGAAAGTACACAAAGCTTTGCAATGAAAGAACCCTTAGAAGAAACAGTATAGTTATTCTTAATCTTCTTGCGGCGGCTTACGATTTCAAGAACAACGTAAGCAAGAATACAGATTGCTGTGATGATAAGAGTTACCATGAAAGTATACTTATCAACAAACTCATCAAAAATATCAAGTTCACCGAACTTTTCGATAGTAGCATCACTTGGATTTGGAAGGAAGCTTTCGAAGAGGTTACGATACTTATCTGGGAATGGAGAAATAGGTTTACCATCAAGAACGATAGTTGCAACACCGCGCCACAAGAGCATACCAGCAAGGGTAGTAATGAATGGTGGAATGTGTACGTATGCAATGAAGAAACCGTGGAAAGCACCAATCAATGTACCAATAAGGAGACAGAGACAGATAGAAAGCCAGATAGGCATTTCAAGAGTTACAATAAATACACCTGCAAGAGCACCAACGAGAGCTACTACAGAACCAACAGACAAATCGATGTTACCACCAGTAAGAATACAAAGAAGCATACCAGTTGCAAGAATTGCTACGTAAGAGTTCTGGCGGATAATGTTTGTAATGTTTGCCGGAGCAAAGAGAGATCCGTGATCTCCGATTCTGATAAGAATCTCAAACAGTATCATTACACCAACAAGGATAAAAAGCATTGTATTACCCTTGAAAACTGATTTAAGGTTATCACCAATCTTATTTTTCTTTTCCATTTTTATTCTCCTAAATTAGCTGTTTTACCAGAATTGATAATCTCAGTCATAATCTTTTCCTGAGTAGCGTCTTTTCCGTTCATTTCTGCAATCATCTTACCTTCGTTCATTACGTAAATGCGGTCGCACATACCAAGAATTTCAGGCATTTCCGAAGAAATCATGATTACTGATTTACCTTCTGCTACCATCTTATTGATGATACAGTAGATTTCGTACTTAGCACCAACGTCAATACCTCTTGTAGGTTCGTCAAGAATCAGGATATCTGGTTCAGCGAAAAGCCATTTACCAAGAAGTACCTTCTGCATGTTTCCACCAGAAAGATTTCCAACGTCTTCCATTACAGTAGCGCACTTAGTGTGCATATCTTTTGCCATCTGCTCTGAATACATTCTTTCTTTATCAAAATCGAGAACAAAGTGGTTTGAAATCTTTTCAGGTTTTGCAGCTGTTGTATTCTTACAGATTGATTCAGAAAGAATAAGTCCGTTACCTTTGCGGTCTTCTGTTACATATGCAAGACCAGCTTTAATTGCAGATTTTACATTTGGGAAAGAAACTTCTTTGCCATTCATGAAAATCTGACCGTGGATGTTAGTACCATAAGAGCGTCCGAAAATACTCATTGCAAGCTCAGTGCGTCCTGCACCCATAAGTCCTGAGATACCAAGAACTTCACCTTTACGGAGGTTGAAGTTGATGTTATCGCAAACTTTGATTCCGTCAAATACAGGATGGTCTACACACCAGTTCTTCACTTCGAAACAAACTTCTCCAACATGTGGTTCTCGTTTCGGGAAGCGGTCTGTAAGACTACGTCCTACCATGGCAGAAATAATTGTATCTTCTGTAAAATTATCTTTTGCTTTATCAAGGGAAGTAATTGAAGTACCATCGCGGATAACAGTAATCTTATCTGCAACGTATGAAACTTCATTCAATTTATGTGAAATAATGATTGAAGTCATTCCCTGTTTCTTGAACTCAAGAAGAAGGTCAAGCAGGTGCTTAGCTTCTGTATCGTTCAAAGATGCTGTAGGTTCATCAAGAATAAGAAGTTTTACGTTCTTTCCAAGCGCTTTAGCAATTTCTACAAGCTGCTGTTTACCTACACCAATATCCTTAATTAATGTTTTAGATGAATCTTTTAACCCAACCATTCTTAAAAGTTCATCTGACTTATCAAAGGTCTCAGCCCAGTTGATTTTAGCTTTAGATCCTCTCTCATTTCCGAGGAACATGTTCTCACCGATTGTGAGAAGTGGAACAAGGGCAAGCTCCTGATGAATAATTACAATTCCTTTTGCCTCACTGTCCCTGATTGTCTGGAACTTACAAACTTCGCCGTTGTAGACAATGTCGCCTGTATATGTTCCATATGGATAAATACCACTCAGAACATTCATCAAAGTTGATTTTCCGGCACCGTTTTCACCACAAATAGCGTGAATCTCACCTTCTTCAACAGTAAGATTTACGTTATCAAGTGCTTTTACTCCCGGGAACAACTTTGTAATATTTTTCATTTCCAATAATGTTTTAGCCATTGGAACCCCTCTTTAAATACTTATAAATGAATTGTTATTAAAAAAGAACCTTTAGTGTAGAACTAAAGGTTCTTTTCTAACTTAAGCTAGTTTAACTATTTAAGTTCAGCAGCTGTGTAGTACTTCTTGTTGTTTACAAGGAAGTCATAGCATGTATCGCTCAATACTTCTTCTGGAGTACAGAGGAATGAAGGAATGAATGATGTTGGATCCTGGAGGTTCTTTTCATTGTTGTTGTAGTCTGTAGTGTTGTTTACAGATACTTTCTTTCCTTCACCGATAGCCTGAATCATTTCAAGAACCTTTGCAGCAAGTACACGAGTATCCTTGAATACGTTCATAGCCTGCAATCCCTTAATCATGTTCTTTGTGTTTGCGATATCGCAGTCCTGACCTGTGATAAGAGGGATGTTAGCAGCTGTGTAACCAGCAGATACGAGAGCGTTTGTAGCACCAAGAGCTGTTGAGTCGTTAGAGCAGAGAACTGCATCAAGTTTTGTTCCCTTTGGACCATACTTGTTAGATGTGATGAGGTTTTCCATTCTCTTCTGAGCTTCTTCTGTTGACCAGTTGAGTGTAGCAACCTGTGCTTTTGTTGTCTGGCCTGAGCGGCAAACAACTACTCCGCTGTCGAGGTAAGGTTTAATTACCTTCATAGCACCATTGAAGAAGAAGTTTGCATTGTTGTCACCTGGGTCACCAGTGAAGAATTCCATATAAGCTGGATCATCCTTTGTGCGGTTCTTAAGGTTAAGAGCTCTTTCGAGGTACTGTCCCTGCATCTTTCCAACCAATTCGTTATCGAATGTAGCATAGTAAGAAACAGCTTTTGTATTCATGATAAGGCGGTCATAAGCGATAACCTGAATCTTCTTTTTTCTAGCCTGTTCAAGAACGTTTGAAAGAGAAGAACCATCAACAGCAACGATTACGAGAATCTTACATTTTCCTGTAATCATGTTTTCAATCTGTGATATCTGTGTTGGGATATCATTAGCAGCATACTGAAGGTCTACTACGAAGCCAGCTTTTTCAAGCTCAGCCTTCATATTAGCTCCATCCTGGTTCCAGCGCTGAAGGTCTTTTGTAGGCATAGAAACACCAACTTTTGTTCCCTTAGCAGACTTAGCGAATACTGCACCCATAAGAGTTGCAGTTGCCAAAAGAATAGCAATAATTTTTTTCATAAGAAAAAACACTCCTAAATTTTTTTTATGTAGAGCCAACGGCTCTTTTTTACAATTAGGAGTATAACGTAGCAAAAGGCCATAAATTCACGCAAATTCTTGAGAATTTTGCTATTTTCTTATTTTGTTTAGGGAAATCCCCCTAGGAAAATATGTGAAATCTATAAAATTTTGTGGTTTAAATTGTGCTAATGCTACGGTGGTTTCGATACGGCTCCGCTTACTCAACCACCGGGGTTATTCTTTGTAGACTGAAGCAGCTGAATGGAAGCCCGATTCAATGATGATTTTATCCAGATTGTATTTATCAACATGAACTGGTTCCAGCCAGACAGTAGGAATTTTTGCAAAACCATTATCTATAACACTGCAGCGGAAACGGCTCTCATTGATTTCTTCGTGTTTTGCAAGGTGTACGGCACACTCTGCGGCTACTTCTGCAAGCTGAATAATCGGTTTGTAGATAGTAAAAGCCTGTTTACCCTGCACAATGTACTGACAGGCAGAAATATCTGCATCCTGACCGCAGACAGGAATGTTTGTGTCCGGATAGTAGCGGTTAATTGCCTGAATAACACTTGCGGCTACAGCATCGTTTCCGCAGATGATTGCATCGGGGAAGGTGTCGCTTTTGAGAATACGTACCATTTCCTGGTAGGAAAGATCGTAATTCCAGCCATCAGTATAAAAAGTATGATTTATGTGAGCAGAAGTGTTACGGATAATGCGGTTGATTCCGTCCATTATGAGAATCATATTGTAATCTTCTGAAGGACCAAGAATACAGTACCAGTTTTTACCATTTGCGCGGCGGAGCATTTCCTGCGCCATCTGCTCTCCAACCTTTTCACTGTCAATTGTAAGATAGAGGTTTACGTCTGCATTGAGGGCAAGACGGTCGTAAGAGATAACAGGAATATTTTTTGCTCGGAGTTTTGCAACACTTTCAGAAATAGAGGTTGCTTCTTTTGGAAGAACAACTACACAATCTACATTGCGTTCAAGAAGGTACATAAGCTGGCGGTTCTGTTCTTCGATATTGTTGCCAGCGTTCTGAACAATTACGTCCGCGCCCATCTCCTTCACCTTGTTAATAAACACATCGAGGTCGCGCTGCCAGCGCTCAATAGCCAGCGTGTCGATAGAAAACCCGATAGTTATAGGCCGAGCCGGGGCCGGCGAAGGCTGGCGGACCGTAGAAGCAGCTTCCTGTTTTTTGCAGGAAACGGTGAGTGCGAGGCACACAGCTAATAGGAGAATCACTCGTAAATACTTTTTTAACATTTTTTATTTTACCTTCCTGTATTCTTTTGGGGAAAGACCATATTTTGTTTTAAATATTCGGCTGAAGTAGTTCTGATCGTTATAACCAACCTCAGCAGTAATCTCTTTAATTGAAAGACTTGTTTCAGAAAGCAGCTGACGTGATTTTTCAAGCCTCTTATCTGAAATAAAGTTGATAAAGGTTTCGCCTTTTTCTTCTTTGAAGAGTTTACTTAAATAGAAAGAACTAACGCCAACAAAGTCTGCCGCAGTTTCCAGAGAAATGTCCGAAGAAAGATTTTCATCAACATAAGCGCAAACCTTTTTGATGATAGGATTTTCTTCTGCCTTCTTTACGCTTGAAACCGCCTGAGTACATTCCATCAAAAACTTCTGTGCAAACTCTTTAATGAGCTTTGTGTCGTTAATTGTGCTCATAGTTGCAAAGGTATTATCAAAGGTTTCACTGGTAAAAGTTTTATTCTGTTCACGGGTAGCGTTATTTGCAGTAACAATCAGCTCAAAGAAAGCATTTTTGATTTTGTCGATGGCAAGCTTTTGAGAAATGAGCTCAGAGGTAAAAAGTTCGAGGAAAGATTTTACCCCGTTAGAGTCTCCGGAAGAAAGCTTGTTAATAATTTGCTTTTTGAATTCATTTGTACTTGCTTTTCTGGAGAGGGTGTTCTGTTCTGTTGAATAGGTAATGCCGTCGGTAAAGATAATGCCGCCGTCATTAGAAGCTTTGTTCAGTGCCGAAAGTGCCTCACTGTACGAAGCCTGAAGCTTACTTTTATCAGAAGAAATAGAACTCACTCCGGCACGGATTCCCGCAGTAATATTGTAGCTAAGAGAAGTGTAGAACTTTTTGATTTGTTCCTGAATCTCACTGTATTCCGGGTTTTCAGAAAAAATCGGGAAGAACACAACAATGCGGTTCATAATAAAACTGCTTACAAGACAGCGGTGCTCAGTGTTTAACAGTTCGTGGATTTTAAGGTATGTGCTGTACTGGTTATCTGAATTAATATTCGGGAATTCAAAACAGCAGAATACCCACGGATTATCTGTAAGATTAAAATAATCAAGATATGAAGAAAGGTCGATAGATTTTTCGTTGTTGTAAATGCAGGCGTAGATGAAGTCGTTTTCAATCATCGGAGAAACAAGGTCCAGCTTTTTATGAAGCTCCATATCTGCAGAAAGCTTTCCCTGTTTTTCCTGAACCAGCTGCATTGCGCCGCGGATAGTTTCTATTACAACGTTACGGTTTACAGGCTTTGTGATGTATTTATATGCGCCAAGGTTAATTGCTTCCTGGGCATATTGAAAACGGTCAAAAGCACTAAGAATTACAAAAACAATATTCGGCTTAAGTTTTGTGATTACGCTAACAGTTTCAAGTCCGCTCAGGCCCGGCATGTTGATATCCATAAAGATGATATCGATATTTTCTTTCATAACGATTTCGATTGCTTCTGTGCCGGAAAGGGCAGTGAAAACCTTCATTTCATCAGCAAAGTTTTTGTTGATGATAAAGGAAAGAGAATCAATTACAATCTGTTCATCGTCTGTTACTAAAATATTAAACATGCTTTGGAATCCTGATTATAAACTTTGTGCCGCCACCTTCGGCATCTGTAATGTCAAAAAGGTCATAGCGATGAAACTGAAGCTGCAGTCTCAGGAAAACGCTTATAAGACCTGTTCCGTTATGTGTGGAATTGTCGTCCAGAACATCATCCGGCAGACGGGTTGTGCCTGCCATAACTGCCTTGAAAACAGCATCTCTGGTTTTTTGTGGCATTCCTTCACCATTATCAGAAATACTAATGACAATATTTTTTTCTTCTACAGATACTTCAAGGGAGATAATTCCCTTTGCGTTTTTTAATCCGTGCTTAATGCAGTTTTCTACCAGCGGCTGAAGCGTCATGGAAGGAATCTGCTGTGGAAATGTACCCTCAGGAATATTTTTGATGAATTCCAGACGGTTTCCAAAACGCACCTTCATTATGTAAACAAAATTATCTACTAAAGCAAGTTCTTCGTCAATTGATACAGTGCGGCTTTGCTGCTGAATGTTGTAGCGGAAAAAGTCTGCAACCTGCTCAATAAAGTAACAGGTCTTGTCGGCGTTTTCCATCATAGCAAGCTGGGCACCTGTATTCAGAGTGTTGAAAAGGAAGTGAGGGTTAATCTGATTCTGAAGAGCGCGGAGCTGGGCGTCTGTATACAGAGCCTGCATTTCAATTTCCTTTTCCTTAAGCTCTGCTTCGGTGCGTGCCTTTTCCCAGATTGTATCAATGTATTCGCGGATACTGATAATCATTCGGTCAAAGGCTTTGCAGATGTTTCCGATTTCATCATTTGATTCGCGGTTGAAAAGAGGAACATCAAAGTTACGGCGGGCAACCTTATGAGCAACTTCAGAAATCTCAACCAGAGGTTCCATGATGGAAGTGATTGTGATGTAGAGCACAAAGAAAATCATCACAGAAAAAACAAGGAAGAATACAATACCAAGAGTATTTGAGATTACGATTTTAGACTGGTTTGCATCATAGCGTTCGGCGTTCTGTTGAAGGCGAAGATTGTTTAATTCAAGAACCTGCGAAATCAGATAGTTGTAGCTGTCCATTGCATAAGCATAATTTATCTGAATCTCATCTTCGTTATTTGCTCGACGGGCAGAAATTGCAAGGTTACTATAGTAGAGAAAGGCTTCTGTAAGCTGATGAACGATATACTCTTTATGGGCAACGTCATTCTTTGAAGGAAGCTCCTGAAACTTTTCAAAGTAATCTTCTATTTTTGTACGCGCATTATAATAGGCATCAATACTTTCAAAGGTGCGGTAACTTACATAATCTTCCATTGCCTTTTCTGTTGTTGTTACGGCCTGAGAAAAATGTGTAAGCTCAGAGTTTGATTTGTAGGAATCGCCAAGGTTGCTCATTGAATAAAGGGAAAGTCGCATTGTTGTAAGAAGGCTTGCAACGAGCATAAGAATTGCAATTCCAATACACATCATGATTCGCCAGCGGAGACTTTTATTTCTGATGTAGTTGATAGGATTGAACTTCATCTTTGCCTCACCGTGGTGAATTAGTGATAATTACATCTGCTGTAATATAAGAGTTTGCGTAACCCTTTGTGCGGTATTCAAACAATTCTCGAATTGCAGTTTCACCGATTTTTTCTGTATCGAGGGAAACAAGCTTTTTTATCCAGCCCTTCTGAAGATAAAGCTGACACACTTCGTTTCCACCAAAGCCGATGAGCTTGTAGCTGTCCATGTCAAAGCCTTCAGAAAGAATCTGTGCGGAACTGATAGTTTCATCTTCTGTAAGAGCGATGAAAATATTATTCTGACCTTCCAGTGTAAAAGTGCGGTCAATGGTTTCGATTGCTATTGTTGTAATTGTCTGATTGTCCTGAAGCGCTGCCTGAATACTGTTGATGAGGTTGCTTGAACTCATGCTCGCAGGATCATCCAGAATAAAAATGTTTCCGCCATCCGGTAAAAGTGACTGGGCTTCGTCCGCAATCTTTTTACCCAGCTGCCAGTTGTTGATTCCGATGTAGGAAATCTGCTGAAGGTTAGGGGAGAACTGGCCGGTTGTAATGAGCGGAATTGCCGGAGCGTCTGAGCGGGTAAGAATCTGCGGTGTGTCGTCCGGAGAATCAATAAAGACGATTATGCCGTCTGCGTTCATAAAGGAACAGTAGTCCATAAGACTTTGTAGTGACTCTGTATCTGCCTGTGACTTTGGAACGTGAAGATCTACAATGGTTTTATAGGAAGGGGCAAGCTTTGAAGCACCCTGATAAACTTCTGAAAGAAAGCTCTGATTTTCGTAAGTGCCGGTAATGATTACATGATAAAGACAGTTGTCTGCAATGTTGTATTCATTTTGATTCTGGATTCGTGCACGAGAAGAAAGAAAAACAGCATAAAAGATTATTGTAAAAATGAGGATTGCCGTGAATGAAGAAATCAAGAGAACCCATTTTATGAGCCTAGCTGTTTTTTTGTCCATAAGTGAAGGTTAGTCCGTTTTTTAATTTTGTTGAATTCTTGTAATCTACTGTAACGGCTCCGCCCTTTTCGAGTTTTCCGAAAAGAACTTCATCAACAAGATTATTTGCAATTTCTTCTTCAACAGTGCGGGCAATATTACGTGCACCAAATTCTCTTGAGTAGCCGAGTTCTGTAATGTATTCAACTGCATGGTCTGTAACAGTAAGATGAACTTTCTTTTCTTTCATGCGCTGAGAAAGACGGTCAATCTCCTTGCGGCAAACCTGCTTTGCAACTTCAATATCAAGATAATTAAACGGAATAACGGCGTCCAGACGGTTACGGAATTCCGGAGGGAACTCGCGGCTTACGGCATCTTTGAGAGAGGCTTCGATATTAGACGGTGTGTCATCGCCAAAACCAATGCTGCCTTTTTCAATGTCGCGGGCACCGGCATTACTTGTCATGATGATAATGCAGGAACGGAAGTCTGCCTTGCGTCCCTGATTGTCTGTAAGCTGACCGTAGTCCATTACCTGAAGGAGAACGTTATATATGTCTTCGTTTGCTTTTTCAATTTCGTCAAAAAGAATTACGGCACGTGGATTCTTGCGAACGTCTTTTACAAGCTGACCGCCTTCTTCAAAGCCAACGTATCCCGGTGGAGAACCAACGAGGCGGCTGACTGTATGCTTTTCCTGATACTCACTCATGTCGTAGCGGAGCAGCGGCTCTTTGAGAATATTAGCAAGAGTTCGTGCGAGTTCTGTTTTTCCACAGCCGGTAGGGCCCACGAAAAGGTAACAGGCTTCCGGCTTTTCTGGGGCGCGGAAACCGGCACGGGCGCGCTTAACGGCCTTGCCCAAAGTGGTAACGGCAGTGTCCTGTCCGAAGATACTTTGCGAGAGCGAGGCTTCTATTGAGCGCAGCGCATCTTTTTCTTCGCCGCGGAGAGCTTCCAGCGGGACCTTGGCGATGCGTGAGGTAACGCGGCGGATGACGTCGGTTGTGACACGGGCCGGCGAGGTCGCGGTGGCGATGAGGCCGGGGTGTGAGACGGCGGTGGTGGCGCCGGAGGCGCCAGATGCGCGCGCGGAAGGCCAGCCGGTAAATCCGCCGGACTTCAGGATGTGCTGGTATGAGCCGGCTTCATCAATAATATCAATTGCCTTATCCGGCAGGCGGCGTTCTGGTAAAAACTGAACCGAAAGCTTTACAGCCTCTTCAACCGCTCCGTCTGAATAAACGGCATTGTGATGCTTTTCATATTTTGGAATAAGCCCTTTGATAATCTGAACGGTTTCCTGAGGAGTAGGTTCAATAATATCAATTTTCTGGAAGCGGCGTGCAAGGGCGCGGTCTTTTTCAAAATTCTTTGAGTATTCTTCAAAGGTTGTTGAACCAATGAACTTTACTTCTCCTGAAGAAAGAACCGGTTTTAAAAGATTTGCCGCATCAACCTGGGTAGAACCGTTTGAACCGGCTCCCATAATCATATGAATTTCATCTATAAATAAGATAGATTTTTTCTTTTCTTTAAGCTCGTCAATTACAGAGTGAAGTCTCTCTTCAAAATCTCCACGGAACTTTGAACCTGCAAGCAGAAGTCCAATATCGAGCGAGTAAATTGTGTAGCCTTTAAGAAGATCTGGAACCTGACCGTTCACAATACGCTGAGCGAGTCCCTGTGTGATTGCAGTTTTACCAACACCGGCATCGCCGACATGCAGCGGGTTATTTTTAGTTCTACGGCACAGAACCTGAATTGTCCGCTCAATTTCTTTTTCACGGCCAACAAGAACATCATAAGCGCCTTTAGAGGCAAGCTCTGTCATGTTAATGGCAAAACGCTTGAGTCCGCCGGTATTGTTTGAACCGATACCTTCCGGTCCCGGCTGTCCCTGTGGCTGTTGTATTCCGCCGCGTTTTGGAGGGCGCACCTTTGTTATGTTTTCGAGCAGCTTAAGACGTTCAACACCACTGATTTTCAGGAAGTATGAACTGTAGTTCTTACTTTCATCATACATGCTCAAAAGAATGTCTGTAATATCAATCATATCTGAATCGCACGAAATACAGTGGAAAACGGCGCGGTTCATCATTGACTGAAAACCTGCAGACTCAACAGGTGCTTTTATGATTTCTGGATTAGCGTCTTCTGAAATAACAGGAAGTTTAGTTGTAAGATAATTGCTTACTTCGGCCTTGAGTTCCTTTATGTCACTGCCACTGTTTGCAAGCAGCTGTTCAACAAATTCATCTCTTATGGCAGTGGCAAGCACATGCTCCGGGGTGAAAAATTCGTGATGAAAATCTTTTGCAACTAAAAGTGATTCTGACAGAATGCGGCTGAGCATAGTACTCACCTTCATCTGCTTTATGTTGCCCTGAGGTTTTTCCTGATTACTCAACTTCTACCCTTAACGGAAATCCGTTTTTTCGTGCTGCCTGTAAAGTAAGGTTAGTGCGTGAGACAGCAATATCGTAAGTATAAACGCCAACAACAGAAGAACCTTCCTGATGCACTGTCTGCATCAATTCTTCTGCTTCGCTATGAGACTTGTTAAAAATAGATACAAGAACGTCTACGACAAATTCCATTGTCGTAAAGTCATCATTATAGAAGACTACTTTGCGTTCCGGTGGCAGCATGATAGAAGCATCTTCTGCAACTCCACTGCCAGCCTGTGATATCTGATTGCTGTAATCGCTCATACGTATAATATAACATAAAAATGGCTGATAATCCATAAAAAAATCCGGTGGTTGAGCCTGTCGAAACTACCGGATTATGCTTATCTGTGTTATAATAATCCTATGGCTAAGAAAAAGTTTAAATTTAATCTGAAATTTTCGTATGATGCACCGGTCACATTGTCTTTTGTGATTATTTGTGCACTTCTCTTCCTGTTAAATACCTTTGTAATCAAAAATGGTGCTCTGGGAAAGATTCTTGCTTCTCCGACAACTCAGGCCGGGGCTCTGCCTTTCATTTTAAAACAGCCGGTTTCTTATCTTAGGCTCCTGCTTTATATTTTTGGTTCTGGTGAGGTTAACAACTTTATCACTTATATCCTTATAGTTCTGCTGCTGGGACCTGCAATGGAAGAACGTTATGGTTCTGTAATTATTGGAATTATGATTTTTGTAGCAGCGCTTTTTTCCGGGGTTTTGAATGCCTGTTTCTGTGTAGAAAGTCTGACTGGTCCTGTTCCTGTTGTGTGTATGATGATTTTTCTGACGGCTTTTATGTCTTTTTCTAATAAGACTGTTCCAATCACCTTTTTGGCGACAATCATCTTCTTTGTATATTTTTCTATAACCAGCGGCATTGGTGCTGTCAGACTGATTATCTGCATTGCCGGCGGCTTGTGCGGAAGCCTTTTTGCCTTCCTTACCTCTCCAAAGGTAAAAGCTGCAAAGAAAACTACTGCTTCATCTGTTTCGTACAGTGAAAAGCCTAAAAAACGCGGAGGTCTTTTGAGTCGTGCAGAAAAGGTTGCCTATGCCGAAGAAATCGACCGTCAGAGCCCAAGAAACAAAAACAACCGCGATTCCCTCGATGATGACGATGAAACCACGGTTGTCGGTACTCTTAAGTTTTAACAGCCGAGTTCCGCCTGCCGGAGATGAAATATAATTAAGCACGGCTGCCTTTATTATGCCCCAATTGTGCAAAGCTTTCCACGCAGGATGTAGCCGATTTTTTCGTAACAGGCATTTGAAGCAGCGTAATCTGCATCGGTGTAGAGCATGGGGAGGTAGCCTTTGTCCTGAGCAATCTTTGTTACATGATAAACAAGATTTTCTGCATAATGACGGCGGCGATATTCAGGGCGGGTGTAGACAGCTCCAAGAGAAGCAAGCTGGCCATTTGGACGATAAATGCAGCAGCCAACATTTTTTCCTTCTGAGTTTTGCCAGAAATAATAAAGGCCGTCTTTTATTCCCTGCTCAATCTTTTTGAGCGTTTTGTCTTTGTTTGACATGGGAACATTGGTTTCTTTGTGAAAGTCGCAGGTCATTTCAAAAAGCTCTTCAAGGTCTGAGCTCTGACACTGATGTAAGTGACCGTCAATGCTTGTGGCAGAGGCTGGTTGCAGCGGCTTTGGATTATCATAAGCAAACATATTTTTTTTGATTGAAAGCTTTGGGAGGTGCGGGGAGGCAGAACTTTCCTCTGCTGTTTTCTTGATAAAAAATTCTGCAAGCTCATATTTCATGTTAAAGGTGTGAGTGCTATCAAAGTAGCCTTTTTCTTTCATAAGCTGATAGGCTTTTTCCATTTCTTCAGAAGTTGCATCATCAGCTGTCCAAATCCAAACAGGGAACGGACTCTGTGAATAACAGATAATAAGACGCTTGTGGTCGCTTAAAAGAAGATTGCAGTTTTGCGCCATAATTCGTGTCAGTACAAAAAAAGTATACTTATCAGCCTCTAAGATTTTATAATCTCGTTCATCAACAAAATTATCCATAACAGTCCTCTTTTTCTATTCCCTGCGCTGCCTTGTAACCTCGTACATCATAATTGATGCAGCACAACCTACATTAAAGGAAGTTGCATAGGATTTTTCATCCATTGGAATTGTACAAAGAACATCGCAGTATTCCTTAAAGGCTTTGTTTAAGCCCATGGTTTCGTTTCCAATCATCAGGACAAGTGGACGGGTAAAATCAATTTCCTCAATCGATTTTTCTTTGTGTGCCGTCGAGCCTGCAACAATAAGGTCCGGATATTTTTCCCGAAGCTTGTCTATATAAGCATACAAATCATTATTATCTTCAATTCGGATTACAGGCATGTTGAAAAAAGACCCCATTGCAGAAACAACAACATCTGGATCATAAAGATCTACTGCATGGCCTGTAATAATCAGCATGTCCGCTCCAAGAGAATCGCAAGAACGGATTATTGTACCAAGGTTGCCCTTATTTGAAGGACGGTCAAAAAGAACAATAAAAGGCGCTTTTGAAAGAGTAACATTTTCCAGCTTATCTTCGCGCATTTCAATTATTGCCATCAGCTCAGAGGTATCTTCTTTTCCACTTAAATCCTTCATCAACTCTGGGGTAAGCACAAAGTTTTCTTTAGTTTTTACACTGCTGATTGTGTCCTTTGCCCAGTCAGAAAGATTATTCTTGTCGTATATAAAAGATTTGATGTTCCATTTGTTGGTAACAGCCTCCTTCAAGCTGCGCACTCCTTCTACCAGAAACTCATTGTATTTATACCGTTTGTTTCTGTTTGTTTTTAGAACCTCAAACTTCTGATATGTGCTGTCTTTTGCAATAATCTTTGTTTCCTTCAATTTCAACCATCCTTACAAGTGTTCTCATTATCTCCTTTTCAGGCTTCCGGCTTTTTTGCCAGATACATGACATAAGTGTCATTAAAGATGATTTTGTTACCGTGTGCTAAAACAGCATTTCTAAGGCCTTCAAAAAACTTTGTCTTATAAGGCTCGGCAATTACCATGTGGTCGCAGTGGGTACCGCTAAAGGCAACGTATTCGTCGGAAGTCATTTCGCGTTTGCCGTAAAAGTCCCGTTCTTCAAAATCTACATAACCGTAATTTGTGGCGTTCTGATAATGAAATGAGCCATGCGTATATGGGGTCTCCGGCTTAAAGTAGTTGTCATAGATTTTCTGGATATCATCGTGAAGGGCCGGATTTGTGCTTTTGTATTCAGATTTTGTGAGCAGCATTGCAAGGGTTCCGCCGGGAGCCAGAAGCTCAAAGGTTTTTGAAAAGGCGATGTCTTCCGGAATCCACTGAATTGTTGCAGCAGAATAGATGAGGTCAAACTTGTGTCCTGCAGGATTCTTTTCTCCCGCACAGAGCATATCCGAAAAATCATGTGTAATAAAGTCATCATTCACGATATTAAAGTTTTGGCGATCGCTATATTTTTCCTTCATTTTAGCATAAAGATGTTCACCAAGTTCAATTGCATTGTAGTCGCAACCGGTGTTTAAAATCGGTTCAGTTGCCTGCCCTGTTCCCGGTCCAAGCTCAAGCACTTTTTTCCCGCGCCCTATTTTTGCATAATCAATCAGACTGTCAAAAAGCTCCTGACTGTAGCGTGGGCGAAATTTATCAAACTGTTCGGGGATTGTGTCAAAAATTTTTCTGAATTCCATTTTTTAAATTCTCCTTTTTTATTTTAACAATCCGGACTTTTTTCGTAAACGTCTATAATACTTTAATTATAGCAGAAATAAACTGATATTTCGAGGCTTGATTACGAGGTACTGAACGTGAAGACCATACCCGCCAAAGACAGTTGATATTATATAAAAATACTGGATTCACAGTCTAAAGCTTATACTGCATAAAGTTTCCGTTTTTCACAAAACCAGAATTTGTACTAAGAAATCTGAGACCCTTCTCATAATTCTCTTGACAAATATACTTTTAAATGTTAAATAATGAGAGTGTTCTCATAAATCACACAAAAGGAGCAGGCATGGCATATAAAAAATCCGAAGAAAAAAGGGGAATCATCCTTGAGGCTGCTTTAAGGGTTTTTCAGAAAAAGGGATATAAAAACGTTTCCATGACAGACATCATACAGGAATCAAAAATCAGTAAGGGCGGAATCTATCTCTATTTTAAGTCCGTACGAGAGATTTACGAAACTTTAATAAATCAGCCGCAGAGAGATGATTCCATACTCACGGATAAAAAGCTTCCGGCAAAAACTAAAATCAGATTATTTCTTCAGTCCCAGATGGACGAAATTCTTAATCCCGAAAACAACATGATAACCGCAAACTACGAATATCTTTTTTCCATAAAGGATGAGCTTCCTCCCGAAATTATGAACAAACGTTTTTCAGAGGCTGTCTCAACCATCAAAAAAATTCTGGACGAAGGAAACAAAAATGGTGAACTGAATGTCGATTCAAAATACCTGGCACAGCATATCGTCTGGTTTTTGGAAGGGGTAAGGCTTTCGAGCACTGTCACTCAGATAAAAAAATCAGATTTGAGCAGACAGATTTCGGGATTATTAAAACAAATAGAAGCAAATAAATAGAATCTAAAGGAGCAAAACATGACAAATCTTACAAAGAAAAAAACAATCGCTGTTATCTTAATCAGCTACATCATCTGTTCAATAATCAAATATATTGAATTCTTTTTTATTCAAACAGACCAGACTTTTATTGCAGACAACGTAATCTGTAAAATCTTCTGCATCATCTTTTTAGCAGGCATTTTAAGGATTTATAATTCGGGCTTTGCAGAAATCGGTTTTGATTTTTCCAACATAAAGAAAAACCTGCTTTATGCACTTTTTGGATTCGGTCTTGGTATCGTGACATTTGCAGTCTCTTATCTTGTAGAAATAATCATCCTGCTTTGCCAGGGAAAAACCGTAAGCCTTGGCTTTTACGTTACAAACTTTGCCTTAAGTGGTGCAACCAATTCTGTTGAGCTTTCTCTTTCTGCACTTTTAATCTGCATCGCGGGAAACATAATAAACGTAGTTGCAGAAGAAGGCTTATTCCGCGGATTTTTCCTCCATATTGCAAAAGGACCATTCGGATTTAAAAAAGCCAATTTTATTCAGGCTCTGCTTTTTGGAACCTGGCATCTTGTAACGGTAGCCCTGGAAGTCAGAAACGGCACTATGAATATTCCTACTGCGGCTGTTATGGCCATCGGTTATATTGTTCTTGCAGGAATTCTTGCGCTCGAATGGGGAACCTGTGTTTCTATGACAGGAGTTCTCTGGGCCGGAATCTGTGAACACTTTTTCAATAACTTTATCGGAAACACACTGCACGTCATCACAGAAAGCGGAACTGACGAAATGCAGATTGCACGAATTGTTCTTTCAAATCTTCTGTCTCTTACAGTAGTGCTCATCATAAATAAGAGAACAAAGAAATCCGTGCAGAAGGATTAATCCTGCCACATGTCCCTTGTGATGTTTTTAAGCCAGCCTTTTTTGCGGTAATGTCTTATGACAAAAGGAATCTTTTCGAATTCATCAAGATATAAGATAAAATAAACCCACAGGGGCGGAAGCTTTAATACAAAGGCTGCAATAAGTCCAAGCGGAACAGAAACAAGCCACATATCGATGCAGTCGGCAACAAAACCAAAGCGTGAATCCCCGCCGGAACGGAAAATACCGCAGATATAAACTGTATTTACCGCTGCCCCGATTATTGAATAAGAATTGATGAATAAAAGAATGCTTCTGTAATGAGCCGCTGTTTCGTTCAGTTCTGCAATAAAAGGAAGAATCGGATAAAGACAGAGCATTAAAACAGCCCCAAGAACACCGGATATAATCGTAACCTTTGCAAGACGGGCGGCATTTCTTTCTGCAAGCTCAAGATTACCCGCTCCCATATATTTTCCAAGAACGATTGCTCCACCATAAGCCATTCCAAAGCATAAAACCGTAGCAAGCTGACGGATTGTATTTACAACTGAATTAGCCGCAACTATGTCTTCTCCAAGGTGACCAAGGATTACAGAATACATTGCAAAGCCGGAACCCCACACAAGCTCGTTTCCGACAGCAGGAAGTGAATACTTAAAAAAATCCCTGGTCAAAACCGGATTTCGCCTGAAGATGCACATAACAGAAAATTGAACATCCTTCTGGCGCGACGCATAAACAAAGCAGACAATCATCTCTACAAAGCGGGCAATCGAAGTAGCAATTCCGACACCCATAATTCCAAGCTTTGGCACTCCAAAAAGCCCGAAGATGAATACTGCATTAAGACCGATGTTCAATATAAGCGAAGTCGAAGAAGCAATCGTAACGATTTTTACACGCTCAATACTTTTAAAACCAGCCTGGAACATCTGTGCAAAAGATAAAAAGATATAAGAAAAACTTGCAGCACGAAGATATTTACACCCCTCTACAATCAGCCCTTCTTCGCCCGTAAAAATGAGCATGAGGATGCGCGGATAAAACATTGCAACAAGAGCAACAATTATTTCGACCGTACAGCAGATTCTTAATCCGATTCCCAAAAGAGTCCTGATCGATTCAACATCCTTTTTACCCCAGTACTGTGCACCAAGCATCACAAGCCCCGAAGAAAGACCTGTAGAAATCATAAAAAGAATGAACGCAACATTACCGGCAAGATTGGAAGCGGCAATTGCGGTCTGACTTACATACCCCAGCATGATTACATCGGCCGAATTTACTGCCGCAGAAATGAGGTTCTGAATTGCCATTGGCTGAACAACGTGTCTTAAATTTTTGTAAAAGTCTTTTGCTTCCTGATTCTTCATGGTGTCAAACTATACCACATTTTTTATATTTCTGATATACTGTTTTCGGAGCAAAAAAATGAATGAAGTTAAAAACATAATGATAGTCGGAGTCGGAGGACAGGGAGCGCTTCTTGCTTCTAAAACCCTTGGACAGGTATTGCTCGATGCAGGCTTTGATGTAAAGGTAAGCGAAGTTCACGGAATGAGTCAGCGCGGTGGTTCTGTAGTAACTTACGTCCGCTACGGAGATAAGGTTTATTCTCCAATCGTAGATAAGGGCGAAGCTGATTATATTGTTTCTTTCGAAATGCTCGAAGCTGCAAGATACACAGATTATCTTAAAAAAGACGGACAGATTGTAGTAAACACACAACAGATAGATCCAATGCCGGTAATCACAGGTGCAGCAGAATATCCCAAGGATCTGGAAAAAGAAATGCAGGCTAAAGGTATTAAAGTAGATGCCCTTGACTGCTTAAGTCTTGCTCAACAGGCCGGAACTGCAAAATCTGTAAACATAGTTTTGATGGGACGACTTTCAAAATACATGGACTTCCCCGAAGACGCATGGCTTAAAGCAATCGAAAAGCTTGTAAAACCACAGTTCCTCGAGATGAACAAAAAGGCATTCTCGCTCGGAAGAAATGCATAATCATTCTTACAATATGGCCCCGCACTAAACGGATGCCTTCGAAAACTGAATAGAATAATAAAAGCCTGAGATTATCGCTAATCCCAGGCTTTTTTAATGAGTGTTTTCTTGTATTTTTAAATTATTATTAAATTATTTTGTAATTATTCTTAAATTATTTTTAAATCATTTTTAAATATTTATTTACATTTTTAAATGCACAACCTTTTATGAGTTTGCAAACATCTCATCTATTTTCTTCTGATATTTTTCAGCAATCTTATAACGCATCATTTCCTGTTTTGCAGAAAGTTCTACACCAACCTGGAAGCTGTCCGGAATCAAACTGAACTTGTTGATTTTTTCGCAGAATCTGAATCCGTTAGAAACAGAAATCTTACTGCTAACTTCTGTGTTGAACAATGTCTGAACTTCCGGTGTTTCAAGAAGCTGTGAATAATCTGTATAAGTGATGGCATGTTCATTTGCATAAGCTTCTACCATTTCTTTGTTTGGAACAATCAAAGCGGCAAGATACTTCTGATCCTGTCCTACAATCATTGAACTTTCGATGTAATCACTTGCTGCAAGTCCTGCTTCAATAACTGCAGGTTCAATGTTTTCTCCACCAAGAAGAACGATTGTATCTTTTGAACGTCCTGTAATCTTGATTTCGTTATCCCATGTTTTGATTACGAGGTCTCCGGTATTAAGCCATCCATCCTTGTCGATTACTTTTTCTGTAAGGTCCGGGCGTTTGTAATATCCCTTCATAACCTGCTTTCCGCGTACAAAAAGAAGACCCATCTTTCCAGGTGGTAAAGGTTTATCATCAACTACTACACCGTGTTCCTGTTTTAATACTTTTACTTCGAATGTAGGGAAAATTGCACCTACGCATCCAGGACGTGGTTCTTTATAATATCTGAACGAAATAACCGGAGAAGTTTCTGAAAGTCCGTATCCTTCAAGAAGATTCAATCCTACTGCACGATAGAAATCATCAATATCCTTCTGTAATGCACCACCGCCGGAAATAGCAATCTTTAATCTTCCACCAAACTTTTCGCGGAGCTTACTGAATACAAGAACATCACCAAGCTTATAAAGTGGCCAGAGTAAAATCATCGGAATTAATCCAACTAAGAAATCAAGGAACTTAACTCTGTACTTAATGCGGCAAACATGTCCCTGAACCATATCCTTAGAATTCTTATAATGCTTTCCAACACCAACAAAGAACTTAAAGAGCTTTAAGGCAATACCGCCCTTCTTCTGCATTGCTTTATTAACACCTTTTGCAAGTGCTTCCCAAAGGCGTGGTACACCACACATCCACTGAGGTTTAATTGTTGCCATATCTGCAAGCATGACAGAAGCAACAGGTTTAGAATAAGCAAGTCCACTGTTCATAAGAGGTGCAACATACTGAATAAGGCGTTCAAAACTGTGCCATACAGGGAGAACAGAAAGCCACCAGTCACCGCGTTTACAAGGGATGAATACCGGAATTGCAGAAAGCATGTTCATGTAATTTGAGTGAGTAAGCATTACACCTTTTGGAACACCTGTTGTTCCGGAAGTAAAGATGATTGTTGCATTTTCTTCACCTTCTGTTTTTTCCATTTCTGCTTCGATGAGCTTTTTACCTTCGATGTGATCTTCGTCGAATAATTTCTTTCCTTCTTTAAGAAGATCTTCGAACTGGCCAACCTTGATTTTTGATGCCTTGAATTTTTTCATCATTTCGTCATCAACATCATCAAAGATATAAGCCTGTTTAAGGTTAGGAACCTCTTTAATATTTTCCAGAACCTTTTCGAGCTGTCTTGCATTTTCGAAGAAACCGATTTCACAGTCTGCAAAGTTGATTATGAATCTGATTTCGTTACCCATAGAATCGCATCCGCGTGGAACATCTGCAGCACCTAAAGATAAAACTGCAAGGTCGGTCCAGAGCCATTCTTTACGGTTATCAGAGATGAGTGCAACATTGCTTCCTCTCTTTACACCAATCTTTCTTAAGGCAAGCGCAAGCTGAATTACAATATCGTAAACCTGTTTGTAAGTATAAAAATCAAATTCACCTTTTTTGTTTTTAGAAGCCTGTAAATTAACATCCGCATCTTCTTTTGCTCTCTGTCTGATTAAAAGCGGAATGTTTTTTGGTAATGTAGTGTCTAATGGAAACTTAGCCATTTTGATTACTCCTTAAAATAAATAACATCTATTTTGACATTATCATTAATTTTGTCATTTTACAAGTCTTTTTTTGACAAAAATTAAAAAAATGTCATAAAAACCACATTTTTAACTACACAAAAGTATAGTGTAAAACAAAAATTTATAATAAAAAAACTTTACATAAAGACAAAAAAACAATATTATTAAGTTATTATGTATAGATACATAGGCTTTTTTAAGTCTCGTGCAACATTCTTCTTCGCCTAAGGGCGATTATCTCTTCTTTTTTTTGTGCATTGCGTCCAAGACCCTGCACGGTAACTAATCACAATTAAAATCTCAAAACTTTATCAAAAATATTAATTAAGGAAAAAACATATGAAATATTATCAACCACAATATGAATGTATGCCCGAAGCTGAATTAAAAAAGCTCCAGGGAGAAAGACTGGCAAAAAACTTCCGCCATGTTTATGAAAATGTAGAATATTATAGAAAGCGCTGTGAAGAAGCAGGCGTTACACCTGATGACATCAAAGGGCTTGAAGACTTAGACAAGATTCCTTTTACCTGCAAGGATGATTTACGTGCAACTTATCCTTACGGACTTTTTGCAGTTCCGATGAGCAAGGTTGTTCGTATTCACGCTTCTTCGGGAACAACAGGAAAACAGATTGTAGTAGGTTATACAAAAGAAGATCTTGATATCTGGGATGATTGTACTGCCCGCCAGCTTGTAGCAATCGGTGCAGACGAAAACGACATTGTTCAGGGTGCTTACGGATACGGACTTTTTACCGGAGGCTTTGGTCTTCACGGTGGAGCAACAAAACTCGGATGCGAAGTAATTCCTATTTCGAGCGGTAATACACAGCGCCAGATTACCTTTATGCAGGACCTTAAATCGACTATCCTCTGCTGTACACCTTCTTATGCGGCATATCTTGGAGAAACCTTAAAGGATATGGGACTTACTCCGGATGACATCCATCTTAAAGCCGGAATCTTTGGTGCAGAACCATGGACAGAAGAAATGCGCCGCGACATCGAAAAATCGCTGGGAATTAAAGCATACGACATCTACGGTCTTACAGAAGTTATGGGTCCGGGAGTTGCATACGAATGTACAGAACAGAAGGGTATGCACGTAAACGAAGACCACTTCATTATAGAAACAATTGATCCGAAAACAGGAAAGCGCCTTCCGGACGGAGAAAAAGGTGAACTTGTATTCACTGCAATCACAAAACAGGCATTCCCGCTCATGCGTTTCCGCACAAAAGACATTGGTGTATTAAACCGTGCACCTTGCGGCTGCGGAAGAACCTTTGTACGCATGAGTAAACCAATGGGAAGAACAGACGACATGCTCATCATCCGCGGTGTAAACGTATTCCCAAGCCAGATCGAAGGAGTTCTCTTACAGAACGGATATCCGCCGAACTACGAAATCCATGTTGGACGCGAAAACAATACAGATACATTCGAAATCAAAGTAGAAATGATTCCGGAAAAATTCAGCGATATCGTAGCAGAAATAAGCAAGCAGGAAAAAGCTCTTGAAGCTGCCCTCTTATCTGTACTTCAGATTAAAGCTAAGGTAACACTTGTTGCACCAAAGAGTATTGCAAGAAGCGAAGGTAAGGCAAAACGCGTTATCGATACACGTAAACTTTTTTAGTCAAGGAGATAGAAAATGACAATTAATCAGATTTCAGTATTTATAGAAAATAAACCGGACACACTTGCTCACCTTACAGACATCATGGCAAAAAACAGCATCAACATGAGGGCTATGATGCTTGCAGATACAAGTGATTTTGGTGTTGCACGCTTTATTGTTGACGATTCAGCTAAAGCAGAAGAAATAATCAAAAATGCTGATTACATCGTAAAAACAACAGGGGTAATTGCTATTCAGATTCCTGATGAACCTGGCAGCCTGAACAGAATCTTAAAGCTTCTTGCAGACAATGGAAGAAATATTGAATATATGTACGGATTTACAGGTAAAAAGACAAACTCTGCCTGTATGATTATCCGCACAACTGATATCCCTAAAACTGTCGAAGTTTTACAGAAAGCCGGAATCAGCCTTATAAGTCAGGACAAGTTAAAAGACATCTAATTTTTTGTTAAATAATCAGATACAACTTTATTCCTTACAGAATGTGGTGTATAATTATAGTTACGTATATGCAGAATACTGTAGCACTTGTAAAGTGCAGTGATTATAATTTCGAAGAAGTTTACATATCCCTCACAAGGATGCTTAAACTCGTTCCTCCCCCAGACGTAAAGAATAAAGTTGTTCTTTTAAAGCCGAACATTCTTTATCCTAAAAAGCCCGAGATGGCAGTATGTACTCATCCGGTTGTTGTTGGAGCAGCTGTAAAAGCATTCCGCGAACTTGGTGCCAAAAAGGTAATCGTTGGTGAATCTCCTGCGATTGCCGGTTCTACTTCTGCAGCAAAATCCACAGGAATGTATGATCAGGTTGTTGCTAACGGCGGTGAATGGGTAGATTTCCACGAAAGCCAGATTGTTCAGTGTCCGGATGGAAAAATCGTAAAGCAGTTTAATTTTGCAAAGCAGTTCTTCGAGGCAGATCTTGTTGTTTCTCTTGCAAAGCTTAAAACACATCAGCTTATGGCATATACCGGAGCAATGAAAAATCTCTTTGGCCTTATGGTCGGCCTTGAAAAAGCACAGCAGCATTACCGCTTCCCGAATAAAAATGATTTTGCTGCCTTTTTAACCGATATGAACATTGCAGCCAACGCGCAGTACGCAATCATGGATGCAATTGTTGGTATGGAAGGTCCCGGAGGTCCGGGTAGCGGAGACCCTGTAAAACTCGGATTTTTAGCTGCTTCGGACAATATTCTTGCCTTAGACTGGAAATGCTCTTCTTTAGTGGGCTACGATCCATATACAATCCTGAATCTTAAGGATGCAATGGAAAGAAAAAGATGGCTCAACTCCCCTTCCGACATAAAGGTAACCGGCGAAAAAGAGGATGCTGTAAGATGCACTTCCTTTAAAATTGTAAAAGAACCTTCCGCGACCCTCCAGAAGATGATTCCGGGCTGGATTAACTTTCTTGCAGATAAGATATTCGTTAAAACTCCACATGTGCTTTCTAAAAAATGCCAGAAATGCGGCCGCTGTATTAAAATCTGTCCTCCTCAGATATTAAAATTCAGGGAAAAAGACGGAACTGCCTTCTTAAGCGATAAAACAAAGTGTCTTCACTGCTTCTGCTGCCACGAAATCTGTCCGTTTGCAGCAATAAAGCTTCGACATTTTTAATATCATAATCAGCATATACTTACATGCAATCTCATCAACTCCGACATCTACTCATCCCCCTCAATTGAAAAAAAACCTTATAATATGGTAATATATCGCATTATGGATTTATTGAAAAAACTCGATGAATGTGAAAAACGCTTTAAAGAAGTAAGCGACCTCGTAATGGACCCGAACCTTGTTAAAGATGCAAAAAAATACAAGGACACAATGCGTGAGCACGGTTATTTAACAGAAGTTTGTGCTCTCTACGATGAATATAAAAAGGTTTTAAGCGGAATTAAAGATGCCAAAGAAATGATTACAAACGAAGATGATGCAGACATGAAGGAAATGGCCCGCGAAGAACTTAAAGAACTCGAAGAAAAACAGCCAAAACTCGAAGAAGAAATAAAACTCAAGCTTGTTCCGCCTGATCCTCTGGACGAAAAGAACATTATTCTTGAAATCCGTTCGGCAGCCGGTGGTGATGAAGCTTCGCTTTTTGTACGCGACCTTTGGGAAATGTATACCCACCTTGCAGAAAGAAAGGGCTGGAAAACAGAAACAATGGAAGCACAGGAAACAGAAGTCGGTGGTTTTAACAAAATCGTAACTTCAATAAGCGGAAAATTTGTATACGGAACTCTGCGCTGGGAATCTGGCGTTCACCGTGTACAGCGTGTACCTGCAACAGAAAGCCAGGGACGTCTTCAGACTTCTACCGCTACAGTTGCCGTTTTACCGGAAGCAGAAGAAACAGAAATCGAAATTAAACCGGGTGATGTACGTGTTGATGTAATGCGTGCAGGTGGACCTGGCGGACAGTGTGTAAATACAACAGACTCTGCCGTACGTTTGACACATATTCCTACAGGACTTGTTGTAATCCAGCAGGACGAAAAATCACAGATTAAAAACAAGGAAAAAGCATTCCGCGTACTTCGTGCCAGACTCTTTGACCTTGAAGAATCTAAAAAACAGGAAGAACGTGCAGCTGCAAGATCGAGCATGGTTGGTTCAGGTGCAAGATCAGAAAAAATCCGTACCTATAACTTCCCACAGGACCGCGTAACAGATCACAGAATCAATTACAGCCAGCATAATCTTCCGGCCTTTATGATGGGCGATATGGACGATATGCTCGATGCATTAAACGTTTACGCAAAAGAAGAACAGCTTGCTGCAGATGTAACAAGCCTGGAAAATAAATAATCACAACGGGCAGATTAAAAGTCTGCCTTTTTTTATGACCATTCAGGAATTTAAAAAGCTTTCCATAGCAGAATTAAAATCAACTTCCCCTTCTCCCGCCCTGGACACAGACGTTCTTCTTGAGCATGCACTGGGGCTTACAAAGACAGATCTTCTTTTAAAAACTAATCAGCTTATAGAAACAGAAAAGTTTGAATGGCTTAAGGCTGCCCTGGAAAAAAGAAAAACAGGATTACCGGTTGCATACATCACAGGGTATAAAGAATTTTACGGATACAATTTTCATGTTAATCCTGATGTTCTTATTCCAAAGCCCGATACAGAAATACTTGTTGAACGCGCGATAGAAATAATCATAGAAAAAATGGAAGCACATCCTGGGAAAATTCTTTCTGTATGTGATATGTGTACAGGAAGCGGATGCATTGGAATCTCTGTGATGAAAACACTTCTTCAAAAATATAAAATCTCTCCATCAGCTTTACCAAAATTTACACTTGCAGACATAAGTGCTCCGGCCTTAGAAACTGCACATAAAAACGCAGACTCCCTTATCCTTTCTCCTGCAGAAGACAGCGGCTCAAAAGTTCTTTTAGAATCAAAACTTTGTTTTATTCAGTCAAATCTTTTTGAGATGCTTCCGTACCAGTACGACATCATCCTTTCAAATCCGCCGTATATTCCGCACACAATGGTTGATGAGCTTTTAAAAGACGGAAGAAATGAACCACGCCTTGCTTTAGATGGAGATATCAGCCTTACAGGAGAACGTGCAAAAGATAAAAATGGTCAACAAAAGGATGATGGACTTAGTGTGATTAAAAATCTGATTCTTCAGAGTAAAGATTCTTTGTGTACAATGGGGACAGCCCTCGTTGAAACAGGCGAATATAATGCAAAACAGACTGCAGAATTTGCAGAAAAAAGCGGATTTTCGGCTCAGATTCACAAAGATCTTGAAGGCCAGCTCCGTGTTGTGGAATTGAATAAAAAAACATAAAAACTTAGCTTTCATGTTACTTTTTAACTGTACAAAACGGGAATTCTGTTATATAATTATAGTTACTACAACGTTTTCGTAGATTAAAAAACCACAAAATCAGGAGTTCCGCAATGAAATTCGGACATTTTGACGATAAAAACCGCGAATATGTTATTGAAACACCGCGCACACCATATCCATGGATAAACTATCTTGGAACACAGGGATTTTTCTCCCTCATTTCTAACACAGCAGGCGGATACAGCTTTTATAAAGACGCACGTCTTCGCCGCATCACACGTTACCGCTACAACAACGTACCAATCGACATGGGCGGACGATATTTCTACATCAACGACAACGGTACAATCTGGAACCCTGGATGGTCTCCTGTAAAAACTGAACTTGACTCATACGAATGCCGCCACGGTATGGGATACACAATCATCAAAGGTAAAAAGAATGACCTTAAAGCAGAAGTTACTTTCTTTGTTCCACAGGATTACGACGGCGAAGTTCAGCAGGTTGTACTCACAAACGAAGGAAGCGCACCTAAGACATTTAAGTTCTGGTCTTTTGCAGAATGGTGTCTCTGGGATGCACAGGATGACTGCACAAACTTCCAGAGAAACTTTTCTACAGGACGCGTAGAAATCAAAGATTCAACAATCTATCATAAAACTGAATACCGCGACCGTAGAAATCACTTTGCATTCTATTATGTAAACGATAAAATCGACGGCTATGATACAGACCGCGACTCATTTATCGGCTTGTACAACGGCTTCCATAATCCACAGGCTGTTTTAGACGGAAAATGTACAAACTCTCTTGCTGACGGATGGTCTCCAATCGCATCACACTATAAGGAAATCACTCTTAAAGCTGGCGAATCAAAGACTTTAGTATTCATCCTCGGCTACGTAGAAATGCCTCAGGACAAAAAATTCGAAGCAGACGGAAAAACCATCAACAAGGAAAAAGCCCTTGCCATGATGGAAAAATACAACACTCCGGAAAAGTTTGCTGCCGGTATGGCTGAGCTCCGCGCTTACTGGGATAAGCTTCTTGGCATCCTCAACGTAAATACTCCTGAAGACAAAGTAAACCGCATGGTAAATATCTGGAACCAGTATCAGTGTATGGTTACTTTCAACCTTTCACGTTCTGCATCTTACTTCGAGAGCGGAATTGGACGAGGTATGGGCTTCCGTGATTCTAACCAGGATATCCTTGGCTTTGTTCACCAGATTCCGGACCGTGCACGCGAACGCCTTATCGACATTGCTTCTACTCAGCTCGAAGACGGCGGATGTTACCATCAGTACCAGCCTCTTACAAAGAAGGGTAATGCAGATATCGGTGGAGACTTCTCTGATGATCCACTTTGGATGATTCTTTCGGTTTCAAGCTACATCAAGGAAACAGGCGACTGGTCAATTCTGGACGAAAAGGTTCCTTACGACAACGATGAATCTAAAGCAAAATCAATGCTTGATCACCTTACAGTAAGCTTCTACCACATTGTAAATAATCTTGGACCACACGGACTTCCACTTGCAATGCGCGCAGACTGGAACGACTGTATCAACCTTTCATGCTTCTCTGACACACCGGGCGAAAGCTTCCAAACATATACAAATCCAAAATTCAAAAAAGAAGGCGGTTACTCAAAGATTGCAGAATCTGTATTCGTTGCCGCTTTATTCACATATGTAGGACCTGCTTTTGTAGGAATCTTAAATCATCTTGGAAAGAAAAAGGATGCTGCTAAGGCTCAGAAAGAAATCGACAAGATGAAGAAGGTTATGATGGCATCTGCATGGGACGGAAACTGGTTCATGCGCGCTTACGATGCAAACGGCCAGAAGATGGGTTCTAAAGAATGCCAGGAAGGACAGATCTTTATTGAACCACAGGGATTTGCAATCATGTCTGACGTTGGTAAAGAAGAAGGTACTGCTAAAAAGACTCTTGCCGCAATCGATGAACGCTTGAACACAAAGCACGGTCTTGTTTTGAACAACCCTGCATTCTCTAAGTACTACATCCAGTACGGAGAAATCTCTACATATCCGGGCGGATACAAGGAAAATGCCGGAATCTTTACTCACAACAACGCATGGATTATCTGTGCTGCAGCTTATGCAGGAGAAGGAGACCAGGCATTCAAATACTACTCAGAAATTGCACCGGCTTACACAGAAGAAACTTCGGACATCCATAAAACAGAACCTTATGTATACGGCCAGATGATTGGTGGTAAGGATGCAGGTTCCGATGTTGGCCAGACCGGCAAAAACTTTGGTCAGGGCAAAAACTCATGGCTCACAGGTACAGCCGCATGGAACATGGTTGCAATCAGCCAGTACATTCTCGGAATCCAGCCGGACTTTGACGGTCTCAAGGTTGACCCTTCAATTCCTGCCAGCTGGGACGGATTTACAGCAACCCGTCTCTTCCGCGGTGCCCGCTACAACATCACAATCAAAAACCCAAGCCACGTATGCAAGGGCGTAAAATCGATGATAGTAGACGGCCAGCCAGTTGAAGGCTGCGTAGTTCCATTCGTAGAAGGCAAAAAAGAAGTTAATGTAGAAATCACATTAGGCTAAAACTAACAACATTTTTCATAGATTCCTTTTTAATCCTCAGAGCAATCTGAGGATTTTTTTTACACTATAATCTTATTCCTTTTGGACAAATCTTCTTTTCAAAAGTGGATTTGTCCAAAAATAGAAATCTTGACTTTTGAGGGGGTATCAAATATCATTTTTATAAGAGGTTTGTTTATGCCAACAATAAGTATGTTCAGAGGAATTAAGATTTATATAAATTGGAATGATCATATGCCTCCTCACTTTCATGCAACGTATTCAGGTCAGGACATTCTTGTTTCTATAGATGAACTTGAAGTATTAGAAGGTGAAATGCCTTCTAAACAATTAAAGATGGTTTTAGGATGGGCTGCTTTTCATCAAACAGAATTAATGGAAAACTGGCAGCTTGCCGTAAACCATCAGGATTTATTCAGTATAGATCCATTAAAATAGGAATAATTATGCCAAAAACCGTGGAATACTATCTTTCAAAAGGATTTGACTCAAAAGCCGCTGAATATTTTGCAGCAGGAAGAAGAAAACCCGTGTCTGTAGTTCCTCAAAACCAAATGAAGCTTCTTATTACATTCGATAATAATGAACAGCGAATTTTTGATATGAAACCATTAATACACAAAGGAACTGTCTATTCTATTTTAAATGATGAAAGTATTTTTAATAACTGCTATATAGATTCAACAAATTCAATCTGCTGGGATAAAGACCCCAAAGTCGACAGTGAAGAAATCTGGTCCAACAAAATCGACATCGGAGCCGACACCTGCTATCTGGAAAGCGTGAAGGTATAAAACAAAAATATTTCCCTTCCAACATTCCCATCCCAAATGCTATAATATCATCATGATTCAAACAAACAACATACCGGATTACACTTCTCTGGCACGGGCGCTGGTGGAGCTTTTTGGGAGCTCGGTTAAGATTGTGCAGACGGACAGGGTTTCGGGCGGGGATATAAATAAGGCTTATGGGCTTTCTCTTAATACGGGCGATAAGATTTTTATGAAGGCCAATGCAAAAGAGAATGCCGAGTTTTTTACGGCAGAGGCTGCGGGCTTAAATGCAATTAAAAGTACGAAAGCAATTTCTACGCCGGAGATTTTGTGTACGGGAACTGATGATGGGGAGGACGTTGGTTACAGCTTTCTTCTTCTAAAATTCATTAAAAGCGGCGGTAAAAAAGCTGATTACTGGGAGACTCTTGGGACCGAGCTTGCAGCAATGCATAAGGCAGATACGGGCGCATTCATAAACCTGGACGGAAGTGATAAAGATAAAAATATAAAAACTTCGCCGGATGGCAGATTCGGATTTTTTCAGGATAATTTTGTAGGGGCACGTGCACAGAAAAACACACCTTCCTCTTCGTGGATTGATTTTTTCCGTGATTACAGACTTGCCCCGCAATTTCGCGATGCCGATTCATATTTTTCATCAGACGACAGAAAAAAAATCACAAAGCTTTTAGATAACCTTGACCATTTTCTTATTGAACCTGCCTATCCTTCTCTTTTACACGGGGATTTATGGAGCGGAAACGTGATGTGTGGACCGGACGGAAAAGCCATGCTGATTGACCCTGCCTGTTATGTGGGAAACCGCGAAGCAGATATTGCCATGACAGAACTTTTCGGCGGATTCGGGCAGGAATTTTACGAAGCATACAAAAAGGCCGCACCTCTTGAGCCTGGCTACGAAGAACGGCGCGACCTTTATAATCTTTACCAGCTTTTGAATCACTTGAACATTTTTGGTTCAGGCTATCTTGGGCCGGTTTTAAGTATTGTAAGCGAGTATGTCTAGAACTTTACAACCTTTGGAGCTCCTGTAAAGCTCGAGAATGTTGCAGTTACCGTTCCTTCCTTAAAGCAGAAAGCTTCTGTGTTACCATCATCAGGAGAGTACATGTTTTTGAGCTCAGGATAATGATCGAGCATATCGGCTCTTGCTTCACGACGGTCATCATCATAAAGTTCTCCTGCAACTCTAAGCCATACACCCGAAGCACCATCAAAACAGCAGATTTCTACCTTTGGATTTTTGTGAATCTGTTTTGAAACATCCTTGCTTTTTCCAGTCTGGATATAAAGCTTTCCTTCAAAAATATTGATTGTTCCAAACGGTCTGTTTCTTGGCTGCCCGTCCGAATCAACTGTTGCAAGATAATATGTCCCGCATTTTTTTAAAAATTCATATACTTCTTCCATTTTTCACCTCAGCTTTAATTATATTTCATTTTTTAATAATAACAACCCGATTCGTCTTATAAAGATAATCTTTTAAAACCACAATAAAAGGAATTTCAATGCAATACTCATCACCATAATCAAAAAACGGGATTGAATAATCATCTGAATTAATTCCTTCAAAATATGCTTCTTTTACAGATGGAATTATTTTTTTGGAAATCAAAATTCTGCACTTTGCTGATGATAAAATTGCATCGCTCATTTCATCATACTGTGATTTACCCGGGCCCGATAAATTTCTTTCATTCTGACCAAGTAGAAACGGAACAAAATATTTATTATCCTTCTTTTTTAACAAAAACTGCTTCTCTTTCTCATCTGCTGTTTTTGGATTCACCTCAAGATAAAACTCATATCCCGCTTCTAAATCTGTATCAACTTTTTTTACTCTGATACTTTTTGGAAGCTCATCCGATTGTACCTGATCAAAATCTCCAAAAAGATCATCAGGCTTCTGATTAGCCATTGCAAGCATAACTTTAGAAACTGTAATCTTATAGTATAGATGATACTTTCCATCTTTATATGAAATAGACTGAACATAATCCATACAGGAAACAAAAATCAGCGGAAGAAAAATTAATAAAATGATTTTAAATCGATTCTTCATTATTCTCGGGGCTCCTTTTTGGGAAGGATTGTGATTCCCATTGATGTTGTCCTGGAGCCGTCGGGAAGTGGAATAAATAAACCGGCAGATGCAATTACTGTGACGGCTTTCCGGGCCTGTTCTTTTATTTCCTTTGGTCTTTCCTTTTCTTCCTCTGTGATAATCCTGTTTTTTTCCATAAAATCATTTATTACTTCTAAAGCCCTGTCGTAATCGTTTGTAAGGATATACACTTTGATTGTAAAGGCTGATGAGGCTCCAAGATTATTGAACGAATAAAGCATATTTACATGCTCGTGGTCTGCATAGCTTGGAATACCTTCCGAAAATAAAAGGCTCTGAATAAAAGAACTGACCCTCCACTCGCCGACTTCTAAAAACTCCTGTGTCTGTTCTCCGTTCGAAGCGCGAGTAAAATAATCAGTTTCGAAATTCTCTATCTCTTTCATTGCCTGGTCGTGTTCTGCTTCGTCTGTGTATAAATCAGAAAACGAATTTTCTTTAGAATTTCCCTTAAGACTTTTAATTCCACGCACCAGAACAATTATCAGTACAAGCAGAGCAAAAATACATGTGATTACAAGAATTGTATACGGCATTCCTCATCCCCCATTTTATTCGTATTAAAAAATCCAGCAAAAAATATGCTGCAAGCCTTTGTTTTATTTTATTCTACTTCGACCATAATCGGACAGTGATCCGAGCCTGTTACATCGCTCAAAATTACTGATGATTTTACTTTGCCAATAAAAGACGGATTTACACACTGATAGTCTATACGCCACCCGATGTTCTTTTCGCGGGCATGAAAGCGGTAACTCCACCAGGTGTACATCTTTGGCTCAGTGCAGAAATGACGGAAGGTATCTACATAGCCTGCCGCAGTAAACTTATCCATCCAGGCACGCTCTTCGGGTAAATAGCCGGCATTTCCTTCGTTTGCTTTTGGATTTGCAAGGTCGATCGGTTTATGGGCAATATTGTAGTCGCCGCACAAAACTATATCAAAGCCATCTTTTACAAGAGAGTCGCATTTTTTAAGCATGGCATCGCAGAAAGCAAGTTTATAATCAAGTCTTGCACCAGCATCCTGACTGTTCGGAAAATATGCAGAGATTACGGCAAGCTTTTTGAATTTTGCAATTGTTACCCGGCCTTCGTCATCAAAACGGTCGTCGCCCATTGTTTCTACGCTGTCGGGTTCAACGCGGGTAAAAACTGCTGTTCCCGAATATCCCGGTTTTTTTGCACTCGAAAAATAAGATTTATAAACGCCGCCAGGGGCAAGAAGTTCTTCGGAAAGCTGGGAAGGGTTTGCCTTTGTTTCCTGAATACATACAACATCGGCCCCGGAAGCAGTGAGCCAGTCAATAAAACCTTTTTTTTCTACTGCGCGAATCCCGTTTACGTTCCATGAAATAATCTTCATAATGCCCCCGCGTTTTTTTGAATAACTATCCTATCCGTTTACAAGGCTTTCGGAAATGCTGAAGCAGTTATCACCAATGTGTTCAATTGCACGTACCATATCGATGTACAAAAGCTCAGATTTAACATCGGCACCACCTTCGAGCCTCTTTCTAGCAACCTTCTTCAAATCTTTTCTGAATGCATCAATTCCGTCTTCGAGCTCGCGTGCAAGTTCAAGCTTTTCCGGAGTAAGAGTTTTGTTGATGTTGATTCTGATAAACTGAAGGAACTGTCGTACAAGCTCAATATAAGGAAGAAGGCGTTCCATATCTTCGGTTTTAAATGTCATCTTCTTTTCGATAGAACGGCAGATAAGCATAATTGTTCCAAAGCAGCTGTCGCTCATATTTTCAAGCTCATCAACAATCTGAATCATGCTGGAAATATGATTAAGCTGTTTTTCTGTCAGCTGGAATTTTTCGCAGTTGATAAGATAGTGAGTAATCTGTTCATGCATCTGATCTACATAATCCTCAGTCTTACTCATCTCTTCTTTATAATTATCAATAAAATCGTTGTTACGTTTGGTAATACCAATCTGAATTTTATCGAACATATCCGTAACAACATCGGTCATATCGGCAATTGCTTTTTCTACCTGGATGATGTGGGTTGTAATACTGTCCTTTCCCATAAGATTTGTAAATACAAGCTTATACTGTGCCGGTCTGTCATCAGGATCATCTTTAATAAACTTCTGTGTAAGCTTAACAAGAATACTCTGCATTGGAAGAAGGATGATTGTAGATAAAGTTTTAAATACCGTATGAAGCATAGAAATGCGGATTGCAATATTTGAGTTTTCCTGTCCCGGAGTCAAAATTGTAACAAGATGCAGGAAAGGATTAAAGAAGATGAATGCAACCACGGTACCAAGCACATTGAATAAAACATGGATTAAAGCAGAACGGCGGGCATCGGCACTCTTTCCTATTGCGGCCAAAATTGCATCGATTGTAGAACCAATGTTACTTCCAAGTGTCATTGCAGCGGCTAAAGGCCAGTTGATAAGTCCGTTATAAGCCATTGTGATTACGATTGCAGAAAAAGCTGAAGATGAATGGAGCAATGCTGTGATTACAATACCGATTATAAAGGAAATAACAATTGCTAAAAATCCGCTTCCGTCTATATCAAATAAAAAGCCAAGCTGATCCGGAGAAAAAACTTTGCTCAATCCCGAAAGTCCAAGGAAGAGCATGCCGAATCCCATTATTGCTTCGCCAAGGTTTCTGTAACCGGATCTTTTTTTAGATAAAATTGTAAGGAAATAACCAAAACCGAATACCGGGACTGCAAATGCAGAAATTGAAAAGCTGAATCCGAATAAAGAAACAATCCATGCTGTAATTGTGGTACCGATATTGGCACCAAAGATTACGCCCACAGACTGAGTAAGGGTCATGAGCCCGGAATTGACGAATGTTACAACCATTACTGTCGTTGCACCGGATGACTGAATAATCATTGTTACTACAAGACCGGTCAAAAGGGCAATAAAACGGTTTCCTGTAATTACACTAAGCGCACGCTGAAGTTTTTCTCCGGCACTCTTCTGAACACCATCAGACATGAGCTTCATACCGTAAAGAAGCAGCGCAAGACTTCCGATAAGTGATATTATAGGGGTTAAAACATTCATGCCTTATAATAACAGAATTTGTTAATCCTTTTCAATAAAAATCAAATACGGTAGAATTATTATTATGAAAAAAATTATCACACTTTGCATTTTATCATTAATTCTGGCTGCTGGTTGTAACGGAAAAAACAATAACCAGACAGGTTCCTCATCAGTTGAATTAAGAGTCGACACTATAAAAAATGACTCAAAAACTGTTGAACAGCTTATCCAGCAGTGGAACGTAACAAACAAAAGAATTGTCGTTCTTTTTGGTTATGATTTTAATTCCGAAGAGACTGTAAAAAAACTCACAGCAAAACTCGAACAGCGCTATGGTCTTGATTCAGACGGTGGATTAATCATCTCGTATATTTATCCTGACAGTTTTAAGCACAACGGAAAAACCTTCCCTTCTGAATTCCCCGCTTTAGTAAACGAAAACGAAAAAGAAATCTCGGGAATTGTTCTTCTTGGTGCTCCATCGGGAACAGAAACAGCTCTTACAAGAATTCAGAATTTCTGGAAGCTCGAAGTTCCTTATCCTATAATCGCACTTTTTTCTCAGGAAGAAGCAGCAGGACTCGAAGCAAATTGTGATATCGTAATAGACAAATCTCAGAAAGCAGAAATTACAGGCGGCATTGCTCCCGAAGAAACAATTACAGAAGTGAGCGAAGATGCCCCGGAAATCCTTATGGACACTATTGATTATATTCTTTTGCTCAACGGTTCAATTCAAAAGGACCTGAAAAAGAACGAAATAAAAGACCACGTAAAAGTGATGCTTAAGAACCGCGAATTTACACAGTACAAGGATCCTGAATCTGGTCTTACTTCAATTAATCACTTTGTTCTGCACCAATAGATTAAAACAATAAATTTTGCCGGATAAAAGATGATTGAACTTCTTCAAGAGGAAAACAATTTAATAGGCTCTGCGGCCGCTGCCCGTTCGCTCGAAAAAAAAGAACATGCACGTCTTCTCGTCCTCTCCGACTCTCACGGAAACTACAGGATTATGATGAACATCCTTATGAAGTACAGTCCCGGCTGTGATGCCTTTATCTTCTGTGGAGATGGAATTACAGACCTTGCAGAAGTTTTAGAAACCGCTGATTCCGATCAGAACTTCCGCGCCTGCCTTCCTCCCGTAATCGCTTTTGTTCGCGGAAACGGCGACCCCGACACTTTTCCTCTTTCTTTTGATGTAGGAAAAAATAATCCTTTAGCAAAAGGTCTTTTAAAAGGCACTCTGATTGTCCCTTCCCGCCAGATTTTGTGCGTTAACAATACCAATTTTTATATAACACATGGACACAACGAAGGCGTTTGTTACAGTAAAGATCTTCTTGGAATGCAAAGTAAATATTCTGAATGCACGGTTGCACTTTACGGACACACCCACATTGCAGACGAAGCAACAGAAGGCCCTGTAACATTTATAAACCCAGGAAGCTGTTCTCGCCCGCGCGACGGAAAAAAGCCCGGATTTGCAATCATAACGGTAGAAAAAGATTTTACGGATACTGCGTTCATTAAAATAGAAAACATCTTTTCGGGAAAGCCTGAATTTAGTGTGGAAAGATAGGCTACGGGAAAACATCGTCCCCCACAGAATTGTTTTTTTCTTCGCGAAAACATCGCTGCCCCGAAATGATTTTTTTCTCCGGGAGAACTGATTTTATCTAATCAAACATAAATCCAAATTCGTCATGGCCGGGGTAAACTTTTGTGCCAGGTTCAACTACATTCTTTAATCGCGAAAGACTCTTTATGATTTCTGCCTCATTTCCGCCATACATATCGGTTCTACCATAGCCTCCGTAGGCAAAAAGGGTGTCGCCCGAAATAAGGATTCCCTCTTTTTTATTATAAAGACAGATTGAGCCGGGTGTGTGCCCCGGAGTATGAATTACTTTCCATTCTGAATATTCTGGGATTGTGGGAGCCAGAGAAGAAAGATTCTGGCCGTCTTTAAGAAGTGTGTCGGCACCCGGCTGTTTAGAAACCATGTCCAAAAGCTCTAAGACACCAAAATATCTTATTACAGAGTCGTTCATCGGCCCCGGAGGATTCTGTAATTCGCCTGCTTCGTTTTCGAAGATTGCAATCTTACACGAAGGAAAAGCATTTTTAATTTCTGCAATTCCTGTTATGTGATCAAAATGTGAATGTGTTAAAACCACTGCATCGCAGGTAAGTTTTTTCTTTTTAAGATAATCCACAATCACATTCTGGTCGCCCGAAAGCTCACAGGCAGCGGGATCTACAACAAAACAATGTTTTTCTCCCGCCGGTACAATAATCGTATTTACACGAAAAACGCCTGTACGGATTACATGAATCTCCATATAAAAGCCCGATTATACTCCAAAAGGTTCTTTATCTGCTGCGGCTTTTTCTGCTGCTGCAAGTGCTTCTGCATCTTCGCGAGCCATTTCCTGTGCAGACATATCTTCTGATTCAAAGCTTTCCGAAGCTGATTCTGTTTCTGTTCCGGCATCTTCATCAGATTTCTGGCGGCTGTAGCTTACTGCAAGCTTACGTCCACGGTATGAGTAATCATTTAATTTATCGATTGCTGTCTGAGCATCTTCTGTATAAAGCTGAACAAAAGAATAATTTGCTAAAACTTTGATATCACCGATTCTGTCTCTTTCCAATCCTGCAACTGCAATCAAAAGACCAACTAAATCGCGTGGATATACGCGTCTGTTTTTACCAATTCCAATGAAGATTGATGTAGCCTTGTCCGGGTCAATCTGAACTCTTGGTGTGCGTGTTTTTTCTTCTTCTGAAGAAACTTCTGTATCTGAATATGCTTTTTCGCTTCTTCCCTGTGATTTATAATCATTCTTATAACCACGGTTATCGCGTGAACGGTCATTATTTCTTCCGTTTCTGTTATTCGATTTACTAAAGAAATGATAGTGTTTTAATGATTCTTTAAGCATATAAGCAATTACATACTTACGGCGAGAAAGAGGTACATTTTTCTTAAAAAGCTTAACAAGTTCTAAAAGAGTGTCGATATCCTCTTCTGTTGTAATTTTTGAAACAGCGTTTGTCAAAAAATCTGCTGTTTTTTCTTCATTAACTTCAAAATCCCGGTTATTGTAGTAACCCATAAAAAACTCCTTTTACTGTAATTTAGCTGCATATCCATAACCTGCTTTTTCAAAGCCCATTCGTGATAAAAGAGGCTGCAAAGTTTCGGACATGATTACGTCTGGTAATAAAACCCATCTTGTCCCGTTTTCTTTTAATTTAGCAAAACACATAGAAATTAATTCTGTGCCAATTCCAAGTCCACGGTAATTTTCAGGAACAAAAAGATTCGTCAAAACAGAAATCTTTTCCTGATTTTCAATTAAACTGGATGCTGTTATACATCCTGCAAAATCATCCGAAAGGCTGTGGCATATTAATCCTGTTTGTCCAGTGGAATCAGCATTCATAAACTGTTTTTTCCACATTTCGAAAAATGCCTCCCTTAATTCCTCCGAAAGATCCTGCTCCTTCCCTAAAAAAAATTCGTGCATATGAAGTATTACATCCTCTCTATTAACTGCCGATTCATACTCACTGAATACAAAATCATCATGAATCAGGTTTTCATCAGATTCCGGGATGTAATCCAGTTTTTCAAGTCCCCATATTTCACGCAAATCGTTATACCATTGATTGATGTAAAGGCCCATCGTATTATTCTTAAAAATGAACCATCGCTTTTCAACCTCAGGATATTCTTTTAAAACAAGTCTAAAATTCTTAAATACCCCCCTTCCAGAATGCATTACTGTCTGAAGCTTTTCTTTTACAAGCGGAATACGGACTGTTTCTACAAAATCTTCCCGTAATTTAAAACCGCTGGCAGAATTCCATTCCGGTAATTCATAAAATCTATCTTCATCCTTACCCGCTTTATCTGCTTCAATCAATGTGCCTGTTTGTGAATCAACCAGGTATTTAATTTCCTGATTGTCCAGGGCAGAAATGATTTCGTTGAACAGAGTGTCGGTAATGGAAAAAGTCATACTATTTTTTTAATTCACTCTTAGTTGAAATAATCGAACTGATTAATCCATACTTAACGGCTTCGTCTGCATCGAGCCAGTAATCGCGGTCTGTATCCTTTGTTACCTGCTCAAGCGGTGTGCCTGTTCCTTCTGCAATAATCTTATTGATTTTTGCACGGATTTTTTCCATGTCTTTTGCGTAAATTTCGATATCTGTTGCAACTCCGCGCATTCCGCCCAGAGGCTGATGAATAAGATAACGGCTGTTTGGAAGACCAACTCTTTTTTCTTTTGGAACAGAAAGAAGGATGAGTGTTGCTGCCGAAGCGATTAATCCCATTCCGATTAAATAAACAGGTGCTTTTACAAAACGGATGATATCGTAAATTGCAAAACCCGCATCAACGTCTCCACCAGGAGAATCAATATACATATAAATCGGAGCTTTATCATCTTCCGAATCTAATATAAGAAGCTGGCGTGCTATCTCATCTGCAAGTTCTTTTTTAATTTCACCAGTCAGGATAATCTGTCTTGTTTTTAAAAATCTTTCAGAAAAAGGATCCGGTGCTTTTGGTGTCTTTTTTTCTTCTTCTTCATCATCAAAAAGAGGAGAATTATACATAAATTTCATTGCTACTCCTATAAAAAGCTATACTATTAATATAGTCAAAATATGGCTTATTTTCAATAAAATTTTTATGACTTGAGATTTTTTGTTTTAACAGTTAACATAAAAATCACTTAAATATGGTTACCTTAAAAGATATTGCAAAAGAATGCGGAGTCTCATTTTCAACTGTAAGTAAAGCCCTCCAGGGTAGTCCCGAAATCAGTCTTGAAACAATTAAAATAATCCAGTCTAAAGCCGAAGAGATGGGCTATCATCCAAACATAGCTGCCCGAACCCTGCGTACAAATAAAACCTTTGACCTTGGAGTAATCTTCGAAGATAAAACGGGAACAGGGCTTCAGCATCAGTATTTTGCAAAAATTTTAAGCGGATTTCAGGAAGTTGCAACCGCCCATAATTACGATATTACTTTTACAGGCCCTTCCACAAACAAAGATTATGATTATTACAAGCACATCATGGGAAGGAGCATAGACGGAGTTGCAATCCTTTCTGCTGATTTTACACGCCCTGATTTACAAAAGCTTGTTTCTTCCGGTCTCCCCCTGATTACTCTTGATTATAAATATGACTCAGGCCACATTGCAGTTTTAAGTAACAACACAAAGGGTATGGATGATTTAACAAATTACGTCATCTCTAAAGGCCACACAAAAATTGCGATGATTTATGGTGAAGATACCCTTGTAACCAGAGAACGAAAAACAATTTTTAATAAAATTCTCCATGATAATAACATCACTATTCCGGATGAATATTTTGTTCAGGGGCAGTACTACAATTCAGATTTGAGTAAGACTGCAACAGAAAAACTTTTATCTCTCCCGGAGCCTCCAACCTGCATTTTCTTTCCGGATGACTTTTCGGCACTTGGTGGAATAAAGGCTTTACACGCACGAGGATTAACACCCGGAAAAGATATAAGCATTGTAGGATATGACGGCATTCTTCTTTCTTCCATGCTTGTTCCTCCACTCACAACATACGAACAGGATGGAAATACAATCGGCCGAACAATGGCAACACTCCTGATTGAACAGATAGAAAAAAAATCCACTTCTACAGATAAGACAATCTTCATAAACGGAAAATTAATCCCGGGTGGAACAGTTTTAGATATTAATCAGACAAAGTAACCACAAAAACCTTCGCAGAAAATCATCACAAAAAATCACAAATAAATCAGAAAGCACCCGCGAAATAATCATCACAGAGGTCAACAGAATCATCATCATGCCCCGCAAAAATCATCACAGGCTTAACTGCGCAATATATTAATTCTTGCCGATAATTAAAACATGAACATAAAAAAATTATTATCAGCCTTTTTATTAATACTGACAGTTAATTCTTTTATATGTGCAGCATCAGTCTACAAAAACAACGTAACAGCCTCTTATTATGCAGAAGCTTTTCATGGTAAAAAAACATCCAACGGAGAACGCTTTAATATGTATGCCTTAACCTGTGCTCATAAAACACTTCCGTTCAACACAATCCTTAAAGTAGTAAATCTTAGAAACGGAAAAAGCGTACAGGTGCGTGTAAACGACAGAGGACCATTTGTTTCGGGAAGAGAAATTGACCTTTCTAAAGCCGCAGCGGTAAAACTCGGGATGATTGGAAGCGGAACAACAAAAGTACGACTGGAAATTGTAAAAAAAGGACCTTCGACTAAAGCGAGCGTAACAACAGCAAAAAAGGCCCAGGAAATGATGAAAAAGATCGATGCAAAATCAGCCGTAAAATCAGCTAAAAACACAAAAACTGTGAGCGCTAAAAAAACATCGCCTTCTACAGTAAAAAGAGCGGTTGGTTCCAGATGGGACATTCAACTTGGAGCTTTTTCATCAAAAGAAAATGCAAACAAAAGGGCACAGAAACTCATCAAAGCAGGATTTTCAAACGTCGTTTTCCAGACAAATAATTCGACCGGTGTTATAAGAGTTGTGATTAAAGACATAGATGCTTCAGACCTTTTTAAACTCGAAACAAAACTGATTCAATCCGGCTTTAATGAATACACGATTAAAGAGAGAAAAAAATAGTTTTTAAACAATCTCTTTGTATTATTGCGAAGACAAAATCGCCATGTTATAATAAAAAATACTAACAATATAGGGTGGTATATATGAACGATGCAGAATTAGATCCTGAGATTGCAGCCCTTTTATCTAATGCGCAGACTACTGTTGAAGATGAACAGGGTAAAGAAAAAGGACCTGCAGGAGCTTTCTCTTTTAGAAAAGGTTTTTCAAAAAAATCTGTAAATATAACAGGTGAAGAACCACGCCAGAGAACTGCCTCTATTCACGAAGTAGATTTGAGTAAAACTACTTTTGATCCAATTCCAAAACTTATAAATGACACTTCTAATCAGGTTTATGATGATCCTAAATACTATAAGGTATGTCTTACAGGAGAAAATGCGTCGGCACAGCGTGTTCACCAGATTCTTTCTAAATATCTTACATGTACAGATCCAAAAGACCGCGCAGTATACAGACAGCAGATTGTAACATCTTACTGGGAGCTTTTAAGGGGTATGTCTTCTAAAATGGCTGATCCTAATCTTCCGCTTCCAAAAAGAATGCTTATGCGCTACGGCGTTATCCTTCCTTCTCTTTTTAAACCGGAACAGAAAGAATTCTTTTCTAAGATGATTTTCAAAAATGATTATGCAGAACCTGTTTTATATGTTGATGAATGGTTCCGCGAAATCTCTACAGGAAAGATGACTAACTCTGCAACCGATGAAAAAAAGCAGGTAAAGCTTTCGAGCATGACAGCAGAACAGCAGATGTCTGCAGAACAGTCTCGCCTTATGCAGCTTCAGTCTAAAAACTCAGGAAAACTCCAGAGTTCCGAAAACCTCTTGAACATAAAAGAAAACGAACGTGCAATGATCGAAACAGAACTTAAGGGAAGAATTGATTCCCTCTGCGATCACATGCCGATTATGGGACTTGAGCCACATAAAAGTGCGATGACAGAAATCCAGAGAAAGCTCTTTTCCGAAATCACAGATCTGCTTCACCGTCTTTCTAAAAACGACAAGGAACTTTCTAAAGCATTGAATGAATTCCAGGAAGCAAAGGGAACATTCGATTCTGTAAAAAATAAAATCGAAGCTAACGGCGGTGCAGAAGTTATTCAGGCCGACCAGGAAGCAATCAAAACCGAGTTCGACACAATCCGCCAGATGGCAAAGATGACTATCGGACGCCGCGGTAACCAGTTCCCAATCTTTACACGCGAATTCTACCACTGTACCGAAAAAGGAACAGGAACACGCGAAAACGTAATTGAAGTTTTAAGATGGGTTGAATCAATTGACCCGGGAGTTTTCCATCGAATCCATAAAAACATGCCTAACAGAATTGTACCTTATGTTCTCTTAGTTCCAACTTATGGAGACAGGGGCTTCTGCTGGGAACCTTTTGACCGCTATAACCGCGTAACAAGCCGTGGACGAATCATCATTCCAATGTATCCACGCGACTTAAAGATTGCAGTTCTTACTGCTGTTGCCGATTTAAGATGGCAGGTTGCAAAGGAAAAGGCATCTTACTACTGGATGGAAGAAGGTCTTACAGGTCAATATTACCAGCACGTAGAACAGCTCAAATTAAAGGGTGATCTTAAAGAGTTCTTTATCGAAGACTATATTTTGTGGATGACAAAAGAAAGCGAAGGCGTTCAGCGTCTTGATAAGGATGTACGCGGTATCTTCTGGCGAAACATGCCGTTCCCAAAAGAACGCAAAGAAGAACTTAGAAAGCGCTCCCTCGTCTACGATGAACTTTGTAAGAAAGATGCTAATAGGGAAATGAGTGATGGCTACTAATCAAAGCCCGCGAGGGCTTTAACCTCTAAGCGGGGGCCGGGTGGGGCGGCGCTGAGCCCCAGCCAAATGCACAAACAAAAAAAAACGGAGCACACGCTCCGTTTTTTTATACTCATCTATAAACTAAACATATTCTGTATGATATCTGCTCCACTCACGAACGTCGCAATAGAACTTCCAATTGTCGAAAGAATCAGTAAAAGTAAAACGCGCAGGATTCTGTTTTTATAAACACCCTTAAATGTAACATCATCCTGGAGCGTTTCCATATCGCTTACCTTTGGCTTACAGATCAAAGCCTGCACAATTGCAACAACAAAACCCGTACCCACGAACGGACAAAGCGAACAAAGCGGTGCACTTACAAAAGCCGTAAGAATTGTAAGCGGATGTCCAGCACCTATCAGAGTAAAGACTGCAGCCATAATTCCGTTCCACAAAATCCAAGACTGAACATTCTTATAGCCAAGCTTTGTTCCACCGTAGATAAAGCCCGCAATAATCAGTCCGATAATCGCAGCCGGAATAAGCCATCCGATTATTTTTCCGAAGGAGCCCTTTTTTGGAACCACGCTGATTTCGTCGAGATTTTCGCCCATCTTTTTTTCAGAAAGCTTTTTAAGACATTCTTCTACACCATCAAGGTGTCCTGCTCCCAAAACTGCAACAACAGATTTTCCATCGGACTGCCAGATTTTTGTTGCAAGATACAGGTTTCTTTCGTCTATAAGAACGTTTTTGATTACAGGCATAAACTCTGCAAGCTCAGCCATCATAGAATCCATTTCGTTCTTCTGCTTGATTTCTTCGATCTGTTCGGCAGTCATTTCGTCCTTAGAGAACATGCTTGTTAAAAGAGCCGAAAGAAGCTTGCATTTTCCCCAGAGGGAGTTTTTAGCCCAAGCGCGTTTTAATGTAATCTGAATAGGACGGTCGGCAAGAACAACAGGGATTTTCATCTCTTCTGCAGTCTGAATTCCCGCAAGCATTTCGTCTCCCGGTTTTACACCGATATTCTGTCCCATCCTGCGCTGGAAAGAAGCAAGAACAAGGTTTGCCATCAAAAGAAAGCCTTCATTCCTTCTTAAAACCTTTACAATATCAAGCTGTTTATATTTATCCTGATTTTTAATGGATTCAGCACGCTTATCGTCAAGTTCAACGGCTACACAATCAGGCTTTAATTTTTTGATTGTTTCCTTTACTTCTGTAATACTTTCTGCACTTACGTGCGCTGTTCCAATCAAAGTGATTGTACGTCCGTTTAATTTAAGCACTCTTTGAGTCTGACTCATTTATAAATCCTTATAGTTTATTTTATTTGTTTCTTCCAAGCGCCCATTCAGCAAGGCGATACTCAAAAAACATCGGAGCCTGCATTGCGGTTACTTTGGCATAATATTCTTTTGCCATTTCGTCAAAACCATTGATTTCGTAATACTGACCCATATAAAATAACATTTTTCCGCGATTAGTGCTATTATCTATCTTATTTAATTTCTGAGTAATCTGAACTTCCGCATTTTTGCTGTATGAATCGTGATAGAATCGTACAACATGATATTCAATTGAGTCACGGTCTAAGCCCTTCATCACCTGCTGTAAAACCTTTTTTGCATTAACTGGATTTTTGAGTCTGTAATAACATGCCGCAACCATCAGCTTATAAGAATAATTTTTGCTGTAAGCATAAGCTTTTTCAAAATATTCAATTGCACCCTGGAAATTATTTTTGTGATATTCCAAAAGAGCAATCTCTTCATAAGCAAAATAATAATCAGGATTTGTTCTGATTACCATGTAATAATTCTGAAGAGCCTTATCATACTCATTCAATTCATCATAAAGACCGGCAAGATATGCATAACCAAGGAAGTAAGACTTATCAAGAGAAACAGCATTATTCCACTGTTCTAAAGCCTTTGTAGTAAGATTTCTGCGCTTATAATACATTCCAAGTTCAAGATAATAATCATAGTTCGGGCCGCCGTAAGAGAGCGCATTTTCGAGCATTTCGGTTGCTTTTTTATATTCATTATTTTCTGCATAAAGCTTGCCTCTTAAAGCGTTTGCAGCAGGATTCTGAGGATCATCTTCTAAAAGTTCTTCTACAACAGTTTTTGCCGTTTTTGTATCGTTAAGATAATAGGAACAGAGGGCAAATCCATAAAGTGCATCTTTATTTCCCGGCTCGCCTTTTAATGCCTTTGTATAACAGTCTTTTGCAAGCTTAAACTTCTTTTTTACAAGATAATCTTCTGCCTGAATGATGTTTGCAGCAGGATTGTTAGGATCTTTATCAAGAAGTTTTTTATTCATCTGGGCAACCTTTTTTGTGTCGCCCTTTGCCTTGGCAATATAAGAAAGAATTTCGATTGCATCAGTTGAATCAGGATAAACTGCAAGCACTTCGTTCGCAATTTTTTCTGCTGTTGCGTACTGACCTTTTGACATATAAAGTGATGCTAAAATCAGCTTAAAATCGGGGTCATCTTTGAGTGGTGCAGGGATTGAATTAAACAGAAGGATTGCTCCGTCAACATCATCATTAATGAGTTTTTCCTGCAGTTTTTCTGCAAAAACAATGTTTTCGGGCTTATTTTTCTCGTTTTTAAGGTCTTCATAATACTGATCCTCAACCGAAATTTCTTTTTCCTGAGCAATTAAAACTGATGGAATCAACATGAGCGACAGTATCAAAAATAATTTACTAATGTGTTTTTTCATCATTTATTTCCTTATTATAGGGTCTTATATGGTTGAATTTACTTCAATTATTATCTAAACTAATACATTATGAGTATGCGTTCATTTAGAAGAGGTATCGCCATTACAGGAGCATACCTTGCTATTATCATCGGCATTTTTGTTCTCCAATTTAGAACAGATTCTACAATAATTGAAAAAATTGGAAGCCTTCAGGTTACACTTGAAAAGCAGGATTCTGAATCCGAAAATGCGGACCTTCAGAATAAACTTATTGCCTCTTATAACGGTCTGAACTTCTTTACAGATGATCAGAATTCGGCAAAAGTGGTTTTAAAGGGTAAAACAAAGCCTGTAGACATCATCCTTAAGAATTACGAAAAAAAGGCTGGCGAGAGTATTACATTCTATTTCTCTAACGAGATTATAGTTTCTTTTGTACTTTCGGGTACTTCGGCTGATTCAAGTCTTTCTATTCTTGCTGAAGTTCCGGACAGTGTAGAAACCTTATACTTCCCTTACAGCTTTGCAAGAAACATGAACATCCAGCGTGATGATGGAAACAGGGTTATCCTTAACGGTAAAAACTATAACTGGAGCTTTACTACAAACGAAGTTAAAGACGGATTTATCTGCTTTACTTCTGCTGATTCTTCTGCTCACTATGCTGTATTCGACGACACAAAGAAATTCACATTCGACAGCATTACAGAACTTGCTATTGCAGACGACGCAGTATACGAAAAGACACTCACAGGATTTAAGAACAGTGTAGTTTCTAACTTCCGTGCAGTACTTTCCGATAACAACTTTACAGAATCACTTGCTGTAGCTTATGTTGCTACAATGGGTGAACGCGGACGATACACACAGGCTCTCGAAGAAATCCCTTCTGCATTCAAGAAGAGCGAAAAGAGAACTTATGTTTCTTCTCCATACTTCAATAACCTTGCAAAACTCAACTCAAGCCTTGATCAGGATGTAAGAGCTCACGAAGGAGACATCACAAAAGCTATTAATGATAATGATGTTTCAATCCTTATGACTCAGAACATTGCAGCATTCCTTTGTATCTACCCTGATCCAGAAGGCGTAAAACAGCTTCTTTCTTACTGTGCAACACTCGATATGAGCACACTCAGTTTGAACTATGTAACCGGTATCCTTAAGTCTTATGTTGAACTCTACGGATATAACAGAGAACTTGCAGATATCCTTCATCCTGCTGTAAACGGATGTATCGAAAAGATTACAGATGCATGTACTTACGAAAACGAAATGCTCACTATGAAAGAAAACGATCAGTTCCTTTCTGTAATTCAGGCAGTAGATATTGGTGTTGCCCTCATCCGTTACGGTAAAGTTTCGGGTCAGTCGGTATACGTAAAAGCCGGACAAGTTATTGTAAATACATATATCAACGAAAATACTTCTTATGATGTTAAGACAATCAATATCCTTTACCCTATCTTCGCATACGACAACTGGTACTACCCACACTTCAAGATTATCAAGGCAGATCCATCAGATTTAATCTGGGCATGGACTTGTGCTAAAGAAATCACATATTCTCAGACTCAGGAAACCGGACTTACACTCAATGTTGACTTCCCAGAAGGACAGATTCACCACGTTATCTTCAAAGGTATTCCAAAGTTCACTGCAATTTATATTTACAACATGGCATACCGTACAGACCCTCGATTCGAAACATATAACTCTTCTGGTTATGTATACAGAGACGAAGGTTATACACTCCTGTTAAAGTCTAAGCAGAAGCAGGAAGTAGAAGCCGTACAGATGACATATCCAAACGGTGTTGCTCCAAGAAAAGAAATAAGAAGACCTGCAAGAGCTGATTCTTCATCTTCATCATCTTCCAGTGCATCTTCTTCAACAGAAACAACTTCTGCTACTACTGCACCACAGACAAAATACAAGGTAACACTCGAAATCTGTGATTCAAGCAGTAAGCGTACTGTTGTGGCTGCAATCCGCGAAATAAGAAAGGATCTTTCGGGAACAGAAGCAAACAATATCTTTATTTCGGCACCAATCGTACTTAAAGAAGATTTAACTTCCGCTCAGGCTGATGAAATCATTAAAAAGATTACAGATGCCGGTGGAAACGCAACAAAGAAAAAACAGTAATAAAACACACTGATTACAGAACTGAAATATAAAGACTAAAAAGGAAGGTTTATGGCAAAAACATTTGATGACAAAAAGATTATTTACACTATGGATCGTGTAGGCCGTGCTTACGGAACAAAGGTTGTATTAAAAGACATAAGTATTTCATACTACTATGGTGCAAAAATCGGTGTAATCGGATCAAATGGTGCCGGAAAATCTTCTCTTTTTAAGATTCTTGCCGGAATAGACAAGGATTTTACCGGTGAAACAAGCCTTGCACCAGGATACACAATCGGATACCTTGAACAGGAACCATATCTTGAACCTGGTAAAACAGTAATGGAAGTCGTAAAAGAAGGTGTAAAACCGATTACAGACCTCCTTGCAGAATTTGATAAAATAAACGAAGCGTTCGGTGACCCGGATGCCGATTTTGATAAGCTTTGCACACAGCAGGCAGAAATTCAGGAAAAACTTGATGCCTGTGATGCATGGAACTTAGACAATAACCTTGAACTTGCTATGGACGCACTCCGCTGTCCTCCTGGGGATCAGGTTGTAGATGTTCTTTCCGGAGGGGAGCGCCGTCGTGTTGCACTCTGTCGTCTTTTACTCCAAAAGCCTGATATCCTTCTTCTTGATGAACCTACAAACCATCTTGATGCAGAAACTGTTGCATGGCTCGAAAAACACCTCCACGACTATCCTGGTACAGTTATTGCAATTACCCACGACCGTTACTTCTTAGACGATGTTGCAGGCTGGATTTTAGAGCTTGACCGCGGAGAAGGATTCCCATTCAAAGGAAACTATTCGAGCTGGCTTGAACAGAAACAGCAGCGACTTGCACTCGAAAGCAAAAACGAATCTTTACGCCAGAAAGAAATCCAGCGCGAGCTTGAATGGATTCACATGGGTGCAAAGGGAAGACAGGCTAAACACAAGGAACACATCACACGCTATAACGAATTGATGGCTCAGGAAGGAAAAACACAGCTTAAAGATACGCAGATTTCCATTCCTGCAGGACCACGTCTTGGCGGCCAGGTAATAGAAATCGAAGGATTAACAAAATCATTCGGAGACAAGCTTTTATTCGAAAACCTAAACGTTCATATTCCTGCCGGTGCAATCATCGGTATTGTAGGACCAAACGGTGCTGGTAAAACAACCCTCTTTAAGATGATTGTTGATGCTGCGGGCTTCCCTGGTGGCGAAAAACCTGATTCAGGAAGCATTAAAATAGGTTCAACAGTAAAACTTGTATACGTAGACCAGATGAGGTCCGGCCTTGATGAAAATAAAACAGTTTACGAAACACTTGGTGGAGGCGGAGACCTTGTAAAACTTGGTGCCGTAGACGAAAAAGGACGCGCCTTAGAAGGTGGTGTACGCGAAGTAAACGCACATGCCTACTGCGGATGGTTCAACTTTAACGGTCCTGACCAGAATAAAAAAGTTTCTGTTCTTTCGGGCGGTGAAAAAAACCGACTCAACCTTGGTATGATGCTCAAGGAAAGCGGAAATGTTCTTTTATTCGACGAACCTACAAACGACCTTGATGTAGAAACAGTACGTGCCTTAGAAGAAGCCCTGGAAGACTTTGCAGGCTGTGCACTTGTTGTAAGTCATGACCGATGGTTTTTAGACAGAATCTGTACACATATTCTTGCATTCGAAAACAATTCAGAAGTGCGCTACTTTGAAGGAAACTGGTCTGAATACGCTGAATGGAAGAAAGAACAGTTTGGCGAAGAAGCAGGTGTTCCAAAACGCACAGTATACAGAAAGCTTTCAAGATAAAAATAATTAAATCAAAAAATCGGTGCCATAAAAATAAATCGGAATTAAGCAAAAAAATCGATGCTAAAGAAATTAAATCGGCACTAAGGCAAAAAAAATCGGTCCTTGAAGTTCTCAATGGGCCGATTTTTTTGTTTTTTATAAATATTTCTTAATTTCTTCCGGAGTCGGAATCTTTTTAAGGGTGGATTTTGTTGTAAATTCCATTACGTTTGGAGCTTTGTTTGAATACGGTTTCCATTCAGGAAGCTTCTGCTCGCTCAAATCCTTTCCGTTTGGATCTCCTGTCTTAATGTAATTACAAAGATAATCACAAATCTGGCGGGCTACATCGTAATGCACCCCGGTAAAAGGTCTCCAGCACTTTGCAAGAGTTTCGAAGAAGAACCATAAATCTACAGAATGGAAATCACCCGGTTTATCCCAGCCTGGGATTGGAACTGCAAACTTATAAAAGTAATTCTTTCCGGTTTTCTTGTTCTTTTCTTCCAGGTTGATTACCTTTCTAATACCAAGGTCTACCGTATTTATAAGCTTCTTTTTCTGCTTACCCTTTACATCTTCTCCATCAAGGAATTCATCGATTGTATATCCGATTAATAATGGAGGAAGATCAAGTTTGTCGCGTTCAAGACAGGTAAAAACATCACCCTTAATAAATTTATCATCATAAACAGGTCCCCAGGTGATTACAGACTTCTGGAAATCGCCCCATTCAACCCATTTTTTTCTGAGCACATCTGTAGGTATTTTCTGAGCTTCCTTAAGGTTTTTAGCACCAATGAATTCAAAGAATTTTTTACCGATTTCGTGTGCATCTTCCACAGTGTGATGAGGGAAAAGATTATGAAATGGATTAAAGAAAATACCGCTTTCGACAACTGCACGTTTAATATACTTACGGCTTTCCTTATTACACAACTGAAAAAGAACACTACCACCACCGGCAGACTGGCCGCCGATAGTGATATTTCTTTTATCCCCTCCAAAGGCCTCGATGTTATTATAAACCCACTTAAGCCCTGCCTGCTGGTCTAAAAGCCCCATATTAGCCGGAGCATCAGGATATTTCGCAGTAATTTCCGGATGATTTGTAAAGCCAAACATATTTACACGATAGTTTACTGTTACGACTACAATACCACGGCGAGCAATGCGTTCACCGTCAAATTCCATCTCTGCAGTGTGACCTACCTGCCAACCGCCACCGAAAATCCAGAAATAAACAGGTAATTTTTCGTTAGCTTTTTTTGCAGGTGTCCATACGTTAAGGTAAAGGCAATCTTCGCTTACAGGAATTTCCGGGTCTACAGACCATTCACGTGAATAAATATCCTCTGGAGGTGGATTAGGATTTGGTGAAGGCTGAACCGGAATTGGAGAAAACTTATAACATTCCTTTACACCTCTCCATTTTTTTGGTGGCTGAGGAGGAGCAAATCTGAGCTTTCCAACAGGAGGAGCCGCAAAAGGAACCCCCTTAAAAACCGTAATGCGTGGATCTGCTGCAGGAATCCCCTGTAACACACCTTGTTCAACCTTTACAACACGTAACATATTAAAAAACCTCCATCTTAAAAAAAAAGGGGAAATCCCTCAAGATTTCCCCTGTAAATTTTACTTAGTTTGGAAAAGATTACTCTTTTACACCACCAATTGTCATGCCGACTACGAAGTATTTCTGAACGAACGGATATACTACGAGGATTGGGAGAGTCGCAATCATTGTGATTGACGAACGAATACTGATTGGGGTTGTCTTACCCTGTGCTGTCGAACCACTACCCGAAGCTACGGCCAAAGCACCCGCATCAGATGCAGATACCGTCTGGTTTTGACTCTGCTGCAGGAACGACATCAATACGTACTGCAAAGAGTGAAGCTTTGGTTTATTTGAAGTATAAAGGTATGTATCGAACCAGCTGTTCCATGCGTTTACGGCAGTGAACAAAGAAATCATAGCAATAGAAGGTACAATAAGTGGCATGATAATCTGCATAAAGATTCTAAACTCGTTTGCACCGTCAATACGTGCTGATTCTACAAAGCTGTCTGGTAATCCATTGATATAAGTTCTTACAAGAATGAAGTTGAATACATCAACCAGACAAGGAACGATGTATACAGCATACTTACCAATAAGGTGAAGGTTCTTTATAAGCATGTATCCAGGGATTAAACCGGCATTTACATACATAGAAATTACAATAATAGAAGTAAGGGGTTTTCTAAGAACGAATTCTTTACGGCTTAAGGTATATGCAAGAAGAGCTGTACAGAATACACACAATACAGTCTGAAGTACAGTTCTTGTTACAGAAATAATACCCGCCTGTAAAATACGAGGTGTCTGGAACAAGTCTGTATAGTTCTTCCATGTGAAAATTCTTGGCCATACGGTAATTCCACCTCTAAGAGAGTCATAACCGTCGTTCAAAGAAATTGCAATTGTGTTTAAGAACGGATAAACAGTGACAACTACTACAAATGCAAGTGTAATAAAGATAATTGTATCAAAAATGATATTACCTAAATTAGTTTTTCTTTTAAGTGCTAAAGCATCAGCTTTTGCTTCGTTATTCATCATACTAATCGCTCCTCACCACTCTTCTTAGCAATCCAGTTAGCAATAAGAAGAAGAAGAATATTTACGGCGTTCTTAAAGATGCCGGCAGCAGTTGCAAGACCATATCTCTGTAAGTTGAAACCGAATTTCAATACATAAATATCAATTGTTTCTGCAACATCCTGAATCAAACCATTCTGCAACAAGTATGGCATTTCAAAGTTAGCATCAAGAATATGTCCGGCAGACATAATCATCATGATGATAATTGTAGGCTTAATACCAGGTAATGTAATGTGCCAGATTTTTCTAAGACGACCACAACCGTCAATCTGTGCAGCTTCATATAAGCAAGGATCGATAGCTGTCATAGCACCAAGGTATACGATTGTATTCCATCCTACTTCCTTCCATACATAGGTCCAACCTACAATGTGCCAGAAGTACTTAGGTGTTGAAAGCCATAGAATCGGCTCTTTTACAATATTCAGTTTTAATAATACATTATTTATAATACCATCCTCAACAGAAACAGCGTTTGCAACAAGACCACAAACGATAACCCATGAAAGGAAGTGAGGAAGATATGATACTGTCTGTACAAATCTTTTAATTCCAATATGACGTACTTCATTTAAGAATACGGCAATAATAATAGCAGTAATATATCCCAGAGCTGTAGTAATAAGGCTCATACCAACAGTGTTTCTTAAAGACCGCATAAACTCTGCATCTTTAAAAATATGTATAAACCATTTAAGTCCAACAAATTCCTGATCCCAGACATGTTTTCCAGGAGCTGGTTTATAGTTCTGGAAAGCCATAGTCCATCCCCAGAGAGGGACATATCTGAAAATAATTACATAGATAACAAATGGAACAGACATAAGGATAAGAAGCTTCTGCTTTCCTAAAAGGTTCCACTTATTTTTTCTTACAGCAAGGACTGTTGGATCTAACTCCTTTGTCTTTGCCTTTGCTTCATTTTTACTTTTCATAAAAAATATCCACCAAAAAAGAATTGATTGCCGGGCTCTACTCGACAATTATATGCAATAATCGGAATACCTCCGACAACCTCATTTTTTTCCAACAAAAAAGTCCACAGAAAACAAAGCTCTCTGTGGACCATTTGTAAAGTATAAGGATGCATAAATGTATCCTTATACTTAGGCTAAGTATAACTTATAAAAGTTATTTCTTATTAGTTTCCACCGTATGCTTTAATACGCTGATCAAGCTGTCCCTGGAAGTATTTGTTCCAAGTTTCAAGAGCAGGTGCTAAAGCAGCTGTGTATTCAGCCCATGTCTTTTCGAAGTCAGCTTCGCTACCCATGATGAGTTTTGGAAGGTACTTTCTAGCACAGTTGTCTTCCATTACGATCTGAGCAAGTTTTGCTTCTTCTTCTTCACCGCCGTTTTCAGCGTTAGGGTTACACTGCCAGAGTGGGTACCATGGTTCGTTTCTAACTTCTTTCTGGTTTTTGCGCATGAATTCTTTGTAAGAACCTACACCATAAGCCTTCCAGAGTTCAACATCAACTGCCTTCTGGCTAGCTGCATATTCCCATGGGAGATCGTTCATATCACGTGTATATCCAGATGGTAAAGTTCCTTCCAATTTTGGAGCTTCATCAAGCCAGAACATAGCACGGTTCATCTGGTTCCAGTTTGGATCCATCCAGTTGTCTCTCATTTCCTGAGTTCTGTAAGCAGCACCCTTTGTTCCTGTTACAGAACCATCTTTATCGATGAGATAATCTGTTCCTTCAAATCCCCAGTAGAGAACTTTCTGGTTCTTTTCTTCGATCATTTCATCCATAAATTTAATGATGCGGATTGCTTTTTCTTCTGGACAGTTTACAGTGATACCGTAACCTCTCTGGAGGTTTGGAAGATCATCATCAACATATTTTGGTTCAACACCTTCGAATGTTACAGGAAGTGGAGCATATGTTCTTTCATCTTTTCCAGCAGCATAGAGAGCCTGGTCATACTGACCCATGAATTCCCATCCCTGGATGAACATACCAAGTACACGACCCTGTGTGATCTTAGCATAGTACTGATCTTTGTTGTCTGTGAAAGAAGCTGGATCAATTAAACCACGTTTGTAGTATCCGTTAGCCAATTTGAACCATTTCTTTGCATCATCACTAGCAAAGTTGTCTTTGTAAACGTATTTACCATCAATCTTTTCAACGTGTCCGTTACCATCGTTTGGATTTCCGCCTAAGAAGTTAGGTGGGTTCCAGAGGTTGAATGCTTCCCAGTCATATGTAAGGATTGAGAATGGGATTGTAGGCATACCATCGATTGTTGGATATTTCTTGTAGTAGCTTTCAATAAGATCGAAATACTGATCGATTGTTTTAATCTCAGGATATCCGAATTCTTTAAGAACTGCTTTCTGAATCCACCAACCATTCTGGTTGTAGTATGTACCTGATGTGATTCCATCAACTACACCATAGTTTGGAAGAGAGTAGATGTGTTCTTCAACAACGTTACCATTAGCATCCTTTTTAGAATCCTGGTAAATCATTTTCTTCCAAGCACCAGCGTAATGCTTCATAAGATTTGGAGCATATTTTTCCAAGAGAGGTTTAAGGTCTCTAAGAAGTCCAGCACCCTGGAATTTTTCAGAATCTACTTCTACGAGATCAGGAAGGTCACCTGAAGAGATGTAAAGACCAATCTTCTGATCCTTATCACCTACGAGAACGTCCCACTGGAATGTTACGCCAAAGTTATCAGCGATCCATTTGTAAGCTGGGTTATCAGCTGAAGGCTGTTCTCTGTTCTGAATTGTAAATACAGAGATGTCTAATGGTTTTTTAGATCCATTACCACATCCTACCAAGCTTAATGCCAACAGTGCAGTTAATACTATTGTCATTACTTTTTTCATAAAAGTCCTCCTTTTATTGACTTTTCGCGTTAATATAGGTTTAACGTTTAACTAATTGTAATTTTCATTTTGCAAATTCGCCATAGGAGAATTCCCCTATATCATTGGATTTTTAGTTAAATCTGATGGTTTTAAGCTCCCCAGAACCGTTGCCTGTGAACACTAAATAAAGGGCGTGAACACCATCAGGAATATCAACTTCGCCCGAACGCTCTTCAAAGAAATTGGCAAATTCAACGTTGATTTTACCAAGAGTCTTACCATTCCAGTCAGTTCGTACTTCATAATCACCCGAAGCATAGCCGCGGACAGTCAGTGTAATCTTTTTTACATTCTTAAAATCAAAGTATTTAAATCCAAGGACTGTCCCCCCTGTAATATTTGCAATGTAGCCCGTTTCCTTATCGCCGTCACAGCCATCCTGAACGATTTTTGAATTAGCTGCATCACCGACGTACATAACAGGCTTTTCGGGATTAAACTGATTGCACACAATATAAGTTGGATACTCACCCACAGCTTTAAGAGGTCCGCCGTTTAATCCGCACGAAGTAATTTCTACCTGAGGGATAGTTCCGTCTTCGAGTATCTTTATTTTTTCTGCACAGCCCTGTCTTGAATACCAGGTGTTGTTTGTGTGTCTGTGATAGAAAATATAATAATCATCTTTGATGCGAACAAATCCGCCGTGATTATTTGCTCCGTGATTCGAAGGTAAATCAGCTTTTTTATATGAACTGATTCCGATATCACAGTTACTTACGATTACACCTTTATACTCAAAACCAGATGTAGGATTTTTACTTACGGCATAGGCTAGCTCGTGCATTACGGCAGAAGAGAAAACAAAGTAATAAAGATCTCCCACCTTACGGATGGATGGAGCTTCGAAGAATTCGTGGTCTTTATATGCGTTCCAGTTTTCTACCGAGTCGAGTTTGTAAGGACAGTCAGTTTTAATTTCGGATGCTTTTTTGCATGGAGAATAAACATCACCCGGAACAATTACAACAGGCTCTTCTTCTATAGTAAGCATGTCTTTTCCAAGAACAGTTGCCATTGCCCCGATTCTGTCCTTCATCTGTCGGCCGGAAAATCCTGTATAAAGATAAATTTTATCTCCTTCTGTTAAAACTCCCGGATCAAACTGAGGCATATCGCCCTTTCTTTCTCCAAGTCTGGTTCCATCCTTATAATGAACGTATCCGTAGAATTTATATTTACCCGCAGGCTTATTGCAGACTGCAACAGAAACAAATCCGACCTTATCTAAAACATAATAAAGATAATATCTTCCGTCCGGGCCCTGAGTAACATCCGGAGCATATAAAACCATGCGGCCGTCGTTTGCAGGATCATCACCCTTTTTATAGATAGTACCTTCCCACTTCCAGTCAGATAAATCATCAACAGGAGCAGAATAACACTGATAGTCGCCCGGACAGAAAACTGTGCCGTTATAAAAATCGTGCGAGCCGTAAATATAAACCCTGTTTCCGAAAACATGAGGTTCACCATCGGGGATATATTCCCATGAAGGTAAGTAAGGATTGAATGCCTGTTTTTTCATATTGTCTCCTGATTATTTTTTGTGATTATTTAACCGTGAAAATTCTGACAGACTTTATTTAAACGCTGCCTGAAGAAAATGATACAAACCTGATCTGATTGCCACATCGTTATGATCTGCACCCGGCACTTCGAACCAGAGATGTTTTACATTATTTTTTTCGAGCACTTTGTGATAAGTTACCGGAAAATGAACAACGACCTTATCATCATCACCGGAGCAAATCATAAGGAATTTTGTTTTATCATCTTTCTGATATTTAAAAGTTTCTTCTGTAAATACTCCCGGATGATCAGCAAATTTATCTTTAGAAGGAAGGAGTCCCGGAGCCGGAGCAATTGCACCAGCGTAATCAAAAAAGTCCGGATGATTAAGAATTGTGATTATAGTTTCCCTTCCGCCCATAGAAAATCCTGCAACTGCGCGGTTCTCTCTTCCTGTAGCTACAGAATAATGACTTTCTATATATGGTATGATTTCTTTTATAAGCTCGTTCTGGCAGTCATCATAAGCATCAAAAACTTCCTGGCAGAAAGACTGTTCAAGATTTTTATCTTTGCGCACAAAAATATCGGGGAAGACAAGAATCATTTCGTGTGCTTTATTTTCTGCAATAAGATTGGAAAAGATTTCGGAAACATGATTTTTTTCATCGCCTGTGAACATAAATTCATTACACATGATTCCATGGAGAAGATAACAAACAGGATATTTTTTTGATTCATCATAATCAGGTGGAAGCATGATGTTAAAATAGCGGTCCATATTACAGTTATTTGAATGATATTTTACATGAACAGCAACAGGATATTTTCTTCCATTGTATCTCTGGCAAAGCTCGTCAGGACAAAGATTATTGAGCGCCCCGATAGATTCATACAAATCCATTTTTTAATTCTCCTTTTTATTTTCAGAATTTTTGTAAATTCTTTGTTAAACGTTTTACTATTTTATATTTTTAAGATACATTTAATTAATGAAAAACGCAAGTTTTAGTTTATTCACATGGAGACTATTATTAATTATGGCATCAACTCTTATTTTTGGTTCAGAAGTAACACCACTCGAAAAACAGATGGCTCAGAAAGCAATTAAACCACTTTCGGAAAATAATCCTATTATCATGCACAAATTCAATGCTGATCCGTGCGTGCTTGTTTATGGTGACACAGTTTATGTTTATGCAACAAACGACACACAGCAGGCTGAATTTACAATGGGAAAAGAAAACAACGGATACAATAAAATCAACTCGCTCAACGTTTACTCTTCCAAGGATTTAGTAAACTGGACAGACTGCGGAACAATCCCTGTAGCCGGAAAAAAGGGGCCTGCATCATGGGCAACAAATTCCTGGGCACCTGCAATTGTATGTAAAAAGATAAAGGGTAAAGATAAATTCTTTTTATACTTTGCTGATTCAGGAAACGGAATCGGAGTTGTATGCTCGGATAGTCCTACAGGACCTTTTAAAGATCCGATTAAAAAGCCGCTCATTTCAAGAAAGGATCCGGCTTGTGCAGATATCGTATGGCTCTTTGACCCTGCAGTTATAGTTGATGATGATGGAACCGGATACATCTATTTTGGTGGCGGACATCATGATGATAATCCTGTAAATCCAAAGACAGCAAGATGTGCAAAGCTTTCTGATGATATGATAAGCCTTGACGGTACTCCTCAGGTGATTGATGCACCGTGGCTTTTTGAAGATTCAGGAATCAATAAGATAAATGGTAAATGGGTTTACACATACTGTTCTAACTTTGCAAAACGTCCTGAAGGAGACAAGACAATTCCTCCAACAGGAACAATTTCTTATATGACATCTGATTCCCCTCTTGGACCATTCAAGTACCAGGGATACACTTTATTGAATCCTCAAGTTTACTACGGACCGGGCGGAAACAATCACCACTGGATATTCAATTTTAAGAACAAGTGGTACATCGCTTATCACGCACAGACAGAAGAAAAGAAAATCGGATTTGAAAAAACTGGATACAGACATATTTTTATAAACGAATTTGCAATCAACAAAGACGGCTCATTCCCGATTCAGAAGGTAACAAAAGCAGGCGTTTCTCCTGTAGTGCCGTTCAACGTTTACGAAGAAATCCCTGCCGCAACAATACACAGCTTTAAAAATGCAGCCGTAACCGCCGACCAGAGAATCATCAGCACAGAAAACGGTTCATGGATCTGCATCAAAGGCGCTGATTTAAGTGCCAGTGCTAAAACAGCCATTTTCAATACGGACAAAAAATCCCAAGGTAAAATTAAACTCGTTGTGGGAAATCCGGAAAACGGAACTGTAATCTGCACAGCGGAAATAAACGGAGACTCGAACAAGGCAACTGTGACACTGCCAGAAAAAGAGCTTTCAAAGGTTGATTTATTTCTGGTGTTTGAAGGATCGATTAAACTCCGTTCCTGGCGTCTGGAAAAATAAAAAGAATAAAACGGCGTTGGCTCGCGTATATAAAAAAATGCTTACGTGAAGAACCACATTTTGCTCCGCGAGTAGCATAGAAATATATAAAAAATAAAAAAAGAGTAGGCTACCGTATATAAAAAAAGCTTACGCAGCGAACCACATTTTGCTCTGCTAAGATGACGCGCCGCAAAATGTGAACCCCTGCTCCGCTTTTTTTTATAAAGGTAATCAGCAATTTTCATTTTTCTAATTCCCAACTTGTACGTGGAAAATACACGGGTTGGCTGACGTACAAACATTTTTTCACCAAGTTTTCGCTCTTCCCAAATCCACACACTTCTTTACAAAACCGACCATCACTTCTCTGCCCGGCCCTCACCTTCGGGGGGATGGAAATGAATTATAAATAATTTTTGAAATTCGATTCTTCAAGAAAAAAAACTGTATATAAAACTCATTATTGAAACTCCACACCAATTATGAAAAATTACGAAACTAAAAATCATCAATTATATTCGATTATAAAAAAATACGGAAACATTGTTTGATTGAAAAATCTCTATAAAGATTATGAAAACTGCGGAGCAGGGGTTCGCCAGATGCGGCGCGTCATCTTAGCAGAGCATCTGGCGGTTCGCTGCGGGAGCAGTTTTCCATGGGGTGGAAATAAATTATAAATAATTTTTTGAAATTCAATTCTTCAAGAAAAAATATGTTTGTAAACAAATTATTTAAACTCCATACCAATTATGAAAAATTACGGAGTAAAGGTTCGGGATATGCGGCGCGTCATCTTAGCAGAGCATATCCCGGTTCTTTACGGGAGTAACTTTTCATATATATTATAAAGATACTATAATCAGTTTTATACACATTTTCTCCTTGAAGTTGATGAAATTTCATATTAAAATTATTTATAAATTTATTGAATTGAGGTATATATGAACAATTTTATTTTCTTAGGTGCCCCTGGAGCCGGCAAAGGTTCCCTCGCTGTTAAGGTTGCAGAAGATTACAAAATCCCGCACATTTCTACAGGTGATATTTTCCGTGCAAACATCAAGGCACAGACTCCCCTTGGAGTAAAGGTAAAGGCAATTATAGATTCTGGTTCTCTTGTAAGTGATGATTTAACATTCGAACTTGTAAAAGACAGACTTTCTCAGGATGACTGCAAAAACGGATTTATTCTTGACGGATTCCCACGCACAATTCCTCAGGCAGAAATGCTCGAAGGACTTGGTCTTGAACTTAAATGCGTAAACTTCGAAATCTCTGAAGAAATCGTTATCAAGAGATTGAGTACACGCCGTGTATGCCGTGCCTGCGGTGCAAACTACAACACAATTTCTCTTCCACCAAAAGTAGAAGGCGTTTGTGATAAATGTGGTGGGGAAATCTATCAGCGTGATGATGATAAACCTGAATCAATCAAACACAGAATGGAAGTTTACAAGGAACAGACAGCTCCTTTAATCGACTTCTACAGCAAAAAAGGCAACATGACAAATCTTGATGCTTCAATCGAAACACCAATTCTTCTTGGCGAATTCGAAAAGATTTTTGCAAAATAATTTTTTAGACTTAAATTTATAAAGGGCTATTCAATTTGAATAGCCCTTTTTTTGTTGATTACGAACAATTAATTTACTTTGATTGTCAGATTTATTGTTTTACCATTACTTACTGTTCCATCTTTACAAACAAGTCTGAAACTAACTGACACACTTGATGTTGAATTTGCGGTCCAGAAATCAGGTGGATAAATAACATAAGAACCATGTGAGTCAGGTATCTCGATTTTTTGTACCTTATCAAGATAACTAATCTGTAAGTAATCTACAATTGCATCAGGATCTGAAATATAAGCAACTAGCCAGATATCTTCACCACTATTCACTGTTGTAGTTTTTGGGCAATTTGCTTTTATTGTCTCATAATAATAATTATGCGGATCTACTCTTGTATAAAAGACATCTTCCAGAATTGCAGTTGAAACGTCCTGCTTACATCCACTAAACGACAGCAACACGAATAATGCTGCTAAACCAAATAACAATTTTTTCATAATAGCTTTCTCCTTTAAAAACTTTTATTTAATAAATTATAAACCTGATTGTTTTAATAAATCAAATATTTTTTATCCCTTATACTCTTTATATATAGAAAAAACTTCTTCCTTAGAGATGAGATTTGGGCCGTCGAACTTGAGGCAGATTATGTAGGGCATTAAATCGATTATGTTCATAAAACTTTCGGCATTGAATGACGGGTCGTAATAATTCAAGATGCTGCTAAGGGCGGTTCCGTGAGTTCCGATTGCGATTGTTTTATCCTTGTGATTTTGCAAAATCTCGTTTAAGGCCTGGATGTTTCTTTTCTGTACCTCGCCGATTGATTCACCATCCTCTTCTGCAAAGGAAAGATCTGCCCAGCGTTTTTTAAACATTTCGTAATTATTGCTGTTGTTTCCGGCTTTACGTTCGCGAAGTCTTTCGTCTGTCTGAATGGTTTTACCGTAAAAGTCTGCTGCTTTTTTGATTGTGTCGTAACTTCTTTTATAAGGGCTGGAAATAAAAACATCGATATTTTTATCTTTTAAAACTTCCATCACCTTTTCTGAATCGGAAAGCCCCTCTTCTGTTAATGGACGGGTTCGGTCATCAGCCCAGGTTGAATCGGGTTTACAGTGTCGGACGAAATATATATTGGTCAATCTATCTCTCCTTAAAAAAAAGGGTCTATACCGAAGTATAAACCCTCTTATATTTATTTACTGAATTCTTCCAGAACTTCCTTAAAGATTTTCAATCCTTCTTCGATTTCTTTATCGGATATGTTCAATGGTGGAAGGAACCTTACTACGTCTGTTCCGGCTGTTGTTGTACAAAGTCCTTTTTCCAGGCATCTTACTTCGATATCAAAAGGTTTGATTTTAGGGTCAATCTGAGTACCAATCATAAGTCCCTTACCCCTTACATCCTTTACAATCGGAAGGTTCCAGCTTGAGATTGCACCTCTTATGTAATCTCCTGCATGATTAACCCTGTCTAAGAATGCGCTCTGGCTTACAGTTTCTGCTACTACGCAACCTGCGGCACACGCAAGAGGGTTTCCTGCGAATGTAGACTGATGGTCACCTGCTACAAAAACATCTGCTGCTTTTCCCCTGAACAAACATGCTCCCATCGGCACACCGCCTGCAATTCCTTTTGCGAGTGTTACAACCTCAGGTTTAAATCCGAGTGCGTCGCTTGCAAGGAAGGTACCGGTTCTTCCGATTCCTGTCTGAACTTCGTCTGCCATAACAATTGCACCAGCCTTTCTTGCGGCTTCTGCGGCAGCCTGGGCCCATGCAGGATCTATAAGATTTACACCACCTTCTCCCTGAATACATTCAATAAAGAGGGCTGCTGTTGTGTCGTCAAATGCGTTTTTAAGGCAGTCAAAATCGTTTGCCTTGATTGTCTTAAAGCCTTGTGGATATGGAGCAAAACATTCCGGATGGAATCTGTCCTGTCCTGTTGCAGTCAATGTTGCAAGTGTTCTTCCGTGGAAAGACCATTCGAGTGTTACGATTGTCTTTCTTTTTGCACCACCGTTGAGCTGTCCGTATTTTCTTGCAAGTTTGATTGCAGCTTCGTTTGCTTCTGCCCCGGAATTTCCAAAGTAGCCTTTTTCAAAACCTGTTACTTCGAGTAATTCATCTGCAAACTTAAGACCAATGTCGCTAAAGTAATAATTAGAAATATGAATCTGTTTCCGAGCCTGAGAAGATATAGCTTTTACGAGAGGTTTATAGTTGTGTCCAAGGCAGTTAACACCTATACCGGCAATAAAATCGATGTACTTCTTTCCGTCAGAAGCCCACATTGTAGCACCCTTTGATTTTACAAAGGTTACATCAAAAGACCCGTAATTGTTTACAATCTTCTTTTCCATAATTCATACCTCTTAGTGCAAAACATATCACTTTTAGATAGTATGTTCAATTAGTGATTAGAATTTTCAAGGCTGATTATTTTTTTAGGAAAAAGAATTATTCACTTGCGAGCATCCACTGTTCGGTTACTTCTTCGATTTTAGAAACAATTTCGTTTAATTCACGCTGAACGGCTTTTGCCTTTTCTCCGTTTGAATAAACTGCGGGATCTGCCATTTTATTTTCGAGTTCTTTTTTCTTTGCTTCGAGCTCTGTAATCTGATTTTCGAGCCTTGTGATTTCCTTTTCCTTCTTACGCTTTTCTGCTTCGAGCTTTTTCTGCTCTTCCCAGGAAAGAGGTGCTGATGGAGTGGGCGCAGATGATTCTGGGGGCGTTATGGGGGACCGTGTAGTTTCAGTTATATTATCGCCAGATGACGCGCCGGAGTTCTGTTTGATTTGTCCCCCGTTAGAAGGGGTAGGCGAAGACGCAAGGCCGGCGGCGGTTGAGTCTGTCGAAACCATAGCCGGTTTTGTGGCTGAGCCGAGGGGGATTCCTCCCCCCCCTCCTTCTTTTTCCATCTGCTCGAGGTAATATTCATAATCGCCGGGGAAATATTTATAGGTGCCGTTTTCGAGGTGAAGAACATGTGTTGCAAGCTGGCTTATAAATCCGCGGTCGTGGCTTACAAAAATAACGGTGCCGCCAAAGGTTTTTAAAGCATCAAGAAGGACGTCTTTAGAATGCATGTCCAGGTGGTTTGTCGGTTCATCAAGCACTAAAAGATTTACCGGGCTTAAAAGAAGCTGCAAAAGTGCTATACGGCTTTTTTCTCCTCCGGAAAGAACATCGAGCGCTTTATAAACATCGTCCCCACGGAAAAGAAAAGCACCAAGCATGTCGCGTAATTTCGGGATGAGTTCAAGCGGCGCAATGGATTCAAGGTATTCTAAGATGGTTTGTGTCCCACGAATTGTCTCTGCATTATCCTGACTGAAGTATCCGATTTTTACACCGGCTCCAGGGTTTACATCGCCGGAAAAATCTTTGTCTTCTCCTGCGATTATTCTTAAGAGTGTAGATTTTCCCGCTCCGTTTCTTCCGGCTACTACAAGCCTCTGTCCGTTTTCGAGTGTGAGTTCAAGATTATCAAGGACATTTTTTTTATGGTCGTATGTTTTTGTTATGTTGTTCAGGCGGAGAACAAGGCGTCCTGCGTGTGGAGCGGGCGGAAAACTGAAGTGGATTTTTTTTAAGTTTTCTGGGATTTCTATCCTTACCATCTTATCGAGCTTTTTCTGATATTCCTGTGCCTGCGCCGCCTTTGTTGCCTTATAGCCGAATCGGTTTATAAAATCTTCGAGCTTATTTATTTCCTGCTGCTGCTGTTCGTATGCGTGGATGAGCGTCTGTAATTCTACTTCGCGAACTTTTTCGTAGTGGGTAAAGTTTCCCGGATATCTTTTTAATTCGCCGTTAAAAAGTTCGTATACTTCGCTGATTGTTACATCAAGAAAATATCGGTCGTGACTTACGAGTAAAAAGCCGCCCTTATAATCTTTTAAAAACTGTTCGAGCCAGTTACGTGCTTCTATATCAAGATAGTTTGTAGGTTCGTCCAAAAGAAGGATATCTGGATGCTGCATCAAAACTTTTGCAAGCGCAATCCTCATCTGCCATCCGCCCGAAAATTCTTCGCATCTTCTGTCTAAATCCGAGCGTAAAAAACCGAGTCCCAAAAGAACTGATTCTGCAACAGCCTGTCTTCTATGCCAGCCGCTTTCTTCCAGGGTTTCTATGAGCTCTGCCTGTTTTTGTACAAGGTAATCTACATTTGCAGATTCTTCCTGGAGCTTTGTTCCAATTTCGTCGATTTCTTTCTGGATCTCGTAGCCGAATTCAAAAGCCTTGTCTGCTTCTTCTATGAGCGTACATCCCTGGTGTGTGAGTGAACTCTGCGGAAGATATGCAATCCTTGTATCTTTCTGAACAGCCCTGTTACCTGAATCCGGTTTTATAAGCCCCGCAAGAACTTTTATAAGAGTTGATTTCCCCGCTCCGTTTGCACCGGTTAAGGCTACCTTTGAACCCTTCTGGAGATTTATGGAAACATTTTTTAAAATATCCCTGTCGCCGAACGCCAGGGATACTTGAGAAAACTGTATGAATGCCATTTATTAATTTGACTTAAAGTAGATAATTACAGAGCTTGGACTTCTCTTTGTAATTCTTCCGTCTATGAATGTAGCGTTGGAAGCATCTTCAAGTCTTAAACCTTCGCTTTCGATTTTGAATAAGAAGTTTACTTCTTTTCCTGCAGCTCCATCAAACTTGAATGTGAGTACACCGTCGTACTGTTCTGCAAGAGATTTATCTACAACGTATTTATAAGAAACTGAACCACCTGCTGTTACTCCATCCGGAATGATTACAGGGCTTAATGCGTCGAATCCTGTCCAGCTGAAGGTGTATGATGATGTAAAGTTTAAGTTTCCGTAGCTTGTACTTACGTAGTTTGGTCCCTTGTTTACAATCTTTGAATAAAGTGAAGATCTTCTTTCGCGTTCTGCCTTGAGGATATCTTCGAGTTTTTCGTCGAGTGTGATGAATACATAATCACGTGGTTTTCCAGAAGGAGCGCTGTATCTTACTGCAATTACGTTTTCTTTTCTTACTGTAACTGTAAGAGGGAGTCCTGTAAGAACATACTGATTTCTTCCCTTCTTTTCGTATCCCTTATATGTCCATGAATCTCTGAATGCCTTTATATTTGCATCCTTGTTTTCCGGAACGCTGATAGAAACCTTTTCTTTTTCTGTGTCGATTGAAAATCCGTAATCAAGCTTTACGATTGTCGTATCTACAACTGAACCGCCTATAACCATTGCGTATTTTTCCGGATACCATGACTTGTCGTAAATTGATTCGAATGTTTCGTCTGCCATGTCTTCGGTTGCAATAACTTCTCCACCAATCTGATTTCCCTGTTCGTCGAGGTCGTAAACATTAAGATTGTATGAATAACACCATCCCTGTGTTCCGTCCTTTGTTAAGATGCGTAGCCATTCTCCCGGAAGTTCTTCCTTACCCTTCATAACCGGCTCACCCTGTCCTGCCCGAAGAACTTTTACAACTTCACCTTTTCTTAATCGGTATACCTGTTTTGCAAGGTTCTTTGCTTCGTTACGGCATGGAAGTCCGTCGAGTTTTACAGATGCGTATTTGTGATTATATTCGCTTATCTTGTTATATAATTTTTTTGATTTGTGTTTTGATGCAGGTTCTGTAATCTGCCATAAAGGAATTTCGATTTTTTCTCCGCCTGGAGTTCCGATTACATATTTATGAATGATGTTTGATTTTGAGTAAACCGGAACAATATCTCCGTCCTGAATATGATACTCCGGAATTGCCCAGAGGACAGCCGCATATCCTTCCTTTCTGCTGCATGAAAAAAAAGTCTGGGTCATGATAATTGAAAATATAATTAATAAAACTTTTTCAGTAATTTTTTTCATGTAAATACCTCTTTGACAATACAATATATCAGAAAGTTATAAAAAAGTCATTGCCTTTTTTTTTTCGTTCGTTGTATACTTTTAAATACGATGAAGAAGGTTTTAATTATTGATACCCACACACTTTTCAAAGATTTCCTTAAGCAGAAACTTTCGCTTGATCAGATTGAAGTAACAGTTTCGCAGCAGAAAAGAGACGGGTACACAAAGCTCATTTCGACACTTCCAAACCTGGTAATTCTTGATATGAATGAAGATAAGGAAATCGAAATGGATTTTCTTGAAAAAAAAGCAGGCGACATAAACACTATAAATATTCCGGTAATCATAACCGGTCCTTCCATCGACCGTAAGAATATTGCATCTCTTGCTAAATACGGTGTAATCAAATATTTTGCAAAACCAATCCAGTTCGATATCTTCTTTGACGCCATCAGTAAGATTTTAAAAATCCCTCTTACCCTCGATACAACACCAAGCGTTTTAGATATCCATCACAACGGAAACGTAATCTTTATTGAATTTGCATACGGCTTGAACAGGGAAAAACTTGCACTCCTTCAGTATAAGCTTACAAACATGATTGAACATGAACAGATTGAATCTCCAAAAATAATCATCATGTTTACGGGTCTGAACTTAAGCTTTGTAGACGGATACAACATCGAATTCCTTCTGGATAATATTTTATCCTGTCCTAAGGTTCACACTAAAAACGTAAGGATTCTTTCGACTAATGATTTTATTGCAGAGCTCATCGACGGACATCCGAATTATTCGGGAATTGAAGTTTCGGACAACCTTGCTAAAATCACTTCTTCGCTCATCGACACTTCTTATGCTTCGAGCGTTTCCGACGTAATCACAGACAGAATCATCACTTCTTCTGCAGTTTCTGATGCGGAAACAAGTTCAATCGAAACCCGTTTTTATGCCGATACAAGTTCAAAAATTCCACTTGGTACAGACAAAGACGGAACTGTATTAAACGTAGCAATCATAGACAGCGATACACAGAACCTCATGCTTACACGCACGGTTTTCGAAACAATAGGTGCAAACTGTACTCCTTATACAACAGGTCAGGATTTTCTTGTTGATTATGTTCCTGGAAAATTCAACCTGATTATTCTTGATGTAATGCTTGCAGATTCAAGGGGATTCGAAATCCTGGAAAAATTCCACCTTGAACACGACGCCCCTCCAATCGTTGTTTATTCACAGAGTCTTCAGAAAGATATTGTTGTTAAAGTATTGAGTCTTGGAGCAAAGAGTTACCTTGTAAAACCTCAGAAACCTAATCTTCTTTTACGAAAGTGTCTCTCTTACATCCCGGATTCTTTCTAAAATACAAAGGAAGCAAGATGCATACTCCAAAATGTAATTTTCATACTCACACGGTCTTCTGCGACGGAAAAAGTTCTGCAGAAGAGATGGTTTTATCTGCCATAAAAAAAGGATTTACAGCGATCGGTTTTTCGGGCCACTGCCTGCATCCTCTCAATCCGGAATTTTATGAACCCTTTGATAGCATCTGGCACATCCGATCAGAAAACATTAAAGCCTATACAGAAGAAATCTGCCGTCTTAAAGAAAAATATTCGGAACAGATAAAAATCTATCTTGGCTTTGAAGCTGATTATTTTTCTTCCACACAATACGGAACTGCCATTCCTTCTAAAAAAGACTATGCGGAATTTTCACCTGATTATCTGATTGGTGCCGTTCATTTTATAAACACAGATAAAGGCTTTTTCACAGTTGATCATAAACCCGAGATTGTAAAAGAAAATCTTATCCGCTTTTATTCGAAACCAGACGGCAGTATAGACGGCCGCGCGGCAGTATGTGATTATTTTTCTTCAGAAAGAGAAATGCTTAAAAAAGGGGACTTTGATATCATAGCCCACTGCGATTTAATAAAGCTTAGAAACGGACCTATAAACTTTTTTAATCCAAAAGAAAGCTGGTACAAAGAAGAATTAAAGGCAACCGCAAAGGAAATCAAGCGCGCAGGAGTGATTGCGGAAATCAACACAGGAGCCATTGGAAGAGGAAATATGGACGACACCTACCCTTCAAAGTATTTCCTCGAGCTTCTTTTTGAACTTGGTGTCCCAATCTGCATCAATTCCGACGCCCACACTACCGCAATGCTCGACTGTGCCTTTGACCGCGCCGCCGAAATGGCAAAAAAAACCGGATATACTGAATTAGTATACCCGGGTAATAACATAGTTGAATTGTAATCGGCAAACCCGCCGTTATTTTGTTTGTAAACTATCTGTTTTTGCGTTCCTGAGCGCTTGCACAGTTAATGCACATGAGTGTGTATGGCAAAGCCTGGAGTCTTTCTTCCGGAATATCTTTTCCACAAACAACACAGTGTCCGTATTTATTCTGTCTGATTCTGTCTAAAGCACTGTCTATCTGCTGAAGGCGTTTTGCGTCCTGTGCACCGAGTGCTGTAAGAAGAGTTCTGTCGATTGCATCAGATGCTACGTCTGCTTCGTCGCCGGATTCAACAGTTTTTACTAATTCACGCATATCGTCGCTCTGTCCTGAAAGGGACTCGAGAATTGTATTTCGCTGATTGAGCAGTTCATTCTTCATTTTTTCAATAAATTTTTGTGTCATAAATAATTCCCCCTGGTAATTAAACACCCAAAAAAATAACGCATCCCCGACGATGTTGTCAAGGTCAAATGTTTTGTATATACTAATATAAATGCAAAAACGTAAAAACACAAACTTTTTTTTCGTTTTTTAAATCATTTTTTATAAAGAGGCTGTATGGCAAAAGAAGAAGCTATTGAAGTTGAAGGCATTGTAAAAGAAGCACTTCCAAACACTACATTCCGTGTTGAATTACAGAACGGACACGTTATCCTTGCACATCTTTCTGGAAAAATGCGCAAACATTATATCAGAATTGTTCCGGGCGACAGTGTAAAAGTTGCTCTTTCCCCTTATGATTTGAACAAGGGAAGAATCATCTTCCGTCAGAAATAAAATCAGAACAAACATACTAAAAACACTATTCTAAGCAGGCATTATTATGACTTTATTCGAAGATTTAAAATGGCGCGGCCTTATTAAAGACGTAGCCGGAGAAGAAGCAGACTTACAGAAAACTCTTGATGGAAAACCATTCACATTCTACTGGGGAACAGATCCTACAGCAGATTCTCTCCACATCGGTCACTATTCTTCTCTCTGTATGGCTAAACGTCTTGCAAACGCAGGTCATCATCCTATTCTTTTGTGCGGTGGTGCAACAGGAAGAATCGGAGACCCTCGTCCGACAGCAGAACGCGAAATCATCTCCGAAGAAGCTGTAAACAACAATATCGAAGGAATCAGAAATCAGATTAAGAGACTTGTTCCAACTGCAGAACTTGTAGATAACTACGACTGGACAAAAGATTACACATTCTTAAACTTCCTCCGCGATATCGGTAAGTACATAAGCCTGAACTACATGCTCGACAAAGACATCATCCGCCGAAGACTCGAAACAGGTATTACCTTTGCAGAATTTTCATACATGCTTTTACAGGGTTTTGACTTTGTTCACCTCTTCCAGGAAAAGAATTGTATCATGCAGGTTGCGGGTTCTGACCAGTGGGGTAACATTACAACTGGTGTAGATTTAATCCGTAAAATGCTCGACAAGCCTGCTTACGCATTCACAATGCCACTCATCCTTGATGCAACCGGTAAAAAATTCGGTAAGTCAGAAGGAAACGCTTTGTGGCTCGACAAAGAAAAGACTGCACCTTATGCAATTTACCAGTACCTCATCAATTCTGATGACTCTAAGGTTCTGGAATATCTTAAAGTATTCACATTCCTCTCTAAAGAAGAAATCGAAAAGATTTACGAAGAACATCAGGCTGCTCCGGAAAAACGTCTTGCACAGAAAACACTTGCATACGAAATCGTAAAAGACATCCACGGAAAAGAAGAAGCAGACAATGCAGTTTCTGTAAGCGAAAAACTCTTTGCAGGCGATTTTAAAGGTCTTGCAGTAAAAGATATCCTTACCGGAATGAAGGGTGTTCCAACTTTCAAATATACACAAGAACTTCCTCTGGTTGATGTTCTTGTTAATAACGGCATGGCTTCTTCTAAACGTGAAGCACGCGAATTCATCAAAAACAATGCAGTTTCTATAAACGGCGAAGTTGTAAATGATGAGACAAAGGTTATTACAAAAGACATGGCACTGGAAGGAAAAGTAATCATCTTCCGTCGCGGTAAGAAAAAGTACTTCCTCGCAGAAGTTTAATTCTATTCGAAAAAAATAATCAAACTTATAAAAAAAATCAGGCTTCCGTACAGAAACCTGATTTTTTTATTTAACCTTTCTTTGGAGAAAAGATTCCCCTTATACCCCGGATTACCCTCTTAATTCCGTCCAGTCCTATTAAAAATGCGATGATAGGACCGATTGGGAATATGAATAACGAAAGTCTGAAAAAGAAGAATACAACGACAGTCTGGAGTGCCCCGGAAATTGCCATTGTAAGATATTCAGACCTTGTATAATTTCTTTTCTGATAGTGATAGTGGTATGTTCTCTGATTAAAATCCTGATTCTGCTGGCGTCTCTGTGCTTCCTGCTGTGCACCTGCGAACCAGCTCCAGAAGGTATCTTCGTCGCTGAATGGATTTGAGTAACCGTATGCCGTAGAACTTGAACGGTATGTGTTGTATGAATATGATGATGTATCTGCGCTTCCGGTTAAATCGTAATTTCTGCGCTTAGCTTCATCACCTAAAACATCGTATGCGGTGCTTATTTCTTTGAATTTTTCTTCTGCAGCCTTGTCTCCCGGATTTCTGTCGGGATGATATTTAAATGCGAGTGTTCTGTATGCTTTTTTTATTTCGTCTGCGGTGGCTGTCTTTTGAACGCCCAGTACATCGTAGTAGTTACTCATATCTATAAAATAATAATTATTTTCGCACGTTACAAGTTATATAACGCAAATTTATTAATTATTTTTTAAAATAATCCATGTAGCCCCGGATCCGCCGTCTGCCTGACTTTTAGGATGGCCCGACATTCCACATCTCTTATCGTTTTCTATGAATTTACGCACAAGCTCGCCAAGAACGGGCTCTTTTCCCGAAGTATGAATGCCCTTTCCGTGAATGATGATTACTTTTTTTATACCCTTTTTTACGCATTCACCAATAAAATAATCAAGCTGGCGGTATGCTTCGTCCTGATGAAGTCCGTGTAAATCAAGAGTTTCTTCGGGCTTCATTTTTATAAGCTGATTTTTATCTGCATAAACTTCGTTATCTTTATAGCGCGCAGCAATTTCATCCTTATCTATAACGCCGTATTTTTCCATCCAGACGTCCATAGGGTTTGGACCTTTTTTGCTGTTTTTTTCTAACTGTAAAGCATTCATCTTATCCCACTTTTGCAGGATTTCGTTCATGTCCATCTCTCTCTCCGCACTTTATTTGATAATTATAAAGCTTTCTTTTTTACACCAGCCACCTGTTTCTCCAAGGTTTACATAAAGCCAGTCGCCGTTTTTTTCTTTAATCTGAACATAACTTCCCGGCATCAGTTCGCTCTTTGATTCGGCATTAACTTCCGGAATTGAATAAAGCGTACAACCCATACTAACGGCATGCTCGCGGTTTGCATTCATCACAATTCCAATAAAATACGAAAGCGAAACGATAAGGAGCGTAGAAAAAATGATGTTAAAGAATAATTTTTTCTTTCGTAAGAAGATTATAAAAAGCACTAAAGATGCAGCTACAAGGAAAATAGAAATATATAAATAAATGATTTTAAATTCATCCTGGGTAGAAGGTAAATCGTATTTCTGCTCGAGCTTTATCCTTTTAGCTTTTGCATCGCTTATGAGCGAATGTCTCTCTTTAATTCTTAATTGGGCAATCTCGCGGCAGATTTCTTTTGTTATCGGCTCTTTTTCCTCTACCACAATATTTGTTTTTACTTCTGTAAATGCATCCTGATAAAATCCGTCTTCGTGCACAATCACTTCGTCTGTATTTTCAAGAATTGCAACAGAAAAATCGGGCAGCCTGATTTCGCTTCTAAAACCGCTGAAGCCTGTAACGGTAAGTTTTATAAGAGGGAAGGTCATTTTCCCAGGTACAAGCGGCATCCATTCAAAATCAGAAACTGGAATTAAATCATCCTGCGAGCCCGATTCAGCCACCTGATTTTCGATTATAGGATAGGTTTTTGTCTGAGTAAAAATTGAATCCTTTGGTATATCCCAGTTAAAAGCCGTAAGCTGAACTCCATACTGAATGAACACCGTAAACCTGATTTTTTTACCCGCAACAATCGAAAAATCCTCTGTTTTTTTTCTGAACTCCGCATATGATTCTGCATCCGAAGTGAGGACTGTCCCGTTATCAAACTTTACGATTAAAACCGGAGCCTGTTCCCTCGGATTAAATTTGATTGTTACAGGGCGTATTTTTATTTCTCTTGTGATTCCCTGAATGATTAACGGCACAGACGGAAGCTGATAGTTGCCTTTTTTAGAAAACGAAAACCAGAGTTCAACCGTTGTCCCTTCGTTTGTCAAATCTGTCTGAATTCTTCTTGAAGAAGTGAACGTTACATTTTCCTGATCCGGCGGCGTTATAATTTCTACTTCCGAAGGAGAAACGTACGGAATATCTACAAAGAATTTTATTTCGGTATTTGTTACAAGCTCCTGACCACCTGCAGCAGAAAAATAAAGATTTTTTACATCGCTGTTTGTTATGAACCTTGCATATAAAGAGAAATTACACAATGATAAAACTGCCAGAAGGATTAGTAATCGCCGGCAAGATTTTGTTCTGAAGTAGATTCGCTGCTTTTCCATTTATTCTTATCGTTCTCCTTTATAGATTCAAAAATCGCATTTTCAAGTTCAGGGTTGTCGGGTTTTTCATCTGTTGCAGGAATTGCCTGAGCCTTTTTCTGCTGAACTTCTACCTCTGCCTGCTGAATCGAAAGTTCCATATTTATTTTTGCTTCGATGCTCGAGCTGTCTATTTCCAGTGCTTTACGGAAATATTCGGTTGCCTCTTCGAACCGTCCGCTTTTATGTGCAATAATTCCCGCATTATAAAAAGCCGCATATCGAACAGAATCCAGAGCGTTTTCCGAAATCTGAGAATATTTTTCCATTGCCGCTTCGTTTTCTTCGAGCTTTGAATAAGCCGTACCTAAATCAAAAAGCGAAAAATTGTATACAACGGCATTTCCTTCTTCCTGAGCATTCATCGCTACATCAAGATAGCAGGAAACCGCATGACTGTATTGTTTTTGATTAAATGCATAAGAGCCTTTAAGAATCTTTGTTGTATCGGACGAACATCCTGTAAAAAGCATGAAAGTACAGAAGATGATGACAAGGGATGCCGTATGCTGGGCTTCTGGAATAAATCTTGAAACATCAAACTCTGTGATTACGAATCCGGCCGCAAAAAGAATTACCGCAAGAATCAAAAAGAGTTTATATCGCGGAACAGATTTTTCTTCGTAAGAAAGAGTCTGAACATCATTTTTAGAAATCTGAGACAAAAGCGTAATTGCAGAACCTTTTTCTATCGAGTCAATGTAATTTACCTGAGTCTGATTCTTAAAATAGCTTAAGTTCTTAACTGCACTTTCGATTGTTTCTTTTATCTTCTGTGAACGAAGCGCCGATTTAATATGAGTTTTTCCGTCTCCGGCAAGGATGTCTGTTTCTGTTTCGTTTCCAAATCCGATTATTGTTACAGGCACTCCCGACTTAAGACATTCAATCAGGGCATTCTTAAGATGATTATCTGTTTCTTCACCGTCTGTAAAAACCCAGATTCTTCCGGCTGTAGCATAATTTGCCGGGAAAGATTCTTTTGCCTTTAAAATTCCTTTTCCAAGGCTGGAACCAGGGGTCGTCATCAAAGAAGGAGAAAGAACATCTAAAAGAGATTCTATCATCGCATAATCTTCTGTGATCGGAATAGCAGTAACGCCATCGCCCTTTGCAAGAACAACAGAAACCGGGATTCCCTGCATCTTACCAATCATCTTTTTTGCATAAATTGATGCTGCCCTTAATCTTGTTACGCCCCTTGGGCCGTCTTTAGCAAGCATACTGTTGGAAATATCAAAAACAAAACTCACAGCAGAGCCGTTTTTCTGAACAGGAACAAGGTCTGTCCCCCATGATATTTTTGCATAAGAAAGGATGAGCATAGCCCAGGCAATTATAAAAAGCACGGATTTAATGCGAGTCATCTTTCCAAACTTAAACAATCTTTTTTTCTTGTTATTTGTTCCCTGAATGGAAAAATTTTTTTCTACCGCAACAGAGTTTTTTCTGTTCTTTATAAATGTGATGAATATAATCGGTATAATCAGAAGAAGGGCAAATAATACATAAGGTCTTTCACAATTCATATCTTCCTCCTACACAATCTCGTTCAAAAACAGCCGCTTGATTACCCAGGCTGCCGAAATAAACAGGATTGCCCAGAAAAGGAATTTGTCGTAAAGCTGTTCCTTTACAATCCTGTAAGTAAAATTCTGAACTACATTTTCTTTTTTAGTAACGTTATCTATAACCTTAATCAGTTCATCAGATGTTTTAACTTCAAAATATCTTCCGTCTGCAAGGCTTGCAATTTTTCTTAAAGACGCCGAATTAAAGTTAGAATTATAATCACCGTATTTAATTGTTCCGGCAACAGGGTCTTCGTATTCAAAATGAACGTTTCCCTTAGAACCAATTCCGACTACATAAATAGTGATGTTTTTAGACTTTGCAAGGTTTGCCGCAGTTTCCGGGTGAATTGTTCCGCCGTTATTTTCTCCGTCTGTAAGAAGAATTATACATTTGTTCGGTGCGCTCGAAGTTGCAAGGTGATAAACCGCTGTACTGAGCCCGTCACCAATAGAAGAATTTTCACCAAGAATACCGATTTTAATTTCCGAAAGCCTTTTAATTACAGCCTGATGGTCGGTTGTCGGAGGTACAAAAACAGAGGCATCGCTTCCAAAAACAACAATTCCAACCCTTATACCATCGTTTTCGTTTATGATGTTCACAATCGTATTTTTTGCAGCATCTATTCTGGAATATCCGTTTATATCGCTTGCAGACATCGATGGACTTGAATCGAGTACAAAAACAACATCGGTACCAAGAGATGTATAAACCTTTTCCTGATGCGAAATCACAGGATCAGAAAGGGCCAGGATTGCAAAAACAAAGCCCGCAATTACACAAACCTTAGAGATTTTAGAAAGGATGAGTTGAGCTTTACCTTCCCACACAAATGGCTTTCCACCCCAGTCCGAAAGAACAGCAGGGAAAGAAATTCTTGAAAAGAGCTTGAGCTTTCTTAAAATATATAAAAGAGGAATTATGAGGAAAAGTAAGAACGTAAGCGGGTTCTGAAAATCAGGCATTGCTTTCTTCCTCCTCTGGAATTGTAACTTCCTCTGTCTCGAGTATTTCTATTGCATTTAAAAGGCGGCTTATGAGCTGTTCCTTTTCGCCGCTTTCAAAAGAAACTTCGTTACTGTAGCGCACATAGTCTGTACGGATGAATACACCTGTAATATCGATGCAGGCCGGAACCTTCTTCTGCGAAATCATGTTGTTTGTAGCTTCGTAAAAACTCTTGAGGATTTCCGAAGAAACCTTTTTTGTAAAAGGATAGTCAAAACGGAATTCCAGATAAGAGCGCATGATGTTCTGAAGGCTCATAGAGACCTCATTGTCCGGCATTTTTGTATTCTGTTTGATTTTCATGAGGGCTCTGAACGTCTGCTTTTTATTTTTGTTGTAACGCCACATAAGGAGCCTGTTTCTGAAGAAGAACGAAACCTTGTGACGTTTGATAATCAGCCTTACTAAAAGAATAATGAACAAAACTAAAAAGATGATTGCCCCGTAAAGTTTATATGTAGTTCCCGGTAAAAGAAGAGGCGCATGCATGTCGCGGATTGTCGAAATTGACTGAGTCTCCGTGATGGAAACAATCTCTACCGGCAAAAATTTTACCATGTAAGTTTCGGCCTCGCAGTTCAATGCAAAGCCAATATCGTAATCAGGAAGCTGTATTTTTCCTGTGTGCCATGCGTTTAATGTAACGACCAGCGTATACTGATTATAATTTCCCGATTCAATCGTTATTTTTTTGATGTCGTATTCAAGACTTGCAAGCTCGCCTGCAAAACAATCTTTAGAAAGTTCCATTGCACCTTTTTCTGCAACTCCGTTCCTGATTCCTGCAGAATCGCTTTCGAAGGTACATCGAATTTCTGCTCGGTCACCAATGTAAACCTGGCGCGGAAGTAAAATCTGTTCTGTCTTTAAGTAAACCATCCTTTACCCCTGCTTTGCCGCCATAAAGATTGAATTTAATAACTGTAATGGCTCGCCTGTTGTGTCCAGCGTAGCAGCATAAACACCGTGCTTCATACAGTAATCCTGAAATTCTTTTAAACTCTTTTCGTTCTGAGCCTTCCATTCCCTCTGGAAATTTTCTGCGCTGGAAGGAAGTATGATTGTTTCTCCTGTTTCGCAGTCTGTAAAAGGAACCGAACCAAGGCGTGGAAGTTCTTCGTCCATTTTATCCTGAATACGGATTGCAATTACGTCGTTTTCGTGTGCGAGCGTTACCATTGGCTTTTGCCAATCAACGGAACGGAAATCAGAAAGGATTATGACCATAGACCTCTTCGTAAGCATCTTAGCCGCACCCTTGATTGCATTACTTAAAACAGACCCCTGCACCTTGTTTTCCGGAACCTTATCCAGATGAGTGAGCACAAGCATGGTTCGTTCACGACCAAGCTGTGGATTGCATGAAAAATGAATTTCTCCGTCGAAGAATACGGCTCCAAGCGGACAGTTATTCATCTCGGCCGCAATTGTCAAAAGTGCTGCTGTTTCTGCCGCAATGTCGTATTTTGTTTTTCCGTGACTTCCTATCTGCATGGAAAGAGAGCGGTCTACAATAAGAAAAATCTGAAGTTCTCTTTCTTCTTCGAAAATCTTTACATAAGGACGCCCCATTCTGGCCGTAACGTTCCAGTCAATAGAGCGGATATCATCACCACGGATGTAATCGCGTACACCACTGAATTCAATTCCCTGCCCACGGTACAAAGAACGGAAATTTCCCGACTTCATGCCGTCTGCCAGATCTCTGGCAACAATTCTGAGATAGGTCGCTTTTTTTACAAGAGAATCCTCTGAATCGGACAAGATATTGTACATAACTGCTTATTCAACCACCGCTTATGGAACTGGAATAAATGACAGAATGCGCGAAATGATTTCGTCGGCAGTTACGTTATCTGCTGCAGCTTCGTAAGAAAGTACAATTCTGTGACGAAGAACATTCATCGCAACAGATTTAATGTCTTCCGGAAGAACAAAATCGCGTCCCTGTAAGAGAGCGTGAACTTTTGCACACTGAAGCATTGCAATTCCCGCACGAGGAGAAGCACCAAAATGTATGTAATGTGTAATATCGCTGTTGTTAAAGCTCTGCTTTGAACCGAATGACTTTTGAGGATCCGGTCTTGTAACAGTAAGAATAGAAACAATGAATTCTACAAGCTTGTCGTCGCAGGTAATTTTATCTGCTAAAACCCTCATCACCTTTAATGTATCTGCAGTGATGATTTTCTTAACCGGAACAGTAGGAGCCTTTCCGCAGGTTTTTACGATGTTGATTTCGTCTTCCTGAGTTGGATAATTCACGATTAATTTCATAAGAAAACGATCGAGTTCGGCTTCGGGAAGATTGTATGTTCCTTCCTGTTCAATCGGGTTCTGTGTGGCAAGAACAAAGAATGGGTCCGGCAATTTGTATGTTGTTTCACCGATTGTAATCTGTCTCTCTTCCATTGCTTCGAGCATAGCCGACTGAACTTTTGCCGGCGCACGGTTAATTTCATCTGCAAGAATAACGTTTGCAAAAATCGGTCCCTTTCGTACAGAGAATGTCCCCTTATTCTGTTCGTAAATCAAAGTTCCGGTAACATCGGCAGGAAGTAAATCAGGTGTAAACTGAATACGCTTAAAATCCAGCCCTAAAATTTCTGAAAAAGTTTTTATTGTCAAAGTTTTTGCAAGACCCGGTACACCTTCCAGAAGAACGTGTCCACCAGAGATGATGGCCGTTAAAATATCTTCTACAAGCTGATCCTGTCCTACAAGTCTTTTTGCAGCTTCCTTTTTACAGGCATCTACAATTTTTTTACAGTATTCTATTTCGTTTTCCATGAAAGAAATTATAACATATTTATAAATCTTATAATATAGTCACATATCAGAAATGCATAAATATACAATTTTTCTGCATAAACTTGACATTTATATGCATATTTACAATAATTAATCATTATGATTAATCCATTAGCACAAGAATTAAATAAGACTTTAAAAGGCAGTATTGCAGATTCTCTCATGTCGGAAATGGGCCGACGTCTGTACTTCCCTAACGGAATTATTTTCCAGGGTGGCGAAGCAGCAAAAGACGCTCATTTAGCAAACGGAACAATCGGTATGGCTGTTTCTAACGGAACTCCAATCGAACTTGATTCCTACAAAAAGCTTTTCCCAAGCCTTTCTCCAAAAGAGACTGTTGCTTATGCAAAAACTGCAGGAAATCCGGACTTCAGAAAAATCTGGAAAGAAAAAATCATAGAAAAAAATCCACTCTTAAAGGATAAGACATTCTCTTTACCTGTTCTTGTGCCAGGTCTTACAGCAGTTCTTTCTTATGTTGCAGACCTTTTTGTAGATAAAAAACATCCTCTCCTTGCCGCAGATCCTTGCTGGGACAACTACGAGCTCATTGCTTCTGCACGCTGCGGAGGAGAATTCCATCAGTTTAAGTGCTTCGACGAAAACGGCTTTAATCTTAAAGACCTTGAACGCGCTATGAAAGCCGATGCTAAAAAATACGGTTCAGTCCGCGTAATCTTAAACTTCCCACAGAACCCTAGCGGCTACAGCCCTACAGTTGACGAAGCAAAAGAAATTGTACGCATTGTAAAATCAATTGCAGAAAGCGGTAAAAAGGTTTTAGTTTTAAGCGACGACGCATACTTTGGATTAAATTACGAAGACAACATCGAAAAGCAGTCTTTATTCGCATACCTTGCAGACCTTCACGAAAATGTTCTTGCCATTAAAGCAGACGGTCCTACAAAAGAAGACTTTGCGTGGGGATTCAGAACAGGATTCATCACCTTTGCTTCTAAAGGATTAACAGAAGCTCAGTATGCGGCTTTAACAACAAAATTCATGGCTGCAATCCGCTCTTCCGTATCATGCGCATCTACTCCTTCACAGAGCATCGTTATGCATGCCCTCATGGATCCTGCACACGACAAACAGAAGGCAGAATTACGCACAATGCTCAAACGCCGCTACGACGCTGTAAGAAAATTTGTTAACACACATACATCATCAGTTTTAACACCGCTTCCTTTCAATTCCGGATACTTTATGAGTTTTTACGTAAAGACAGGAAACGCAGAAGTAATCAGACAGAAGCTTCTTAAAGAAAAGGGAATCGGTATTATCCAGATTGATGCACACACTTTACGCGTTGCATTCTCAAGTATTGATGAAGATAAGATTGAAGGAGTTTACGAAAGTATTTATAATATAGCAGAGGCTATGTAATTTCGTGAACAAAAAGACATTTTTAAAATCATTAATACTCATTATTCAGGCATTATTTATTTTCACTTTTTCTTCGTGCGAAGAAGATAATTCCAGCAGGGTTGTTATCTGGACAAGCAACAGTGAATTTGCGCAGTATCAGGAGTTGTTCAATAATACTCACGTTGACTGTAAAGTTATCATCGTTTATAAAGAAAACCCTGCCCTCGCTCTTCCACCTGCAAAAGATGAATTACCTCCAGATATTATTGTAGGAAGCTGGCTCAACTCAGAAGACATCATCTCTAACTTCCGCTCTCTTGATTATCTTTTTGACAGAAAAAACATTTCTTCTTCACGTTTTTACAGCACACTTTTAAAAGCTGGGAAAAAAAGAAATACACAGTATCTTTTACCTGTAAGCTTTAATCTTCCATGCGTAATTTTCTCCGAAGATAACAGCAGCCTTATAACAGATAACTACACACTCTCGATCGATCAGATAAAAGAAATCTCGCAGAATTTTAATGTAACAAAAAAATCAGGCGCATATACAAAGATGGGCTTTACTCCTTCATGCAGTGACGATTTTCTTTACCTTGTGACAAAGCTCTTTGACACAGATTTCTACGTTGATGACGGAAAGATTTTATACAATCAGACAAGACTCCAGGATTCTATCAACTTTCTTAAAAACTGGACATCTTCGGCAAATAAATCGGTTCAGACAGAATACGATTTTTCATTCAAATATCTTCAGAGTCCTATTTACCGCCAGATTACTTCAGGTAAAACTTTGTTTGCATATACAACAAGCAACAATCTTTTTAAAATTGCTCACGAACAGGATTTAAATATTGATTACCGCTGGATTTCTCAGAACAATAAAATCCCGGTAGAAGATGATTTACTCATGCTGGGGATTTACAAAAAAACAGAAAACCTTGCAAATGCATCTGAATTCATCACATGGTTCTTCCACACAGAAACTCAGGACAGCATATTAAAGAGAAAATCAGGCTTAAGCCTCGACACAGATTCCTTTGGTATTGCAGGCGGATATTCGGCAATTCAGGAAGTAACAGAAAAAATTCTTCCAACTTATTACACACACGCAATCTCTAACCTCCCACCTGCTGCACTCTTAAGTTATGATTCAAGATACAACGCAAGATGGGCAAGCTATAAAACAAAAGTAATTCAGCCATATATTAAAAATACAATTACAGCAGAAGGCGAAGAAACTCCACAGGATTTTTCTGAATACGAAAAAGAATGGCAGAAAAAAGTATTTGACTAAGCATAAGGAGAAATATATGAAGGGTATTATTTTAGCCGGTGGTTCTGGAACAAGACTTTATCCAATCACAAAAGCAGTATCAAAGCAGATTCTTCCACTTTACGACAAGCCGATGGTTTATTATCCTCTTTCGGTTTTGATGCTCAGCGGAATCCGCGAAGTTTTAATCATTTCTACCCCTCGTGATATAACTCTTTTTAAAGAATTATTCGGAGACGGTAAATGGCTTGGAATGAATTTTGAATATGCCGTTCAGGATCAGCCACGCGGTCTTGCAGATGCATTTATCGTTGGCGAAAAATTTATAGGAAATGATGATGTTGCCCTTGTCTTAGGTGATAATATTTTCTACGGTCAGAGCTTTACAAAAACACTTAAATCGGCTGCAGAAAAAGTTGCTACACAAAAGGGTGCTGTTATCTTTGGTTATTATGTAAAAGATCCTACAGCTTACGGTGTAGTAGAATTTGATGCAAACGGAAATGCCCTTGGAATAGAAGAAAAACCAAAGAAGCCAAAATCAAACTATGCAGTCCCGGGCTTATATTTTTACGATAACTCTGTTGTAGAAATTGCAAAAAAAATAAAACCAAGTGCGCGTGGCGAAATAGAAATCACAGCAGTGAATAATGAATACCTTTCGCGAAAACAACTCAAAGTTGAACTTTTAGGACGCGGAATGGCATGGCTCGACACAGGTACATACGACGGACTTTTAGAGGCAAGTAATTTTATTGCAACAATCCAGAAGCGTCAGGGTCTTTATGTAAGTTGTATAGAAGAAATTGCCTATAAAAACGGATGGCTTACAAAAGAAGCTCTTTTAGAACTTGCAAAAGGCTATAAAACTGATTACGGAAAATATCTGGAATTTATAGCAAATAGCTAAACTGTGTGCGAATATGCACCCCCTGATTATTAAACTGATTACAGATTATAAGGAAATAATATGGCTTTTGAATTTACAAAGTGCGATATAGAAGGTTTATACGAAATCCAGCCAAAGATTTTCGGCGATAACCGCGGATACTTTTTAGAAACTTACAGCGAAAAAGATTTTTTCCAGGCAGGACTCACAATGAAGTTCGTTCAGGATAATCAGTCTAAATCTGTTAAAAACGTTCTCCGCGGATTACACTTTCAGAAGCTCCATCCACAGGGAAAGCTTGTACGCGCACTCGAAGGCAAAGTTTTTGATGTAGCCGTAGATTTAAGAAAAGAAAGCCCTACATTCGGAAAATACCATGGTGTAATTCTTGATGCCGAAAAGCAGAACATGTTTTATATTCCGGAAGGATTTGCACACGGATTCTGCGTTCTTACCGATACAGCCGTTTTTTCTTATAAATGCACAGATTTTTACCACCCGGAAGATGAAGGCGGCCTTATGTGGAACGACCCCGCAATCAATGTAGACTGGGAAAAAGTACTTCCGGGCATTACAAAAGATGCTGTCTTAAGCGAAAAAGATAAAAATCATCCGTCCTTTGATCCGTCAGGCTCTTATTTTGATAAAGACGGAAAATGGATTGGAAAATAATATAAATCTCTCTTTAAATATGATATAATTTATGGGCAACCGGAAAACCTAATCCCGGGGGCTTACAAACAATCTCTACCCGGAGTTTTTTTATGCGTAAATTACAAAACATTTTGATTACAGGTGGAGCCGGTTTTATCGGTTCAAATTTTATCCATTATTTATTCGGCCACTCAACTGCAAAAGGAAATCTCTTTAATGATGCAGGATTCACAGGAAATGTTGTAAATGTTGACTGCTTAACTTATGCCGGAAACCTGGAAAGCCTTAAAGATATAGAAGATGAATTTGGTGGAAAGCGTTATTTTTTTGAAAAGGTTGATATAACAGACCGAGTTCAGATTGAACGCATTTTTAAACAGTACGACATAGATACAATAATTCATTTTGCAGCAGAAAGCCACGTAGACCGCTCAATCTTAGGGCCGGAAGCATTCATAAAGACAAATGTAATGGGAACTTTTACCCTTCTTGATGTAGCCCGCAACTACTGGAAAAAAGAAGACGGTACAATCCGAGATGATGTTTTATTCCATCACATCTCTACAGACGAAGTTTACGGCTCTCTTGGAGAAACAGGCTACTTCCGCGAAGACACTCCATACGACCCAAGAAGCCCATATTCTTCGAGCAAGGCTGGAAGCGACCACATTGTAATGGCTTATTTCCACACATACGGTCTTCCAATTACACTTTCTAACTGTACAAACAACTACGGACCTTATCAGTTCCCGGAAAAGCTCCTTCCGTTAATGATTGCAAACATCCGCGACGGAAAGAACCTTCCTGTATACGGTAAGGGCGACAATATCCGCGACTGGATTTATGTAGAAGATCACAACCGCGCAGTATGGCTAATCGTAAATAAAGGCGTTACAGGAGAAAAATACAACATCGGCGGCGAAAACGAATGGCAGAACATCAAGCTTTTGCACAAAGTAATCGAACTTACAGGAAAAGCACTGAACAAACCAGTATCCGAAATAGAAAAGACAATCACTTACGTAAAAGACCGCCCGGGCCACGACAAACGCTACGCAATCGACTGCACAAAGATTAAGACAAAGCTCGGCTGGGAAAGAAAAATGACATTCGAAGAAGGCCTCCAGGAAACCGTAGACTGGTACCTCGAAAACCCCGACTGGGTAAACCACATCCTAAGCGGCGACTACAAAAACTGGATCGACAAAAACTACAAAGAACAGGGAAGATAAATGATAAAAAAAATCCTTTTAACCTTATGTTTTATTTTCTGTATTACTATTTGCACCAGCGCTCAAGACAAAAAAGAAAATCAGAATAAAAAAATTGGTATTTCTATGCCTGTGGAAAATCGTGGAAGCTGGAAATTTTCTGGCGAAGACATTAAATCACAGTTAGAAAAATATGGATACACAGTTTATCTTACATTTGCAGAAGACGATCCTGAACTTCAAATTTTACAAATCAAACAAATGATTGAAGATGACTGTTCTGTCCTTATAATTGCACCTGTCCACGGTTATACACTTACCGATGTTCTTGCAATAGCAGAGAAGAAAAATATAAAAGTTATCTCTTTTGACAGACTTATTTTAAACTCAACCGCAGTTTCTTATTACGTAACGTTTGATAATTATAAAACAGGTGCACTTATGGGCCACTATCTTGTAAGAAAACTGAATCTAAAAAATAGGACCGAAAAAAATCCTGTTTATATGGAATTTTTTACAGGTGACATAACCGATTTTAATGTACCCTTATATTTCTATGGAGCCATGAATGTTTTAAAACTATACATTGAAAAAGGAGTAATCATTTTTCCTTCCGGTCAGTATTCAATACAATCATGTCAGACATATTACTGGTCCAGTAAAGTCGCTGAAGAACGCATGATTTCTTTAATAGATAAATATAACTATCATCCTGATGGCCAGAAACTCGATGCTGTATGCTGTTCCAATGATTCTACAGCAACCGGTGTAACAAAAGCTCTTTTAGACGCAGGATATACTGCCAAAAATTTTCCTCTCATAACAGGGCAAGATTGTTTCCAGGAAAATATAGAAAGTATACTCAATGGTACACAATCCATGAGCATCTTTAAAGATCCAGAAGTTATTGATGCTAAAACAGTAGAAATGACAATTGCTTTATTAAATGAAACTGAACCAAAAATCAATAATAAAATACGATATAATAATGAAGCAAAAGATGTACCTTCATATCTTTGTAATCCAAATATAATCACAAAAGAGACTTACAAAAAATATATCAATAAACAATTGAATTAAATATATAAAACAGCTTTTTTCGGTGGTTTCGACAGGCTCAACCACCCCATGAATACAACAACTATCATTATGTATATAACAACCACCGGCACCCGCGTTAAAACAAAAAAGGGATTTTACAGAGCACTGTAAAATCCCTTTTCTATATTCAGTATACGTTGCTTTATACAAGCCCTTCGAAAACCTCAGGGCTCACACTCAAACAAGCGTATAAACTATGCCTTAAGTCTCTTTTCAAGATCATCAAGTGTTGCAGATAATTCTTTAGGAAGGTGCTTTCCGAATTTTGGATAGTGGTTTTCACGAACATCCTTAACTTCTTTGAGCCATCCTTCTGTATCAACCTTGAGGATTTCTGGAAGAGTCTTCTTGTAGTAGTCTGCAAGACCATCTGTGTTGAGGGCTCCTTCTTTTGGCATAAATCCGATTGGTGTATCAACGTAGTTGTCTTTTCCGTCACAGCGGTCGAAGATCCAAGCGAGTACACGGCTGTTGTCACCGTATCCAGGCCACATGAATCCACCAGGAAGATCTGCATTGTTTTCGTCCTTGCGGAACCAGTTAACGTAGAAGATCTTTGGTAATTTGTCCTGATCAGCTTTTGCACCAACATCAATCCAGTGCTGGAAGTAGTCACCCATGTTATATCCACAGAATGGAAGAATAGCAAATGGGTCACGGCGGATCTTACCAACTTCTGCAGCGTTGATTGTAGAAGCAGCAGTGATTTCTGAACCTACGATAGATCCAAGGAATACACCGTGGTTCCAGTTACGAGCCTGATGTACGAGAGGTACAGTAGAAGGGCGGCGTCCAC